>OLOB01001723.1_pt1 | contig 13947 bp, 10 predicted proteins | sample 1671911 | NCBI WGS metagenome assembly OLOB01 (sample SAMEA3136625, study PRJEB25190) | human gut metagenome | biome: human gut; feature: human-associated habitat; material: faeces | place: Austria | collected 2013
CGCCGCCGTTACCGCCGGCAGCTGCAGCTGCAGCCTCCGCCTCTGCCTGTGCCTGGGCAGCCGCTGCGGCAGCGGCCGCAGCCTGCTCCTGCTCAAGCAGGGCACGCGCCTCTTCGTCAAGGGAGTTCATAAGATCGGTGGCGTTTTGCACCTTGACCTGAACCTCATCGTGGATTTGCTTGCATTCCGCAGCCTTCTGGGCAGCGATCTGCTCCTGACGCGCAAATTCGTCTTTAGCCGCCTGAAGCTGCTCGCGAGCGGCCTTGGTCTGGTCGACCAGATCAGCGTCGTTGGCGTTGATCTGGTTCAGCAGCTCCCAATTCTGCGTGAACTCAGCAAAAGAGGAAGCACCCAGCAGAAAATCGATGAACGTGGTGGAGCCGGAGCGGTACATGCTGCGGGCGCGCGTGCTCAGGCGATCTTGCAGACCCTCGATTTCCTCAGTGGTCTCGTCGATCTTAACCTGCTGCTCCTCCATGGAGCGCTGGGCGCTTTCCTGCTCGTCAAGAGCGGCATAGTAGTTTTCGCCGGCAGTTTCGAGATCGGCCTGCAAGCCGACCAGCTGATTGCGAACGGCATCCGCCTCGGCCTGCTTCTCGGCGGCCGTTTCAGCAAACGCGAACTCGGGGATGATAAGCGACGTGGCGCCAAGCGCTGCTGCGCCGCCGATGAATGCTCGCCTGCTGAGATCGATTATAGATTGGCTCATCCAAGAACCTCCTAGATTGAGCTTAGGTACTGTGATTACGGGCATTAGCATCGCATATGATAGCACGGAGAACGGTTGCAGGAAAAACGCTTGTGTGCATGCGTTCATAAAACCAGTTCATGCGTATGCTTTTACGCAAATCCCCGAAAACGCGAAACAGGGAAGGAGACCTGAAGCCCCTTCCCCGTTTGAATACCTATATATGCGCCACGTACGGCTATGCAGCCGTAGGATTCACATCCTCATCCATGCGCGCCTCGGTGTAGTGATCGAACTCTTCGTAAATCTCCTGCGAGGGCTCTGCCGTGAGCTTGGAGACCACGAAGATGCAGAGAAGCGAGACGATGAAAGCCGGCAGAAGCTCGTAGATGCCGAACACGCCGCCGAGCGGCTTGATGAGGTTATGCCAAACCACCACCGTGATCGCACCGCCGAGCATGCCCGCGAGCGCGCCGGGCAGGTTCGTGCGACGCCAATACAAGCTGCACAGCACAAGCGGGCCGAACGATGCGCCAAGGCCCGCCCAGGCATAAGAGACGACACGGAAGATGACGGAGTTCTCATCAAGGGCGATGACGATGCCGATGATCATGACCACGGCCAGCGTGATGCGGGAAACGATCATGACCTGACGATCGGTGGCATCGCGCTTGATGATGCCGCGGAAGATGTTCTCGGCAACCGAGGAACCGGTGATAAGCAGATACGAAGAAGCAGAGGACATAGAAGCCGCAAGAATACCGGACACCACCACGCCGCACATGAAGGCGGGCAGGATCATTTGGGCGATCACGATAAAAATGTTCTCAGCAGCCGCATTGGTGCCGAAATAGGTGGGCAGCATGGCGCGTCCGATGAAGCCGATGCACAGGGCGCACACCATGGAGATGACGACCCACACCACGGCGATGATGCGCGACTGGCGAACCTCCTCAGCAGAACGGATGCCCAGGAAGCGCACGAGCACCTGCGGCAGGCCGAAGTAGCCAAGGCCCCAAGCCAAGGTGGAGATGATGGTGAGGATGCCGAAATCGGTAGGCTCACCGAACAGCGGCTGATCACCCTGGACCGCCTGCAAGCCCGTAGCAGCATCCATAATGGGCGTGGTGAGCTGCCCGCCGTTCAAGAAGCCGGGGATGTTCTGCAGGAAGGCCACCGTCACATCGACGCCGCCGACGGAGGCAATAGAGCCGATAAGCACCACGGCAAGCGCGAAGAACATCAAGCAGCCCTGGATGAAGTCGGTTGCCACAACCGAAAGATACCCGCCCACCAGCGTATAGGCGAACACGACAACGGCACCGAAGATCATCATGGCCGCATAGTCGATGCCGAACAGCGTGTGGAACAGCTTGCCGCAGGTGACGAAGCAGCTGCCCGTATAGACGCAGAAGAACAGCAAGATGATGACCGCTGCAACCGTGGACAGGATGTTCTTCTTATCATGGAAGCGGTTGGAGAAGAAGGCCGGAATGGTGATGGCATGCACGCGCTCGGAGTACTGACGCAGGCGCTTGGCCACGAACAGCCAGTTCAAATACGTGCCGATAGCAAGGCCGATGCAGGTCCACATGGCCTCGGAGGCGCCGAAGAAGTAAGCAAGACCGGGGATGCCCATGAGCAGATAGCCCGACATATCGGAGGCCTCGGCGGAAAGCGCAGTGAACCACGGGCCCACCTTACGACCGCCGATGAAGTACTCATCGGTAGAGGAGTTCGAGCGCTTGGCGTAGGAGAAGCCCACCGCCAGCACCACGACGAAGTAGATAACCATGGCCAAAACGACCAGCAAATCATTCGATTCCATGTTCTGTGCCCGCCCCTTATGCCGTTTTCAAGCCCATCCCCCAGGCAAATCGCACGGCCCTCCAGCCGGCATCGCCGAAATCCGGGAAACGGACGCATTTAACGGCCGGTCGATTGTTTACATTGACGCTGGGATTATACTTGACTTTGCCTACCTCAGGTAGGTGTTTTCGATTGTTCTTACCCCGCAAACGGCGAAAGGATGCACCACGATGCCAGCTTACGCAGAGCTTGCCCACGAAGCGTTGGAATCAACGCGCGATGCGCTCACCCGCGAATACGAGTCTTTCAAGGCGAAGGGGCTGGCTCTGAACATGGCGCGCGGCAAGCCCTCCCGCGCACAGCTTGACCTGAGCATGCCCATGCTCACGTGCATCGTCGATGTCGACGACTGCACCGCCGAAGATGGCACGGACTGCCGAAACTACGGCGTGCTCGACGGCATTCCCGAGGCGAAGCGCCTTATGGCCGTTATGCTCGACGATGACGCCGAACATGTGGTGGTGTTCGGAAACTCCAGCCTGAACATCATGTACGACACCATGGCTCGTTGCTGGATGTTCGGCACGCTGGGTCATACGCCTTGGTGCAAGCTCGACGAAGTGAAATGGCTGTGCCCCTGCCCCGGATACGATAGGCACTTCGGCGTGACCGAGGCCTTCGGCATCAAGATGATCCCCGTTGCTATGAACGAGGACGGCCCGGATATGGACGAGGTGGAGCGCCTGGTTGCCGAAGATGCTTCGATCAAGGGCATCTGGTGCGTACCGAAATATTCCAACCCCAGCGGCGCAACCTATTCCGACGAGGTGGTACGCCGCTTGGCCGGCATGCCCTGCGCGGCCGACGACTTCCGTATCTTCTGGGATAACGCGTACGGCATCCATCACCTGAGCGACGACGCGGCGCAGCAAGATCAGCTGCTCGACATCCGCCGCGCTTGCGATGATGCCGGAAGCCCCAACCGCTGCTTCAAGTTCGCCTCAACCAGCAAGGTCACCTTCCCCGGTGCGGGCATCTCGGCAATGGCGGCAAGCAGCGCCAACATCACGGACATGAAGGCGCATATGAGCCCGCAGATCATCGGCCACGACAAGCTCAATCAGCTGCGTCACGTGAAGTTCCTGCACGATGGTAAAGGCCTGGCGAAGCATATGGCCAAGCACGCCGCCATCCTGCGCCCCAAGTTCGAGCTGGTGGACCGCAAGCTTTCCGAGGGCCTAAGCGATATCGGCGGCTGCACCTGGAGCAAGCCGCGCGGCGGGTACTTCGTCTCGTTCGACGCCCCCACCGGATGCGCGAAGCGGATCGTGGAGCTTGCCAAAGACGCCGGCGTCACCATGACAGGCGCAGGCGCCACCTGGCCCTACAAGCAGGACCCGGCCGACAGCAACATCCGCATCGCCCCCAGCCTGCCGCCCGTCGAGGAGCTGGATGCGGCGCTCGACGTGTTCGTTTGCTGCGTGAAGCTGGCGTATACGGAGAAGCTGCTGCAGGATTAAGCCGAACGCCCTGAGCAGACGGTCGCTTTCGATGGAAAACCCGCCATCGTGCCAAAGCAACAGGTTCACTGGCTTTCATGCCTGAACCCACACGCCCCGCTAACGCGATAAGAGGCATTTCGTTCGCAAGGGGCGCACCGCTCGCCAACGTATATATATATATAGGTAAGGCCCGCTCGATTGAGCGGGCCTTAATTGCATTTGCTCCAGTTCGCGTTAGCTAGCTTGCTTCGCTGCGTTCCATGCTTGCACGAGTTCTTGAGCAGCTGCATGCGGGTCGGGCGCGGCACATATCGCGGATACCACGAAAAAGCCGTCGACGCCGGTTTGCGCAACGGCTGGGATGTCCGCCACCTTCACTCCCCCGCCAACCACGATGGGAACGGGGCTTGCCTGATGAAGCGCCGCCAAGTCCTCGAGGCTTTTCGTGATAATGGTGCCATCCGCCGCCAAACCGCAGTCGGTTTTCGTCGGCGTCTCATGCAGCGGGCCGACACCCAGATAATCGACCAGCGACATATCGGCGGTTTTCACGTACTCGAGCATCTCGTCCGCGCGAGCGGAAAGGCCGACCACCGCATCAGGGCCGAGCAGGGCGCGGCACGCCTCGACGGGGATATCGGTCTGGCCAACATGCACGCCATCAACCTTTATTCCCTGCTGACGGGCAGCGTACACCGCATCCAAGCGGTCATCGATGAGCAGCGCCACTCGGTCTTGCGCACCGGCCTGCCGTATAACCTCGGATGCCTGGGCCGTGCAGGAGATGAGCTCGCGAGCCGAACACTCCTTCGAGCGGACCTGCACGCACGTGAACCCTGCCGCGACGGCCTGGGCAACCACGTCGGCAACGGGTCTACCCAAGGTGTTTTCCGGGCCCAGGACCAGATATGCGGAAATATCCAGATTATCTCGCATGCTCATGCTATTCCCCCTTTTCGGCATCTCCGTCGGCGACGTCGCTTTCAAGGATCGCGTCGACGCTTCGAACCTTCTGCTCCATCATGTTCTCGAACCCAGGGCGCACATCGGCCTTCAGGATAACCTCAGTGCGGATGCCCTTCTGAGCCAAGACGAACGTGGCGTTGCGAACCACGGCCATAACCTCGTCCCATTCGCCTTCGATCTCGGTGAACATCGAATAGGTCTTGTTGGGCAGACCCGATTCGCGGATAACGCGAACCACCTCGGCCACCTCGGGTGCAAGCTCATCGCCCACGCCGAACGGGGCGATGGCCACGGCAACCAGCGTGTTCACGATGCTACGCCTCCTGGATCTCGATGGAGTTGCCGGCAACCGCCTCGGGGGTTGCACGGAACAGCTCGTCGATGAAGGCCACCTTGAAGCTTGCCGGAGCATCGGCGGCGGCTGCAGCCGCGACACCTGCCAGATTGTAGTGGTTCACCGCGGCAACAGCGGCCGTGAACGGATCGGTTTGCGTAGCGTATACGGCAAGCACGCCGCCCTGAGAACAGCCGAAGCCGGTGACCTTGCCCATAAGCGCGCTGCCGCCATGGCTGATGACGACCGAATGCCCGTCGGTGACCAGGTCGGACTCTCCGGAGATGACGACGGCGCCTTCCGTATAGCGAGCCAGCGCGATAGCCGCCGCACGCGCAGCCTCCACCGTATCGGCGGTATCGACGCCGCGGGCGCGCGAGAGATCATCGGCCGTGCCCTCGAGACCCCACAGGCCGGCGAGCGCGATGATCTCGGAGGCGTTGCCGCGCACGATGGCGGGCTTATGCTGCTTGAGCTCGGACAGCAGCTTGGTGCGCAGGCTGCCGATGCCGATTCCCACCGGATCGAGCACCCACGGCTTGCCGGCGGCCTGCGCCGCTGCCGCCGTACGCGGAATGGTTTCCTCGTAGATAGGGAACAACGTGCCCATGTTCAGGTACACGGCGCCGCCTGCGGCAACCAGGGTTTCACCCTCGTCGGGCAGATAAACCATGGCAGCCGAGCCACCGACGGCGAGCTGGGCGTTGGCCACGAAATCGATGGTGACGGTGTTGGTGATGGACCCGGCGAGGGGATTGTTGGCGCGCACGTCGGCGGCAGCTTTCGCGATAGATGCTTCGAGCTGTTTCTGTTCGATCATATTCTCTCCTATGCAACGAAAAACGAGGACACTACCGTAGAAGATGGCGCCCTCGTCCGTGCACGAGAGATGCTCCCTACGCCAGCGTTACCTGGACAGGTTCAAAGGGTTAGGCTTGCGCCCTCTCAGCGCCGACGTTGCCGCCGGGCACCCCTGCATCGAATCTGTTGAGCATATATTACACCGACGCGTAAACCGCTTGCCTGTTAAACCGCCGAACGGACAAAGGAATCGCACGAGCCAAGCTACCGACTTTACCGCGCACGCGCTTTGCACGCTAAACAGCCGAACGGATGCGGAATACCGAAAACAGCGGAACCTTTCGCCTTACTGTGCGCGGCGCGGCTTTCGGGACAGGCGCAATGCCGCTATCTCGGCGGCCACCGCGCAAGCGGTAAAGGCAGCGGAGACGAACGGCATCGCCAGAAGCGGCATGCAGGTGATGAACACGCCCGCGGCGAACGATCCGAGCGCGCTACCGAGCTGCAACGATGAGTTCGACAAGCTGACGGCAAACGCCGCCTCATCCCCGGCGTTGAGCATGATGAACGAGTTCTGCGCCGGCAGGAATCCCCAGGATATGCCTGTCCACATACACGCCGCCACCAGCGCCGCAAGCCACGATCCCGTGCCAAGCCCCAGCCCCACCAGCGTTACCGCTTGAAGCGCAACGCAACCGATGACAGCCGAAGCCGAGCCGAAGCGATCAGCCGCCCAGCCGCTTGCCTTCGAGCCGATCATGCTCATGAGCCCGAAGGCGAACAGAGAGCCGCTCACCCACTCAGGCTGAGGAAGCACGCTTTCCATGAACGGCGTGATGTAGGTGTTCATGGAGGCGTACCCCACGAACATGAGCGTGGTGCAGATCAGCGGCAGCACCACACAGGGATTGCGGAACACGCGCAGCGCATCAGCGCTGCGACGGCCCTGCTCTGCCGGCGAGTGCGGCGCTTCAGGCACGCGCACGACGAGCGCTATGACCGCGAACGCGATGCACGCCGCGATGACGAGCACCCAATACGCTTGCTGCCAGGTGATGACGTTACGCAGCATGCGCGCGGCGGGAAGCGCGAACACGAAGGATGCGCTGAAGCCCAGCGCCACATTCGACATTGCCGATGCGGCGCGCGAAGGACCCGCGATGCGGCTTGCCGCGATGTAAGCGGTTGCCGCGAAGGTGCCGTTGCCCACGCCCATGACGGCTCTGCCCGTCAAAATGACGGGATAGATGGGCGTGGCGGCGCATATGGCCATGCCCACCGCCATAAGGGCAAGGCTGACCAGCAGCAACGTTTTCGGTCCGCGCGAGGTGAGCGCCATGACCAGAAGCGGAGTGCCGATGGCGTTGCACACGCCATAGACGCCCATCATGAGGCTGACCTGGGAAAGATCGATACCGGCGATTTGCGCGACCTGATCGGGCACGCCCAAGATGTACTGGTAGGCGCATCCGAACACGAAGCAGCTGAGCGCCAACACCAAGATCATAAGGTTGCCGCGAGCACGACTGGGCGCCTCCGCCGCGGGTGCCGTCTCGGAGCCGCTCACGACCTCACTTCCTGAGCACCCTGGGGGGCGGAATCCACGCGAATTCGCAGCAAATCGCCCGGTTGCAATGCGATATCGCTGGTGAACGCATAGGTTTCCATGGTGCGATTCGCCACCGGCACGGGCTCGGGAGACGGGTTGGGACGATCTTCGCTTGGCTGCACCAACCAGGTGAGACCCCTCACCTTCGCCGTTTCAATAGCCTTGCGCGGAGAAAGCGCCTCGAGTTCATCGCCTTCGCGGAAACGGTTATGGCACGTGGCCTCGATACGCCACCCGCCCTCCCCTGCCGGGCCGCATGCGGTGACTGTGGCGGCATGTAAGTAATCCTTGTCGTAGCCGTCGCGCTCCTGGCGTTGGCTTGGCTGGCCGAAATAGAAGCCGGTGCCATAGGGGCGATGCGAAATGGCATGCAGATCGGACATGACCGTGGACGGGTTGGCGCCATCCATGACCGCCCGATAGGCATGCACCGCAGTTGCCACGTAGAACGCGCGCTTGTTGCGGCCTTCGATCTTGAATGAGCTGACGCCAGCTTGCGCCAACTCATCGAGATGCTCGATCATGCACAGGTCGTGCGCGTTCATGACATAGGTGCCGCGCACATCCTCCTCAATGGGGTAATAGGCACCGGGGCGCTTCTCCTCCACCAGCGCATAGCTCCATCGGCACGGCTGCGCGCAATAGCCCTTGTTGCCCGAACGCCCCGTCATGGCGGCAGACAGCATGCAGCGCCCCGAAAAGGCCATGCACATGGCGCCATGTACGAACGCCTCGATCTCAAGATCGCGCGGCGCCTGCGCGCGCAGCTCGGCGATATCCTCCACGCTCATCTCACGCGCGACCACCACGCGCGATGCGCCCAGGTCGTGCCAGGCGCGTGCAGCTTCGGCGTTCATCACGGAAGCCTGCGTGCTCACATGCAGCTCCATATGCGGGGCATAGCGTTTCGCCAGGGAAAACGCACCAAGGTCGCTGACGATGAGCGCGTCGGCGCCCGAGGCGTCAAGGGCCTCCAGATATGGCGGCAAGGCGGCGATATCGTCTTGGCTCATAAGCGTGTTCACCGTCACGTACGCCTTTACGCCCGCCGCGTGCGCGAAGGCGACGGCGGACGGGATATCGTCAAGCGTGAAGTTCTCGGCACGTTGGCGCATACCGAACCTGTCGGCGGCCAAATACACCGCATCCGCCCCGAAACGGACGGCGGCCTCCAGCTGGCTGCGGCCGCCCGCAGGCGCAAGAAGCTCGATTGTTGAAAAGTCAGTCATCGGCAGCAATCTTCGTAGAAATCGATCCAGCACAAACACGAAAGCCGCCGCGCGGCCTCGAGCCCATCCAACCGGACGCCGCACGGCAAGTCCGGCACCTTTTGCCCTAAGCCCGGCAAAACGTATCTTGCGCCAGGCCAGACCGGGCGCGGCGTTTCAGCCACGCCCGCAAGGTTGAGAATGGGAACGAAGCGGCGCAGCGGCCCGCAACGTCGGTTTCAGCCTACTTGCCCTCGGAGGGGTCGTAGCTGACACGAGCGCCCTGAGGGGTATCCTCGATGGTGAAGCCCAGCCCCGTAAGGCCATCGCGCACAGCGTCGGCCACAGCCCAGTTCTTCTCGGCACGCGCGGTGGCACGGGCATCGAGCAGGGCGTCGACAGCCTCATGAGCATCCGAGCCCTCGTAGCCGGCAACCTGTTTCGCCAGGTCGACGACCTCGGCCGGATACGCATCATCCTGCGCGTCCTCCCAATCCTGGGGAGCAACCTCCACGCCGAACACGCGCATGAGCGTGGTGATGGTCTCGCGCAGATCGCGCACGGCGGGAACATCGGAGAGCGAAAGCGTCTTGTCCGCGATCTGGGTGTTCGCGAAACCGACCAGGTCGAACACCTCGCCCAGTGCGCGCGGAGCGTTGAAGTCGTCGTCCATGGCCAGGACGAACTCGACGCGCGTGGACTTCGCCTGCTTCAGGATAGCCTGGGTGTCAAGCGGGCTGGGCACATCCTGGGCGTTCTTCATCTGCCAATCAAGGTTGCGCACGGCGTTCTCGATGCGGGAAAGCGCGGATGCGGCCTCGTCGAGACGCTCATCGGAGAAATCGAGCGGGCTGCGGTAATGCGTTTGCAGCATAAGGAAACGCAGCACATCGGGGGACGTGGTCTTGAGGATGTCGCGCAACAGCAGGAAATTGCCCAGCGACTTGCTCATCTTCTCGTGGTTGATCTGCAGCATGCCGCTGTGCATCCAGTGATTGGCGAAGGTGCAGCCGCATGCGGCCTCGGACTGGGCGCGCTCGTTCTCATGATGCGGGAACACCAGGTCGGCGCCGCCGCCGTGGATGTCGAAGGGCAGGCCCAGGTACTTGCGCGACATGGCCGAACACTCGATGTGCCAGCCGGGACGGCCCTGGCCCCACGGGCTTTCCCAAGAAGGCTCGCCGGGCTTGGCGGCCTTCCACAGCGCGAAGTCGAGATGGTCGCGCTTGCGGTCTTCCAGACCCTGGCCGTCGGCGCGCAGCTCGCGATGGCCGCCTTCCATCTCGTCGATGTTGCGACCGGACAGCGCGCCGTAATCAGCGTAGCTGCGCACGCTGAAGTAGACATCGCCTTCGACCTCATACGCATGGCCGCCGTCGATGAGCTCCTGGATGAGTTGGATCATCTCGGGGATCTCCTCGGTGGCGCGCGGTCGCACATCGGGGTCCTGCACGTTCATGGCATGCATGTCGTCAAGGAAGGCCAGCGAATATTCAGCGGCAACCTCGGCTGCGCTGCGGCCTTCTTCGTTGGCCTTCTTGATGATCTTGTCATCGACGTCGGTGATGTTGGAGACGAACTTCACGTCGAAGCCGCGCCAAGAAAGATAGCGGCGGATGACATCGAAGCTGACGAACGTACGGGCGTTGCCGATATGGATGTAGTTGTACACGGTGGGACCGCACACGTACATGCTGATCTTCCCGTGCTCGAGCGACTCGAAAGGCACCTTCTCGCGAAGTTTGGTGTCGTAGATCTTAAGCATTTGCATTCCTGTTCTATGTGCATGCCGCATGGTGCGGCGGGTTGACGAAGGCTGCGAAGGGGCCGGGCGTCGCGAAAACCGCGCCCGAACTAGCTACATCGCGCCAGCAGGGCCACGGCCGTGGCGGAGATGCCCTCCTGACGGCCTTCGAAACCCAGGTGCTCGGTGGTGGTTGCCTTCACGCCGACATTGTCGACAGCGATGCCCATGGCAGCTGCCAGGTTCTCGCGCATCTGCTGGCGATGTGGCGCCATCTTCGGCGCCTGAGCTGCGATGACGCTATCGACGTCGATGATCTGGTAGCCCTCTTCGCGCACCTTGTCCGCAACGGCCGCCAACAGCTTCATGGAATCGGCCCCCTCCCATTCGGGATCGGTGTCGGGGAAGAGCTTGCCGATGTCGCCGCCGCGGATGGCGCCGAGCAGCGCATCCGCCACGGCATGCGCCAGCACATCGGCGTCGGAGTGGCCGAGCAGCCCCAGGGTGTGCGGGATATCAACCCCGCCGATGATGAGCTTGCGGCCCTCGACCAGCTTATGCACGTCGTAGCCCTGCCCTATGCGCAGGGCGCTGAATCCCAGGCTCATTGCTCCTGCTCGCCTTTCTGCTTGAGATAACGCTCGCGCACGGCGGCCACGAGCATGAGGTAATCCTCCGGAACGGTGAGCTTGATGTTGTCGCGCTTGCCCTCTACCACAAGGACGCGGCCGCCGAGACGCTCGATCAAGGAGCTGTCATCGGTGCCGACGAAGCCGTCGGAGAGCGCCGAGGCGTGCGCACGGCGGTAGATGCCCGCACGGAACACCTGCGGGGTTTGCGCGTTCCAGAACACGCTGCGGTCGGGCGTGCCGACAATGACGCCGTTTTCCACGACTTTCAGCGTATCGATGGCGGGATGGGCCACCACGGCGCCGTCGGCGTCGATGTTGCCCTTGAGGGTGGCGATGGTATGGGCGATCAGGTCGGCCGAGATGAGCGGACGGGCGCCGTCGTGCATGACCACGTACTCGAACTCCTCGGGCACCAGCTCAAGGCCGGAAAACGCTGATTCCTGACGCGTGGAGCCCGCCGCGGCGACCACGATGGGCGTAGCGAACGAGAAGGGGTCGACGGCCTTGCTCAGGTACTCGCCCTGGCGTTCGGCCGGGCAGACGATGACGATGAGGCCGATGTCGCCTACGGCGTCGAAGGCCTCGACCGACCAGGTGAGGATCGGCTTGCCGCCGATTTCCACCAGCTGCTTGCCGCCTTCCTTGCCGAAACGCTCGCCCGTGCCGCCGGCCAAGATGATGGCCGCCGTCTTCGGGTTCTTGTCGACCTTGCCCTCAAGGCCGGCCAAGGATTGCGTGAGCGCATCGATGTCGAGCGCCGTGGCCAGATCGGCCGCGGCGAGCACCGAAGACGAGAACACCGGGTCAACGGTCTTGGGCATGGTTTCCTCTTTCCGTCGAAAACAAATGAGGCGGCCCCTTTCGGGACCGCCTTACATTCTAAAGCAACTGCCGCGTTTTCGCAGGCACGCTACGCGCTGTATGGAAAAAGAGCGCGTGGCAGGCTTTCCCCGGCAGGCCCAGGCAGGGCGCGGCGGGAACAACCAGAACCTTAATCCGCAGCGCCGCCGCTTGCCGACCCGCCCGAGCCGGAGACGCCGGCGTGGCCCAGATCGAAGTTCGTGAGCAGAAGCTCGGCGTCGCGCGCGATGTTGTCGTGCTTGCGCGGCGCAGGGATGGAGCCCGTGCCGGGGACGAACGCAAGGCTCTCGCCGTCCTCGGAAACGTTTGCCTGGATGACCGATCCCGACGTCCACTTGCCCTCGAGCAGCTCTTCGGACAGCGGGTCTTCCAGCAGGCGCTGGATGGCGCGGCGCAGCGGGCGGGCGCCGTAGGCGGCATCGGTGCCTTCCTTCGCGATGAGCTTGTAGGCATCATCGGTAAGGTTGATGGTCATGTTCTGGGCGATCAGGCGCTCGCGCAGGTCGGCCACCATGAGCTTGGCGATTTCGACGATCTGCTCCTGCGTCAAGGACTTGAACACGATGATCTCATCGATACGGTTCAAGAACTCGGGCCTGAACAGCTTCTTCACCTCGCCCATGACGCGGGACTTGATCTCCTTGTCGGAAAGGCCGGCCTTGCCCTCGGGGCTGAAGCCGAGCGTGGTGGGCGCGGAGATCTCGCGGGCGCCGACGTTGGACGTCATGATGATGACCGTGTTGCGGAAATCGACCGTGCGACCCTGGGCGTCGGTCAGACGACCTTCCTCGAGGATCTGCAGCAGGATGTTGAACACATCGGGATGCGCCTTCTCGATCTCGTCGAACAGCACCACCGAATACGGGCGCTGACGCACGGCCTTCGTGAGCTGGCCGCCCTCGTCGAAGCCCACGTAGCCCGGAGGCGAGCCGACCAGACGGCTGACGGAGTGCTTCTCCATGTACTCGGACATGTCGAAGCTGATGAGCGCGTCCTCGGAGCTGAACAGGAACTCGGCGAGCGCCTTGGACAGCTCGGTCTTGCCCACGCCCGACGGGCCTAGGAAGATGAAGCTGCCGGCGGGGCGCTTGGGGTCTTTCAAACCGGCGCGGCTGCGGCGGATGGCCTTCGATAGCGCGGTCACTGCCTCTTCCTGGCCGATGACGCGCTCGTGCAGCACGCCCTCCATACGCAGCAGCTTCTCGGTTTCAGCCTCAGTGAGGTTGGACACGGGAACGCCGGTGGTCATGGAGACGACGTCGGCAATGTCCTGCGCCGTTACCTGATGCACCGATTTCTGGGAATCTTCAGCCCACTTCTTCTCGGCCGCGGCGCGCTCGTCTTTCACGGCGGACTCCTGGTCGCGCAGCTTGGCGGCGCGCTCGAAGTCCTGCTCGGCGATGGCCTTGTCCTTATCGGAGCGGATCTGGCGCAGCTTGTCGTCCATCTCGCGCAGCTCGTCGGGCAAGGTCATGTTGCGGATGCGCATGCGGGCGCCCGCCTCGTCCATAACGTCGATGGCCTTGTCGGGCAGGAAACGGTCCTGGATATAGCGGTCCGACAGCGTGACGGCGGCCTGAAGCGCCTCGTCGGTGAAATGCACCTGATGATGCGCCTCGTAGCGGTCGCGCAGCCCCTCCATGATGCGCAGGGCCTGCTCCTCGTTGGGCTCGCCGACCGTAATGGGCTGGAAACGGCGCTCGAGGGCGCTGTCCTTTTCCAGGTGCTTGCGATATTCGTCGATAGTGGTGGCGCCGATGACCTTGATCTCGCCGCGCGACAGCGGCGGCTTG
>OLOB01001727.1_pt1 | contig 13935 bp, 9 predicted proteins | sample 1671911 | NCBI WGS metagenome assembly OLOB01 (sample SAMEA3136625, study PRJEB25190) | human gut metagenome | biome: human gut; feature: human-associated habitat; material: faeces | place: Austria | collected 2013
CTCTGTCTGCGATTTCATCCTGTTTCAGGTGAAACTCTTCCATCAGACGTTTGTAGGCCATTGCTTCCTCTATAGGGTTCAGATCTTCCCGCTGAATATTCTCAATCAGAGAAATCTCCACGATCTCCTGGTCCGTAAACTCTTTTACCACAACCGGAACTTCCTTAAGACCAGCCATCTTGGCTGCTCTCCAGCGACGCTCTCCTGCTATGATCTCAAAATAATCCTTCTTATCTGATACCAGCAGCGGCTGAAGAACGCCATACTGTTTGATAGACTCAGAAAGTTCCATCAGTGCGTCCTCATCAAAATGCCTTCTCGGCTGATTCAGATTCGGTTCCACACTGGAAATTTTTACAAGACGTTCTGCCGCAGGTTTTTCCTGTGCTTCTGTTTTTTCTTTCTTAACTGTGGATCTTGTCCTTTTTGCGGTTTCCTTTGACGGTCCACCGGCTTTATTAGGAATCAGTGCATCCAGACCTCTTCCAAGACCTCCTGTTTTTCTCGCAGCCATTATTCGCCCTCCCTGCTGATAACTTCTTCTGCCAGAAGACGGTAGCTTTCTGCTCCTGTAGATCTTGAATCGTACAGGTTAATTGGTTTTCCATAGCTTGGAGCCTCTGCAAGTCGTACATTTCTCGGAATGATCGTTTTGTATATATTCTGATCCAGGTTTTCTTTTACATTCTCTACAACCTGGAGTGACAGATTTGTTCTGGCATCATACATGGTGAAGACCACGCCTTCGATTTTCAGACGTTTATTCAATCTGTCTCTCACCAGTTCGATGGTATGTATCAGCTGTGACAGACCTTCCAGTGCGTAATATTCACACTGAATCGGCACCAGAACAGAAGTTGCCGCCGTCAGGGCATTGATTGTCAGCATGCTCAGTGACGGCGGACAATCCATGATTATGTAATCATATTTCCGACGCAGTTTGTCAGTAATCTTTTTCAGGATATATTCCTTATCCTCAAGATCTACCAGCTCAATCTCAGCACCGGAAAGATTCATATTCGATGGTATCAGGTCAACATTATCTACTACGTTTTTTATAATGGTATCTTTGGTCTCTGCTTCTCCAAGCAGCAGCTCATAAAGGGTATTTTCTACTGCATTCTTGTCTGCGCCAAGTCCACTGGTCGTATTTCCCTGCGGATCAATGTCGATGGCAAGAACCTTTTTCCCTTTTTCAGCAAGGCAGGCCGATAGATTGATGGCTGTCGTTGATTTTCCAACCCCGCCTTTCTGATTGGCAACTGCAATGATTCGTCCCATTTTACCCCTCCTTTTTTGTATTTTTTAAGGGATTTTTACTCATTGGATACCATTATAACACTTTTATTTTTAAACCGCCACATAATGTTTCACGTGAAACAATAGAAAATGGGTTTTGAATTATTTTATTTATTGTATAGTATACCCAAACCACAGTGCTCTTAAACTGCCCTTACAATACTCTGTTTTATTGCAAAACCACAGATGATTCTTCTCAGGGCAATGATTCCACTTCCCTCTTACAGTACTATAGCAGTTCCAGGAATGCCTCAAAAAGATCGGTCCCATACGTAATCTCCGTAATGATTCCACCTCCCTCCCACAGTATTTTTACTGTAATGCCACAGAACTGAACGCCAGCGTTTTTACCGGATTTTGCCTTACAATATGCTTGCTGTTCTTACTGCAAAACTGACCGCGCGTATTTCAGTACCTGCATGGCAGTTTTTTACATTTCTTACAATATGCAGCTCTTACTGCCTGGCACGTTCTGTTATGCATTTATGAATGCAATTATTTCATATTTTATTATCAGCAATTGCTGCTCTTTTTCAGCGTATATGCCCCCAAGTTTGTCACCATTTAACCAAATCAAGTAAGTCCCCTGCTTCAATTGCGAAAAGCAATAAGCAGTGGGTGGGGACTTGCTTGTATCAGGAGGAGTGCAAGCTCCTCCTGATAAACTGCGGAGCAGTTATTTGGTGTAGAGCTACGTAGCGAAGCGGATTGCGAATATCCGCTTGACCTGATAATGCCTGAAAGGCATGGAAAGCTATATAAACTGGGTATTTTACATAATTCAAAGAATCCTTTACAATAAAAGTACAACATATGGAGCGCACACAATGATACAGGGAGGGATTCATTATGGAATATGCAAAACTTGGGAACACCGATATCGAAGTATCAAAATTATGCGTAGGATGCATGAGCTTTGGAAAGGCCGGCACTATGCATAAATGGACATTGGATGAAGAACAGAGCGGAGAAGTAATCCGCCATGCGCTGGATCTGGGAATTAATTTTTTTGATACAGCCAACGGATATTCCGAGGGAACCAGTGAAGAATATCTGGGACGGGCTCTGAAAGAAAGCGTAGCCAGAGATAAAGTGGTGATCGCGTCCAAGGTTTATTTTAACCCGGGCCGTCTTTCCAGAGAGGCCATTATGCGAGAGATCGACGGAAGTCTGAAACGTCTGGGAACAGATTATCTGGATCTGTATATCATCCACAGATTTGATTACGAGACACCTGTCGAGGAAACAATGGAAGCACTCCATGACCTGGTAAAAGCAGGTAAAGTACGCGCACTGGGCGCTTCCGCCATGTACGGATATCAGTTCTACAACATGCAGCTTGCAGCCAGGGACAATAACTGGACACCATTTTCCGTAATGGAAAACCATTACAATCTTCTTTACAGGGAAGATGAAAGAGAACTGATCCCGATCTGCAACCAGATGAATGTTTCACGGATGCCATACAGTCCTCTTGCAGCCGGGCATCTGGCAAGGCCGCAGTGGAAGTCTGATTCTCTCAGAGGAAAAACAGACCGCGTTGCAGTGGGAAAATACGACCGTATGGAACAGCAGGATATTAAGATCGTAAAACGGGTTCAAGAACTTTCTGAGAAACATAACTGTAAAATGTCCCAGATTGCCATTGCATGGCAGTGGGCAAAAGGAGTAACAGCACCAATCGTTGGAGCTACCAGGACAGGATATCTGGATGATGCGACAAATGCACTGAATGTAAAACTTTCTCCGGAAGACATTGCATATCTGGAAGAGATGTACGTTCCCCATCCCATCGTAGGTGCAATTGACAAAAATCCGGCAGAGGGTGTGATCCTTCTGGACGAGAAGAAATAAGAGGCGCCGAAATGTTTTCCAATAAACAGTTAAAAGATATGATACTTCCGCTCCTGATGGAGCAGTTTCTTCTGATGCTGGTAGGCCTGGCAGATACAATGGTTGTCAGCTATGCGGGAGAGGCGGCAGTTTCCGGAGTGTCCCTGGTAAATTCATTTAATACCATATTTATTAACCTATTTACGGCACTTGCATCCGGAGGAGCAGTTGTAGTCAGCCAGTATATTGGCCGGCGGGATATGAAAATGGCATCGGAATCATCCAGTCAGCTTCTGATGGTAGCTACTGTATTTGCAGTAGTGATCTCAATTCCGGTACTGATCTGGAAAGTCCCTCTTCTGAAGGGATTATTTGGCAAGGTAGAACCGGATGTAATGGAAGCGTGTAAAACATATCTCAGGATCTCCGTATATTCTTTTCCGGCTCTGGGAATATACAATGCAGGAACCGCACTCTACAGAAGCATTGGAAAGACAAGTGTGACCATGAAGATCTCAATTGTATCCAATCTGATCAATGTGGCAGGAAATTTGATCGGAGTTTTTGTTTTCCGAGCAGGAGTAGCAGGCGTTGCTTATCCATCCCTGATCGCCAGAACGTTTTCAGCAGTGGTGATCACACTGCTTTGCTTCCGGGAAAAGGAAGTTCGCTATGTGGGCCGATGGATCTTTCAGTTTGTAAAAGTGGCACTTTCCAGTGTGGTTGCGCTGTTTGGTACTTACCAGATCGCGGCAAACGGAATTTCTCAGAGTATCTGGAGTGTGGCAGCACTGATCAGTGTGACCATGGGGCCGGTATTTATTACTGTGATCGGTCAGTGTATGGGAGCTGGAGATATCAGGCAGGCGGAATATTATTTTCGGAAATTAACGAAAGTGACAGTCTGTATTTCAGTCGCCTGGAATACACTGATCTTTCTGATAACGCCACTGCTTATAAAGATCTTTGCAGTTTCCCGGCAGACAGGGCAGATGATCCTCTATCTGGTGCTGATCCATAACATAGCCAATGCAGTGGTATTTCCATTTGCGGATCCTCTGGGAAAAGGCCTCCGGGCAGCAGGTGATGCCATGTTTACCATGGGAATCTCTTTGGTTACGACCATTGGTGTGAGACTGATCTTTTCCATATTGTTTGGAATCGTCCTGAATCTGGGAGTCATCGGAATCGCACTGGCTATGTGTCTGGACTGGACGGTCCGTGGAGTGATCTTCTGGATCCGTTTCCGCCAGGGCAAATGGAAAACCTATCGGGTGATCGGTGAATGACCGGAACAGAACAATAAATAAAACAAAGAAAATAAATAAAAAAGCAATTTGCAGAATGCACAGATATCAACAGATCAGAGCTTTCTGCCGGTTGCTTTTTTTGGCAGATAGCTGTAAGATAACAAAGACTTTATGCGAGTGCGGATGTTTTTATCTGCCTGACATGCAGACACAGGAAAAATATACGGAGGAATATCTGTGGCAAAAAAACGAAAACCCAAAATGGAGCTACGGTATTACAAAATGCCGGAAGGTAGCCCGATCCTTGCATTGCTGGGCCAGAAATGGATACAAAATTACGGAAATGATGTAGATTATCTTCATTTTCATAATTATCTGGAGATTGGTTTCTGTTATGAAGGCCAGGGATTTCTGGTTCTTGGAGAAGACAAGGTACGGTTTCATGACCGGGAATTTACGGTGATCCCGCCCAACTATCCCCACACCACAAACAGTGATCTTGGCACCATCAGCCGCTGGGAATATCTTTTTATTGATGTGGAAGGCTTTCTGGATAAATTCATTGATAATTCGGTAAAAAAAGAAAAGATTGTTCATCGTATCAATTCCAGAGCACTTTTTCTGAATGAAAAGGAGAACCGTTCTATGGCAGACAAGATTCGGAAGATCCTGGATATCATGCGGGACGGGGAAGAATTTTATCTGGAAGAAGCCAAGGGGATTTTGGCATCACTTCTTGTGGAAATCGCAAGGATCAACCGGGATTCTGGGGAAGAACGTTACAGTGAGGGCAGAGGAAAAATCATGGATATGATTTCTAGATTCCAGGATTATATTTCTGATCATTACATGGAAGATCTTCGGATTGATGAGCTGGCAGAATACTGTCACATCAGCGAGACACATCTGCGCCGGATCTTTACGACTTACATGAAGATGAGCCCGCTGGAATATATCAATACCATCCGGATTCAGGCGGCCTGTGACTATCTGAAAAAGACGGATCAGCCCATTGCGGATGTGGCACATAAGTGTGGCTTTACGACGAATTCCACTTTTAACCGGAATTTTCGTAAGGTTACGGGGATGACACCTCTGGAGTGGAGAAAACGTCCTGAGAATTACGAACAGCAGCTCCTTAAGTTTGATATCCATTCAGAGGAAGGCTGGTAAAATAACAAAAACAGATCTGAGAATCTGGCATAACAGAATAAATATCGTACTATATGCCGGATCAGACAGATGGAAAGAGGAAAAAATGTACGACTACAGAATTGTGGAGCAGGTCTCCCGAAAAAAGAAACATATGTCAGGCGCCCTCAGAAAAGTGATGGTGATCTTTGCGGTACTTTTTGTACTGATGGGAATCACCATCTCCCAGGCGTTTATGCTTCCGGGGTTTCTGCTGGCGCTGCTTTATTTTGTGTATGATATTTTCAGTCAGAGAGATTATGAATATATACTGGAGAACGGGCAGCTGACCATTGATGTGATCTATGGCAAAAAATACCGGAAAACAGCACATGTGCTGAACCTTGAGGAGATGGAAGTGACCGCACCTCACTATCACGAAAAAGTGGCAAAATACAAAAAGAATTCCGGTACAGAGAAACTGAAAAAATACGATTATACCTCCTATGAGGATGATGTGCCATACTATACCATGATCATCCGGGAAGACGGGCGGAAAATAAAACTTCTTCTGGATCTGACAGAGGAGATGTTACATACGATGAAAACACAGTTTCCGGAAAAGGTCTATTTTGCATAATATGTTAAAATGTTTGTGAAATATGTATAAAAAATAACGTAGAATTTTATGAAATAGAAACAAAAACCTTCTTTTTTGGCGAAAAATATTCGCAGAATGTCGAAAAAGAAGGTTTTTCTTTGCCATGATGACCAATGAGAAAAATGAAAAACACTCAAAATGCATAAAAAAGCAGGTGCCTGAATCATGAAATAGTGCAAAATCAATAAAATGGTTGAAATTGCACATTATATGAACGGTTCTGCAAACTATGGCCGGAATACGGATGCTATAATCCATTCATAAGCAAACGGGAAATGCTTAATAAAGGAGGAAAAGTAAATGAAGAAAAAATTACTCGCAGTATTAATGACAGGCATTATGGCAATGTCTTTCGCTGCAACAACTACAGCAGTATATGCAAAAGGTGACGATGACAATACACTGACCGTATGGGCATGGGACCAGAACTTTAACATCAAGGCTATGAACATTGCAGGTGAGCAGTATGCAAAGGATCATGAAGGATTTAAAGTAGATGTAGTTGAGACATCTTCCGATGACTGCCAGACGAAACTTACAACAGCTGCAAACGCCGGAGATTACAGCACACTTCCGGACATCGTTCTGATGCAGGACAACAGCTACCAGAAATATCTGAAGAGCTATCCGGACGCTTTCACAGATCTGAAAGACATGGACATCAACTGGGATGACTTTGGAAAACTGAAACAGTCCTACTCCATGGTAGATGATACACATTACGGTGTTCCATTTGATAATGGTGCAACAATCGCCTGCTACCGTACCGATATCCTGGAAGAGGCAGGATACACCATCGATGACCTTACAGATATCACATGGAGTAAATTCGAGGAGATCGGTAAAGATGTTCATGAGAAAACCGGTAAATACCTCCTTACAAGTGAGGCAACAGGCGGCGATACTCTGATGATGATGATCCAGTCCTGTGGAGCAAACTTCGTAAATGAGGATGGAGAAGCTTACATTGTAGGAAATGATGTAGCTGAGAAATGTGTAGATCTTTATGTAGACCTTGTAAAGAACGATGTTGTTAAATTAGTAAACAACTGGGATGAGTACATCTCCACAATCACAAGCGGTGAGGCAGCAGGTATCGTTAACGGTAACTGGATCACAGCTACACTGATGGGAACAGAGGATCAGAAGGGTCTGTGGCAGATCACAACAATGCCGAAAGTTGACGGTGTTGACACAGCTACAAACTATGCGAACAACGGTGGTTCTTCCTGGTATATCACATCCAACTGCAAGAACGTAGAGCTTGCTGAGGACTTCCTTGCAAGCACATTTGGTTCCAGTACAGATTTCTATGATGCGATCCTTCCGGAAACAGGAGCAATCTCCTGCTACCTGCCAGCTGGTGAGTCTGACGTTTACAACGAGCCAAGCGAGTTCTTCAACAACCAGCCAATCTTCTCAACAATTGTAGAGTACTCTTCACACATTCCGGAATTCACAAAGACTCCGTATCACTATGAGGCAAGAGAGTGCATCAACACAGCAGTTGTTAATATCGTAAACGGCGCAGACAAAGAGTCTGCACTTCAGGAAGCACAGGATACACTGGCATTCAAGATGACAGAGTAAGATCTGAAAGCTGCATTCTGAAATGAATAAGTAAATACGAAGCAGGGGACTGCATGCAGTCCTCTGTCTTATGTAAAGGCTTAAGAGGTTTGAAAGGAGGAGTTCCTGTGAATTCCAAAAAAAGTGGCATGTCTCTGGTAGCGAAACAAAGAGCGGCCGGCTGGATCTTTCTGGCACCGGCAACCATTATGATCGCTGTCATGAGTTTTTATCCGATGATCCGCGCATTTATCATTTCTTTACAGACAGGTGCCGGAGCAAACATGAGGTTTGCGGATCCGATCTTCAGTAACTATAAACGTATCATGATGGATAAGGTATTCCAGCAGTCCATCGTCAATACTTTCCTGTATCTTATTATTCAGGTACCGATCATGCTGGTCCTTGCGATCCTGCTTGCACAGCTTCTGAATAACAAGGATCTGAAATTTAAAGGCTTTTTCCGTACATGTGTATTTCTTCCATGTGCAACATCTCTTGTATCTTATTCTCTGATCTTCCGTTCTATGTTTGCAACAGACGGTCTGATCAACAGCATCCTGATCAAACTTGGAATTTTAACAACTGGCTATAACTTCCTGGGTAACTCCACAAGTGCAAAGATCGTGATCATCATCGCACTGATCTGGAGATGGACAGGATATAACATGGTGTTCTATCTGGCAGGTCTTCAGAATATTGAATATTCTGTATACGAGGCAGCAAAGATCGATGGTGCCAATGGCTGGAAGACCTTCTGGAAAATTACCGTACCACTTCTGAAACCGACAATTATCATGACATTTATTATGTCGATCAATGGTACACTGCAGTTGTTTGATGAGTCTGTCAACCTGACAAAAGGTGGCCCGGCGAACTCAACCATCACAATGTCCCATTATGTTTATAATACATGCTTCATCAACGTGCCAAACTTCGGATATGCGGCAGCAATGTCATTTATCATATTTATCATGGTAGCGATCCTGGCCTTTATCAATTTGAAAGTAGGTGATACACGTGACTGAGAAAAAGAACAAATCCGCGATCCAGAGAAGATTGATCCCTACCTATATTTTTCTGATCATCGTATCATTTATCTCTGTATTTCCACTGTACTGGATGATCTCCGCAGCAACTAATACAACTACTGATGTATCCAGAGGCCGGATTCTTCCAGGTACATATTTTATGGAAAACTTTAAGAACCTGACTGCACAGCAGCCGCTGTGGAGAGCACTTGGAAACTCTCTGTTTTATGCGGTCCTTACTACTGTACTCTGCCTTCTGATCTGCTCCATCGCAGGTTATGGATTTGAAGTATATCATGACAGATGGAAAGACAGACTGTTTTCCACCCTGCTTCTTGCAATGATGGTTCCGCAGGTTGCAACGATGGTTCCTTTATTTAAGATGTTTTCAAAAGCCGGACTCTTAAATACAGCGGTAGGTTTTATCCTTCCGATCCTTTCTACACCATTCATGATCATGATGTTCCGTCAGAATGCAAGAGCATTCCCGATCGACATTATTGAGGCAGCACGTATTGATGGGTTAAGCGAGGTAAGGATCTTCTTCCAGATGTTTATCCCGACAATGAAATCTACCTATGCGGCAGCAGCAGTTATCACATTCATGAATGCATGGAATGCTTATCTGTGGCCGAAGGTAATCATGACAGACAACAAGGCGTTGACTATGCCGATGCTGATCGCCAATTTGATCACCGGATATGTGACAGATTACGGTATGCTGATGTGCGGCGTATTATTCTGTTCTATTCCGACTATGATCGTATTCTTCGTATTACAGAAACAGTTCGCAGAAGGTATTACCGGAGCTGTTAAATAAGATTCAAATTTAAAAGGATGCTGTCGAAAGCTGTAGGTGTATTGTATAATATGCTTCAAGTGGATCACACAGCATCCTTTTTATAAAGTGTCATAATAAAAAATATAAGGAGAAAGAAAAAATGGCAAAGCAGATCAGATATGACCATTTCCTGCACGGTGGCGATTACAACCCGGAGCAGTGGCTGGACAGACCGGACATTCTGAAAAAAGATATCGAATATTTTAAGAAAGCACATATCAACACGGTTTCCATGGGGATGTTTTCCTGGGCTGTACTGGAGCCGGAAGAAGGGAAATATAACTTTGACTGGCTGGAAGCGGTAATTAACAATCTGTATAAAGAAGGCATTTATACGATCCTTTCCACACCATCCGGAGCCAGACCGAAATGGATGGCAGATAAATACGAGGAAGTTCTCCGTATGGACCCGGATCGGACAAGAAGATTTTTCGGTGGAAGACATAACCACTGTTATACTTCTCCTGTATACCGTGAAAAGATTTTTAATATCAATAAGAAGCTTTCCGAACGCTTCGGAAAACATCCGGCAGTGATCCTGTGGCATATTTCCAATGAATACGGCGGGGAATGTCACTGTCCTCTGTGCCAGGAAAAATTCCGGGAATGGCTGAAAGAGAAATATGGAACCATTGAGAATCTGAATTCCAGATGGTGCACAACCTTCTGGAGCCATACCTACAACAGCTTTGACCAGATCGAAAGTCCGTCACCAAAAGGAGAAAATGCGCTTCATGCACTGACTCTGGACTGGAAACGTTTTGTTACAGACAGAACTGTAGATTTCATGAAACATGAGATTTCTGCGATCCGCGCAGGCGGGTCAGATCTTCCGGCAACCGCCAATCTGATGTACGACTACGACGGACTTGACTATAAAAAGTTTAAGGATGTTATGGATATCGCTTCCTGGGATAATTACCCAAGCTGGCATAAAAAAGACAACTATACCACAGCAGTGGATGGAGCCTTGCAGCACGACCTTATGAGGAGTATCAAAAAAGCACCGTTCCTTCTGATGGAATCCTGTCCTTCTGCAACCAACTGGAAGCCGATCAATAAGCTGAAAAAACCGGGAATGCATCTGGCTGCTTCCCTGCAGGCAGTCGCCCATGGTTCCGACAGTGTCCTGTATTTCCAGCTCCGCCAGAGTCAGGGTGCCTCCGAGAAATTCCACGGTGCGGTGATCGATCACTATGGCGGTGATGATACCAGAGTTTTTCGTGAAGTGACAGAGGTAGGAAAAGTTCTGGAACAGATCCAGGAAACTGTGGGAAGTGTAACGAAGTCTCCGGTGGCTGTTCTTTATGACCGTGAAAATGACTGGGCGCTGAAAGATGCCCAGGGACCTCGAAATGAAGATATGCATTACCAGGAAAACGTACAGAAACAATATCGTGCACTTCGAAGAAAAGGTTATAATACCGATATTATCAGTATGGAACATGACCTGTCTGATTATAAGCTGGTAACAGTACCGATGGCCTATATGTTCTATCACGGATACGCCGAAAAGCTTCGTACCTTTGCTGAAAATGGAGGTACACTGGTTATTTCCTACTGGTCCGGACTTGTAGATGAGACGGATAAATGTTATCTTGGGGGAACGCCTCACGGTCTCATGGAAACAGCAGGCATCCGTGCAGAAGAAATCGATGCGCTTTATGACTGGGAAGAAAATACCGGTATTCCGGAAACCGGAAATCACCTCAAACTTACAGAAAGCTATACCTGCAAAAATCTCTGTGAGCTAGCAAAAGTTTCCGATGCGGAAGTGCTGATGCGTTACGGAAAAGATTTTTATCAGGGCTATCCGGTGCTGACTCACAAAAAATATGGAAAAGGCCATGTTTACTATGTGGCAGCCGATATGGAAGCAGCCTTTTATGAGGACTTCCTGGGACGAGCAGCAGAAGAAGCCGGTGTGGAGATGCCGCTTACGTTTATACCGGAAGGAGTTTCTGTGACAACCAGGGAAAATGAAGATACGGAATATCTGTTTATCCAGAATTTCGGGGAGAAAACGGAAACAGTTTCTGTTCCGGAAGGTTACGAAGTCCTTTATGGATCGGACAGTGAAATTATGGCCCCGCTTACTACAAGAATCTTAAAGGGGAAAAAATAATCACAGCAAAAAAGTATAAAGCATATCTGCTTTCGGACGGTATGCTTTTTACTGCTGTCTGGGAAAGAGAAGGTAAGATGACAAAGATACAAAAAGAAGAGATAAAAAAAATCGCGGATCAGTTTGCATTTACCGGAGAACTGGTTTCCTGCGGCCCCTGCGGAAGCGGGCATATCAACGAAACCTATATGCTTAGATATCGGATCGGAGAGATGGGGTCCATTAAGGTGATCCTTCAGAAGATCAATCGGGAGATCTTTCAGAAACCGGAAGAACTGATGGAGAACATTGCCGGAGTCACCGGGCATCTGAAAAAGAAAGTTCTTCAGAAGGGAGGAGATCCGGAACGGGAGGTTCTGAACCTGATTCCGACAAAGGACGGGAAGGCATTCCTGACAGATGAAAACGGAGAATGCTGGAGAGCTTATATTTTTATTACCGATGCAGTAAGCTATGATCTGGCAGAAAAACCGGAGGATTTTTATGAAAGTGCAGTTGCATTTGGAAAATTCCAGGAAATGCTAGCAGATTACCCGGCAGAGACTCTGCATGAAACGATAAAGGATTTCCATGATACAAAGAAACGTTTTCAGACTTTGAAAAATGCCATAGAGAAGGACAGCTGCCATCGTGCCGCATCCGTAAAAGCAGAGATCGCATTTGCGTTTCAGCATGAGTATCTGGCAAATGTATTCGGTGAGCTTCTGGCAAAAGGTGAGGTGCCCCTTCGGGTAACACACAACGATACGAAGCTGAATAACGTTATGATCGACCTGGAAACAGGAAGGGGAATCTGTGTAGTGGACCTGGACACGGTTATGCCGGGACTTGCCATGAATGATTTTGGAGATTCCATTCGTTTCGGGGCCAGCACTGCATTGGAGGATGAGAAAGATTTAAGCAAAGTTTCCTGTGATATGGAGCTCTATGAAATCTATGTAAAAGGCTTTCTGGAAAGCTGTGGAGATAAGCTTAGTGCAAAAGAGATCGAGATGCTTCCCATGGGAGCTAAGGTGATGACTTATGAATGTGGCATTCGCTTTCTTACCGATTATCTGGAAGGAGATCATTATTTTAAGATCGACCGGGAAGAACACAATCTGGACCGCTGCCGCACACAGTTTAAGCTGGTGGCTGATATGGAACAGAAATGGGATACTATGCAGACGATCGTGAAAAAATATCAGAAATAAAAAAACAGGAATTTTTACAATGGAGGTAAAGTGATGAGCGAAACAAAAGGAAGAGTGACCATTCCGACAGATCTGGATGTGATCCCGGAGACACTGAAAATGCTGGATGAGTGGGGTGCAGATGCCATCCGTGACTGTGACGGAACAGAATTTCCGGCAGAGCTGAAAAATACAGGGGCCAAGATATATGCTACCTATTATACTACCAGAAAGGATAATGCCTGGGCGAAGGCACATCCGGAAGAGATCCAGCAGATGTATATCATGACATCTTTTCACACGGCAGTTTCCGATACTCTGGAGATACACCTGATGGACCATCTGTATCCGGATATGCTTGCTGTCAATACCAGAGATGATATTAAAAGATGGTGGGAAGTTATGGACCGTACCACAGGAGAGGCTGTCGGTACAGAAGAATGGTCCTATGATGAAAAATCCGGAAATGTGGTGATCCGTCCGGCAAAAGAGTTTCATGAGTATACGGTAAGTTTTCTTGCATATATCATGTGGGACCCGGTACATATGTACAATGCTGTTGTCAATGACTGGAAGGATGTAGAGCCTCAGATCACCTTTGATGTGCGCCAGCCTGCAACACGGGCACATTCCCTGGAACGTCTCCGCAGATTTCTGGATTCGCATGATTATGTGAACGTGGTACGATTTACCACATTTTTTCATCAGTTTACGCTGATCTTTGACGAGATGGCAAGAGAAAAATATGTGGACTGGTTTGGATATTCTGCCTCAGTGAGCCCTTATATTCTGGAACAGTTTGAGCGGGAAGTAGGCTATAAATTCCGTCCGGAGTTTATCATTGACCAGGGGTATATGAATAATACCTACCGTATCCCGTCAAAGGAATTTAAAGATTTCCAGGCTTTTCAGAGAAGAGAAGTGGCAAAGCTTGCAAAGGAAATGGTAGATATTGTCCATGAGTATGGAAAAGAAGCCATGATGTTCATGGGCGATCACTGGATCGGCATGGAGGCTTTTATG
>OLOB01001729.1_pt1 | contig 13925 bp, 16 predicted proteins | sample 1671911 | NCBI WGS metagenome assembly OLOB01 (sample SAMEA3136625, study PRJEB25190) | human gut metagenome | biome: human gut; feature: human-associated habitat; material: faeces | place: Austria | collected 2013
TTATCAACAGGATCAATTACTATTAAGGCATCATGATAATTATTACAAGTACCATAATTCTCTAAATCTATTTTTAACTGATTTTTCCATTTATTTGCAGCATTTTCTATAACATTTTCAAATGTATGATATTTAAGAATTAATAACTCACAAAGATATCCTGAAAAACCACTAACCTTATAATTTGCACCATATGTATTAACACATGTCATAAACTTCTTAAGTAACAATACTTCATCAGCCTCATCACTTGTCATATGACTTTGAATATAGTTAGTATGGAGAATTGTTCTGTCAACTGCAGATTTAAGGTATGTGGTATCATTAATATTGTAACATGGAACAAAATCAATTTCAAATCCATTAATTAGGCCAGTGATATATGGATGAGATGCATATCTTTTCTCAGATATTCCACCAACAGTATCAATACAGTATTTCCCAAATTCTAATCCATATTTCTTTAAATCTTCCTCTGAATAATCAAGTGGAAATGCCATGAAAATATCAATGTCTGCTTTACCAACAAGTGATGTTTTCTTAGCAACAGAACCTACAAGTTTACATGTAATTTGAATATCTTTACTTTTAGCATAATTAGAAATAATATTCATTAATTTATCTGAAAAAGTAATAATTTTTTCTCTTTGTTTTTTAGTTGGTTTTATTTTTGATAAAATCTCATTATATATAGTATCATCATCCTCAGTATTGATTTAAAAAAAATTCATTATTAATGTTATAAAAAAAGGTATAGGGTGGGAGTTATTATATTTTTCTAGCACTTACAATTGTAATAGGATTTAATGCTTTCATCATCACTCCTCTATCAAGTAATGTTCCTTTGGATACTGATATGTTAACAACTTCAGGTTCTGCTCCAAGTTCTTTAAGCATATGTACACTATCTGTTGCAGTTTCAAGTACAATAGATGTTATAACAATACGTCCTCCTATAGGTAATTTAAGATAACCAGTTTCAATAATATTATCAAGGTTACCTCCACTTCCACCAATCATAAGCTTAGTAAAATCTTCAATATGATCTAATGCTTTTAGGCCTTCATCCTCTATTAATTCCACCTTGTTTTGAAGTCCAAATTTTTCAAGATTTGCTCTTGTAGTTTTAATAGCATCAGGATTCATATCTATACTATAAATTTTTTTAGCTCTTTTTGCAAATTCTAGTGTTAAGCCCCCAGTTCCACATCCAACATCAACAACAACATCTTCATCAGTTAACTTTACTTTACTAATTACTAATGCTCTTATTTCTTCTTTTGTAGGTCCAGGTACTTTTTCTGTTTTGATAAATTCATTATCTGGTGTTATATCAAAGTACATAATAAACATCTCCATATTTATTGTGTCTTATATAATGCTATTGTTTCCATTTAGTAAATAGATTATTATTAATATTCAAAATATCAAAAATCTTTCCAACTATGAAGTTAACTTGTTCATCAATAGTTTGGGGTTTATGATAAAAACCGGGCATAGCTGGAAGAATAATACCTCCTTCACGACTAATATTGGTCATATTTTCTAAATGAATGGTTCTAAGAGGAGTTTCTCGTGGTACTATAATTAAGGTTCTTCTTTCTTTTAGTGTTACATCAGCAACGCGTGTTATAGCATTATCACCATAACCATTACTAATTGCAGATAAGGTTTTCATACTTGAAGGTATTATTATAGTAGCATCAAATTTAAAAGAACCACTATTTATAATAGCATTTAAATCATGTTCATCATATGAATAAGAGGCAAGTTTTTCAACATCACAAACTAAGTAACTAGTTTCATATTCAATAATATCCTTTGCAATATCAGATATTACAAGATATGTTTCAATATCTGCCTTTTTTAATTCTTCAAGTAATCTAATACCATAAATAACACCACTAGCACCAGTTATTCCAACAACAATCTTCATAATAATCATCTCATAAAATAAATTCTTCCACAGTCTCATATATTGGACCAGTAGGTGTGAGTGTACTTGATTTAAGATGTATTTTTTTAATATTCATTTTACCATAATAGGTTTTACTTAATTGTTTTAATATATTGGATAGATTGTTTTTATTATAAACATCCCGCACACGCCCAATAGTGATATGGGGCGTATAATCATGTTCTTTTTTAAATCCTATTTTATTAAACTCATCATCCAGTTCTTTAATAAGATTAATTGTCGTGTCATTGTCTTTTATTCCTGTCCATATAACACGTGGACGATTCATATTTGGAAAAGCACCAACTTTGACTAGTTTCATAGTGTATGTTTCATAATTTTCTGTTGTTTTTCTTATAATTGAAGATATTTGTTTTTGTTTTCTTTGATTAATCTCTCCAAAAAATTTAAGAGTTAAATGGATATTTTCATCTTCAACATATTTTATCTTAGCAGAATTCGTGTTTTTTATAGTTTGCTGTGTTTTTTTAATTTTATTTTTCAATGATTCTTCTATTTCAATAGCTAAAAATGCACGCATAATAAGTACTTCCATTAATTAAAAAATTCAAATAAAAAAAATAAAAAAAAGTAGGTTAATTAGAATATTTATTTTTCAATAATTTGTTCTTCAATAGCCATTCCAAAGTGTCTTGCAGCTTCACTAAAGTATGCAAGAACTTTATCTCCAACTTTTAGTTTAGAAACAGAGATTGGTTCACCTTTATCATTTACTAGTCTAATTGTTTCAGCATTCTGTACAAGAGTTCTTATTCTAGAATTCTTATATTTTGCTTCAATAAGAAGTAAAGGACGTTTTTCTATTTTTACACGGCCAACAATAACAGTGTTAGCTTCACCTTTACTATTTAATGTAACAACTTCATCTCCAGCTTCTAATTCTGAAAGATATCTTGTTTTATTCTCTGGAGTCATAACATAAGCATGTACTGGACCAGCATTTACTCTAAATGGACGTGATGCAACATATTCACTTTCTAATGTTTCACTATGAACTAAAAATAGTCCAGATGCAAATGAACCTACAAGCATTCCATCTCCAACATTCATCATTGAACATGTATCTACACATACTCTATCACCAATACCAACAGATTCTACTTTAGTAACAGTTGCAGCTTTAAGATCATATGATTCCTTTGATACTTTTTCTATTAGGGCACCTAATTTTCTTATTTCATTTCCATCATTAGATGATAATAACACACCATCAGATCCATGTTCCATTGTTTCAAGAGCTAATTTTGCTTCTTCATAATTTGGAACATCAACTATGATTTTAGAAGTTCTATTTTGTAAACTGGCAATGATATTTTCTAAAGGGATAACTTTCCAATTTTTACCTTTTAATATAACATAGTCTGCTACTGTACCTAGTTTAGATACTAGTAACTCATCATCCTTGTTATTAATTTCAACATATGCTGCTACTTCTTTACCACTTTCTTGTGCTTTTTTAATATCTGCCATGGTAATTTTGTTATTTAATCCAAGAAGTGTAATGTCAGAATCTTCTTTATCTGATATTATTGTTACACTACCTAATTTCTTAATAGTTTCAGCATTATCTAAATCCATTATGTGATCGAATCCAGATTCTAATGAATCAACAATAGCTTCTTTACGATCATTCCAAGTACCATTAGGTCTTATCCATGCAAATTTCATATTGTTACATCCTTTATTCTTTTAATATTTCTAGTGCTTCATCAGGTGTTGCATTGTTATGTACAACTTCTACTAGTGCACGTGTAATCTTTGCAGGATCTTCTGCTTGGAAAATATTTCTTCCAAATGCAACTCCAGCACCACCAACACTTATAGAGTCAGATACCATTTCAAATAATTGTCTTTGTGTTTCTATTTTAGGGCCACCTGCAATAAGTACAGGTACAGGACATCCATCAACTACTTCTTTAAATGAATCAGGATCGCCAGTATAATTTGTTTTTACAATATCTGCACCTAATTCTGCACCTACACGTGCTGCTAATTTAACAACTTCAGGGTCGTGTTCATTTTTAATTTCAGGTCCTCTAGGATACATCATTGCAAGAAGTGGAAGTCCCCATTTGTCACATTCTTCTGCTATTCTACCAGTTGATTGTAACATTTCTGGTTCTTTTTCAGAACCTATGTTTACATGTACACTTACAGCATCTGCTCCAAGTTGTACAGCTTTTTCAACACTTGTAACTTGTACTTTATGGAAAGGATCCATACTTGCATCAGTACTTGCAAATAAATGTAATATAAGTCCAATATCACTTCCATATCCACGGTGACCGTTTTTTACCATACCTTTATGCATTAGTACTGCATTTGCTCCACCATTAGCCACTGCATCTATTGTTTTTGTCATGTTTATAAGACCAGGGATTGGTCCTCCAGATATTCCATGGTCCATTGGTGCAATAACACATTTTCCTGTTTTACGGTTTATAATTCTTTCAATTCTAATCTTTTTACCTATCATTTTATCCCTTTTAGATGTAATATTAATTTGAAAATTATTATTTTTTTAATATATAATAAATTATCTTCTAAATATTTAATACATTTTTTTAATATTTAATACTATTTTTTTCTTAATTTATTATTTATTCTTTAATTCATTAGGAATTATTTCATTTGAAGATGAAGATAAATATCCCTTATGTGATAATATGTTCTCAGTAGTGTCTGATGAATTAACAAAATCTATTAATCCTCTATTTCTAATAAGTGACACTCGTGGTTTAAGTATGGAGGACCATAAGAAAAATACTTTAAATACTGTATCTGGATGATAACCTCCACCTAAATCAACACATAATACATCTATTTTTTCATGAGTTTTTGAGAATTCATATATTAATTTCTTATCTCTAACATCTACATTAGAAAATTCAATATTTTTATATTCAATTTTAAGATTATTCATTGCCCTTGTACTTTCTGGACTGTTATCAAATGCATATACTGTTCCATCTTGACAAAGTCTAGATAATATTTTAGTAGAACATCCTACATGACATCCTAATTCTACCACATTATCAAGAAGTTTCACATATTTAATCATATCTTCCTGATAGTTATTTCTCTTATAACTAATATGAATCATAATATTTATCTCTTATAGTTTTTGCAGCAAGTACTCCAGTTGAAAATGCTTTTTGAAGGTTATATCCACCACAAATACCACATCCTTCAACAAGTTCTCCAACTATGTATAAGTTTGGAACTATCTTTGATTCATATGTAGCAGGATTTATTTCCTTCTGTTTAACTCCACTATTTGTAACCATAGACTCGTTTTCAAGAACACTTGTTATGGTGAGTGTTGTTTTTTTAAGATTATCTCTTATTTTTATTCGTTCTTTTTTGGTTACCTGGTTTAATATCTTATTAGAATCTATTTTAATATTTTCTAGAAATACAATGGCCATATTTTTTGGAAGATACTTGTGAAGATATGTTTTTAAGGTTTTATTTGAATTATTACTAAAATCTTCCTGTAAGGTTTTATCTAATGATTCATATGAATTATCTGAAACAAAGTCGAGATTAATTATTACATCTTGATTTTTTCTAAGATGTTTTTCAACTATCATACTATTATCTAGTATAATAAATCCACTAAGTCCATTATGTGTGAAAATTATTGAACCAGAATCCTTTACTATGGATTTCTTATTTGCCTTTATTTCAATTGAAACATAGTTAGTTATTCCCTGTAATTTTCTAGGCCATGTCTCTTCTACTTTTATTGGACATAATCCACCCATATTTTTAGGTTTTGTATGTCCAAGGGATGTTGTAAATACAATTCCATCACCATCAGATCCAGTTTTAGGATATGAAGTTCCACCAGTAGCAAGTATGAGGTTTTTTGATTGAATAACATTGTTGTTATATTTAATTTTAAATAATCCTTCATTATATGATATGGATGTTACATATGAATTAAGTCTATACTTTGTTGAGGTATTTTTAAGAATTTTAGTTAATGTATTAACCACATCACTTGCCTTGTCACTTACTGGAAATACTCGGTTATCTTCTTCAACCTTTGTATTACAGCCATTATCTTTAAGTAATTGCCTAATATCTTCATTGAAAAATGTATTAAATGCATCAATATAATATTTTCCTGAATTATAGTATGATTTCATATACTCTTTTTTTGTGGCATTATTTGTTAGATTACATCTACCCCCACCTGTAAGAAGTATTTTTTTACCTAAAATATCATTTTTTTCAAGAATAATACTATTTTTATCATCTAAATATATTCCAGATAAGATACCACTAGCACCTCCACCAACAATAACTGTGTTGTATGTTTTCATATTATCAGCCTAAGAATCATCTATTAGGTTGTACATTATTCTAAGGGAGTCAAGAAGTCCATGGGCATATGCAATACATGCAAATGATGTTAATTCATCATCTATTTTAAGATAATATTTTGTATCCTCATAATATCTTTTTGCCATGTCTTTAACAAGCACTTCCTTTTGTGTTAATTCGAGTTTTTCAACAGGTTCTATATTTTCTTCAAAAATTCTTAAATCTTTATCTATACGTTCTTTTGGTTGCATTTAATCAAATCCTAATATTATTCATATATAATAATGTATTTATTCAAATTTAGTTTTCAATATAAAAAAATAAGGAAAATAATAGATAAGTGTATCTATTGAATTATAGGTTGTTATATTGTTTTTATATGGTTGTTGAATTACTTAATTTAGTCGTATCCATACATGATGTATTCTCTGGAAAACTGTAATGTAACTTAGTATTGTAAGTACTGCAATTGTTAAAAACATCATGTTATGTGAACCACCAAGTATTGCTGCAATTATTGAACCAACAACTATGATAAGTAATCTTTCAGCTCTTTCTGCTATTCCTACAGAACATTTTATTCCTTCACTTTCTGCACGTGATCTAATATAACTTACAGTTAATGAGGAATGTATTGCTAAAGCTCCAAGAATAGGATCAGTATAACCACTATACATTAATCCAATAATAATAGCTGCATCTGCGAAACGATCACAGGTAGAATCTAAAAATCCTCCAAATCGTGTTCTACAATGTTGTGAACGTGCAATAGCTCCATCAATCATGTCACACATTCCACTAATAATTATAAAAATAGCTCCGGCAACTAAGTTACCTGATGCAAAGAGCCCTCCTGCAAAAAAACTAATGAATAAACCTATTAATGTCACAATGTTTGGATTTAATGGTATTTTCTTACCTATTTTTCCTGTTATTTCATTAGCTTGTGGTCGTATTTTATTATTTAGCATAGTATTCTATTTATAATTAGGATTATATATAAGTATATAAAATGGTAGATGGAAATGGTGTATATAGTAGATAATCCTAATAAAAATGAATTAAATAAGATTCGTTCTATGTTAGGACAAGGAAAATTAGTAGTTTATCCTACAGACACAATTTATGGAATTGGTGTAGACATAAATAACATTGATGCCGTGAAAAAAGTGTATATGACTAAGAAAAGATCGTATGATAAGCCTATTTCTATATGTTTACATGATATAACACAAGTAAAAGAAGTAGCAATAGTAACAGATGAAATAGAACATATAATAAATGAATTACTACCTGGACCATACACCTTACTTCTTAGAAAAAAAAGTAATATACCAGATATACTAACAGCAAATACAAATATTATTGGAATAAGAATACCTGATAATAAAATAACACATAGTCTAACAAAGGATTTTCCAATCACAAGTACAAGTGCTAATCTTTCAAATATTCAAACACCAGACAACATAACAGATATAAAAAAACAGTTAGGTGATAATATTGATATTTACATAGACTGTGGTAAAAAAATAAAGAATCAACCATCAACAATAATAGACCTAACACAACAAAACCCTAAAATAATAAGACAACATAAGAATAATGAATTAATAAATAAAATATTGAAAATTGATTTATTATAATTATAATTAAAGTAGAGGAAGTGTATTATATGACATTTACTGATAAGAGAGGAAATAAGATAGAACTTGGTTCATATATAATCTATGCTAATACTGGAACAATTGGTGAAGTTTTAGATATGAAAACTGATGATGATGGTTCATGGGTATTAATACAAGTTGATGAATTAACAAGACTATGGTACAATACACAATACATAGAACTAACAGATAAAAAATATTCACGAAAAATAAAAGAAGAAAAAGATAAGGAATTATCTGTTGATGATATTAAAAAACAAATAGATGAACATATATCAGCAGAGTTAGGGGATGATGCTGTTGGAGGAGGATAATCCTCTAACATCATAATAAATTCTTTTTAAGCTTTAATTCTATTTTTTCTTTCTTAGTTTCATAGTCCTTATTTACAAGGCGTATCTTATTATCTATCTTTCTATTTAATTTATATAATTCAACATCAACTGAATGGTATGTTTTATTATAATTTGACTGAAATCTAGAATCTATTTTATCCTTGGAATTAATTAAATTATGGTATGTATCACTAAGTGAATGTTTATCAATTATGTTATCAATTTTATAGTCATCATTCTTTAATTTTTGATTTAGATTTTTTACTCCTTTTTTTATGAGTTCATTCTTTATTTGTTCACTTTTTTTTATTTTCTCATTAAGAATATTATAAACCATAATAATCACATATCCTATTTACCTAAGACTTATTTATATATCAGTTTCTTTTGCAACACAATACCTACACAATGCTTTATCATTATCTATATGATATCTTTTAATGGGACAATAATAATTCTCTCCATCAGTATAAATACTTTGCATTCCTGGAAACTCAGTACCAGGCAGATGAATAGGTTCTCTTTTAAGATAGGTAGCATACACTACAATTACATTCAATGCATCTGTAAGTCTGTTATTGGTTTTTGTAAGAATCTTATTAATTTCACTGGCTTCTTTTTTTGTAACTTCACCTTCGAAGTTTTCTTGTGTATTTTTTAGAGAATTAAATCTATTGATTATAACATTAAGTACAGATTCAATATATTTCTTTTTATATTCTCTGGGAAGATATTTAGTATCTTCATTAAATTCAAATGATAAATCATATAATTCCTGAAGAGTAACTTCTCTTATTTTTTCCTTTAATATTTCTTTTAATGTGTTATATTTCATATTCTCACAAACACAAGACATACTATCTACTCCATATTATTATAGAATTCTATAATATTTCTAGCAGTAACTTCACCAATACCATCAATACGTGTTAATTCAGTTATTTTAACATCATTTAAATTATTACCAAATATATCTACAACTTTACGTGCACGTTGACGACCTAAACGTTTAACTCCAGTAACAAGTGGTAATAAATCCTTTTTAACACCATAGTATAATCTGGAACTTAACTTATCAATTTCATTTAAATGTTTATATTTTCCAAGAACATCACAAATATTATAGAAGTATTTAACAAGACTTGAAGCCTCATAACTAGCACGTCTAGTTGATGCTGCATATACTTTTAAATAATTCTCAATTTCATATTCTTTCCTTTCATTAATCCATTCAAGTAAACTAGCTGCTGTAGCTTCATTATTTGATATGAAAGTAACAAAAACTCCTTTACTTGTGAGAACTTCCTTGATATTATCCTTATTAGCCCTGAATTTCGTGTTAATTTTAGGTAGATCTGATGTTTTAGATATTTCATATATGAGATTTGCAACACTAAATTCCTCATCAATCATATTAGCATAATCTTTTAATTTAACAGCAGTTTTCACTGCATAATTACTTCTTGATATTAAACTACCAAGGGGTGTTGTTTGAAATCCTGAAGGAGTTAATCTTATAATACCATTTTGTATAAGATATTCAAGAGCACTTGAAATTTCATATTTTATAGTCTCCCCTGAAAATCCAAAACTCATATCATTATAAGTGTGTGATATTTGAAATCCATAGAATGTTTTATTAAAGAAATCTATTAAATCATCCATATCCTTTGCAAATCCACTTGAAATCTGGGTAATTATCTGTTTTAAAACAGCATCTTCATTATCAATTAATTTAGAATTTGTTACTTCTATGTCTCCATGAACATAGTATTCATCAAGATTAAATGCTTCATCATATGTTTTTGCAAGAAGATAGGAGTATCCTTCCGTATCAAATCCTGGACGTCCTGCTCTTCCAGACATTTGTTCATAATCAAATACTGGTATGTTTGTCTGTCCCTGTTCTGTCCATCTAGTATAATCACGTATTACAACATTTTTTGATGGTAAGTTAACACCATACATTAAACTAGGGGTTGCTGTTATCATTAGAAGATTACCATTTATAAATTCTTCTTCAATAATTTCCTTTTGTTTATCAAAGAGTCCTGCATGATGAAATGCAATTCCATTTCTTATACATTCTGCTAACTTATAACATACCTCTGTAGGTTGTGAATTCTTTTTTATTGAAACATTTAACACATCTTCTGCAATGGAATTAAAAATTTCCTTTTTACCATCAGGTATATGTTTTGCTATTTTTTTAGACATATTCTGGGCAAGTGATTCTGTAAATCTACGTGTTGATACAAATGTTAACATTTGAGATGAATCATTAAGTGAATCATTAAGTATCTTAAATACTATGTTGTTTTTATCACTAGTTCCAAATTCCTCAGCACATAAAACTTCTTTGTGTAGGGGTACAGGTCTATAATCATGAACTACAACGTTTGCATCTAGCCAGTGAGAAATTTCTTCCATATTTTTAAGTGTTGCAGATAATGCAATGATTCTCATACTCTTATTATTTTCTTTTAGTCTTGTAATTGCACATTCAAGTGTAGGTCCTCTACTATAATCTCCAATCATGTGAAATTCATCAATTATTACTAAATCAATTTCATTAAGAGTATTTCTTGAAAATCTAGTCAAAGCATCAAATGATTCAAAAACCATAACTGCAATATCACATCTAGATGGATGTTTACCTACTTTAAATCCAAATTCCTCAAATACCTTAAATTCCTTATATTTCTCATTTTGTAGAGATAGTAGTGGTACTGAATATACTACTTTACCACCATGTAGTAGTACTTTCAGTGCTGCCAGTACACCAAGAACAGTTTTTCCACTAGCGGTAGGTATTGATATAATATAATTATCATTATTTTCAAGATAACCTGAATCTATCACAGCCTTCTGTGCAGGATTATACTCCTTTATGTATGGATAACATTTATTCATTATTTCTTCAATATTAGAATCTATTTTGCTCATCTATTCACCCTATTTATATTATTATGAAATGCTCAATTTATGTATGGAATTTTCATTTGACTATAATCTCTTTCTATAGTTTTTCGTGCATTTTTACCTAAAGTGTTTCTTTTATCTTCATCATCTACTAATTTGTCAATAGCATTAGCTAACTTCTCATAATCTGCTACTGGTACTATTACTCCATTTTCATTGTTTGTTATGATACTTTGAATGTTACCTGTGTCTGTAGCAATTAATGGTTTTTGACAAGACATACTCTCAAGAGCCACAATACTTGCTCCTTCAGATATGGATGGAAGTACCATGATATCAGATTCAGGTATTATTTTCTCAGGAATATTTGTTTTTCCCATAAGATATATGTCTTTAATGTTATGCTGGTTGATATATTCTTTTAATTCTTCTTTTTTAGGTCCATCTCCATATATTAGGAGAACATATTCTGTTTTTGATATTTCTTTAGCTTTTAAAAGGTATTTTAATCCCTTTTGTACCACAAGATTTCCTATAAACATCACCAATGGCTTTTTGTATTTAGTGTATAGTTTTTTTTTATCATCACTTATTGGCTTAAATTTATTTGTATCTACTGTATTTGGTGTTATATGGGATTTTTCTATAAGTCCTTCTATATTTAAGGCTAATGCTTTTTTTTGTAACTTTTCACTTACAAAATACACATTATCTAAGTGTTTTAGAGTATATTTTATAAGGGGTTTTGTAAAAATCTTACTTGGTAATATATTAATATCAGATCCATGTGCAGTTGCAACGATTTTTACATCCTTATGAATTAATGTGGCAACAAATGCCTGTGGAAGAAGATAATTTGCATGTATTATATCGATATTATATTTATCAACAATTTTATTTAAGATAAAATAACTTGAAATAATAAAACTAATTCCTCGAAGTAGGGGAATGTTAATTGTTTTAGCCTCAAAAACATTATCTTTTCTGGAACAATCACTAGAATAAGTTAAAACATAGACGTTATGTCCCTTATTTGTGAGAGTATCTTCTAATTGTTTAGTATATGTGGCAACACCACCTACTTGTGGAGGATATTGGCCAATAATACAAATATTCATGGAATCACTTTTTATTAAATGGGATGTTTTGTATGTGACTTGGCGTTAATATTTCACCATTCATTTTCACAATAACAGCATGAAACTTTATACCTTCATATTTAAGACTACATAATTCAACAATCTTATTAGCAATTAATTCAAAAACCTCTGTTGTAATGTTATTTTCATCTAAAATCTTTATAACATCCTCTGTTGTAATACAATTATATATATCATGTAATGTTTTCTTATTAGCACCTACAAGTCCTGCATATGCAGTCATAATCTCACGTCTTGCATCTGCAACACTTTGCTTGGTGTTAAATATTCCAGCAGCAATTTTAATTAACTTTCCTGCATGACCAAATAAGGTTATACTTCGTATTTTTCCAGTTTTATGGGCTTCTTCAAGCATATAACCTACAAAGTTACTCATCTCAATAATTTCATCCTCATCTAGTACTAATTTTTCCTTTGCAATTCTTGTTCCAATATTTCCTGGAACAAAAAGTAGATCTTTATATCCATTAGCAAGAGCAACATCTATTTGTACTCTTAAAGAGTCAGTATATGCCTTTGAAGACATTGGTCTTGCAATACCTGTAGTTCCAAGTATGGAAATTCCATCTATAATACCTAATCTACTGTTCATGGTTTTTGGAGCTATTTTCTTACCTTCAGGTATTATGATTTTAATTATTGCACCATTATCTTCAGGTAAATATTTCATTATATTTTCCTTAATCATCTTACGTGGTACTGGATTTATTGCATACTCTCCCACTGGAATTTGTAGTCCTGGTTTTGTAACACGTCCAACACCATCTCCTCCAGTAATTTCTATAACACCACTATTATTAGTTAATGTAACTTCAGAAATAATTTCCATACCTCTTGTTACATCAGGATCATTATAATTTGGTTTTTTAACAATAGCCCTTGCAGTGTTATTATCAATAAAAGAAGTATCTTCTATTTCAACAGTTAACGTAGTTGTTGGTGCTGTTATTTTAACAATATCTGGAGCCTTATCAACAAGCTTAAGTAGAGCTGCTACACTTGCAGCTGTAGCCACACTTCCTGTTGTAATTCCAGACTTTTGACTTGAATTTTCATGAACTTCTATTTTTAATCCCCCATTAATTGAAGTGAGTTTTAAATTCATAAGCACTCTTATAGTATTATTATATATTATATAATATCTAACATTTTTTTCTATTATTAGGGAAATTTTTTTTAGAGGACAATTTTTTTTTAAATATGTAAAACTAGATTATTTTAAAAAAAGATTTTGAGGTTTTAAAAAAGAAAAATAAAGAAGTATCATTTATAATTTTTCTTTTAATTTTTCAACTAATTCTTCTGTAGAAGGAGCACCAATAAATGCAACTTCTCCATCAATTACAACAGTAGGAACAGACATTATAGTGTATTCTTGAACTTTATCCATATTTTCATTAACATCTAAATGTTCATAATCTACAACATCTCCTAATTCTTTAACAGCTTCTTCTGCAGCAGCTACTGCCATAGGACAGTATGGACATGAAAGTGATGTAAATACTTCTATTTTATAGTCATTTTTTATATC
>OLOB01001743.1_pt1 | contig 13895 bp, 8 predicted proteins | sample 1671911 | NCBI WGS metagenome assembly OLOB01 (sample SAMEA3136625, study PRJEB25190) | human gut metagenome | biome: human gut; feature: human-associated habitat; material: faeces | place: Austria | collected 2013
TGGAAAAAGATAAATTTATCTGGCAGGATGCAGAGTACAAAAATCAGGTTCTGACAGAATGCCGGCAGATGGCAGAAGCATATCCGTCTTATCTTATGGAAGAAGTAGAAGAGCAGATCTCTTTAAGTACCAATGCAGTCAAAATACTGAAATTACAGGCAGAAGGCATGGCGTCAGCGGCTATAGCCCAAAGAATGAAACTTTCGGAAGCGACAGTGAAATACCACTGCCGGGAAACATACCGTAAATTAGGCGTTAAAAATAAAACAGCAGCAATCGCGGAAGCGCGAAAAAGAAAATTAATCTGAATATTATCAGACAGGAGGAAGAACAATGAAGAAACAGGTATTCAGTGTATTGCTTACACTTTGCATGGCTTCATCAACTATGCCGGCAACAGTGTTTGGAGCAGAAGAGGGAAGTGTGGCAGTTACGGCGGAAGTATCACAGCAGGATGATTCTGCAAAAGATGCTAAAGAAGCCGGTAGCAGTGAGGCAAAAGTTGAAACTCCGGCGGGAGATACAGCAAAAGAAGATACAGCAAAAGAAGATACAGCAAAAGAAAATACAACAAAAGAAGATACAACGAAAGAAGATTCAGTTTCCGGGGCAGAAGAGGACACACCAAAGGAAGAGAAAGTAACAGAAGAGAAATCAGAGGAAGAAACACCAGAAGAGACTGCAGAGGAAGTGTTGGAGGATATGGCTCACGAAGAGGATGCAGAGGATGAAGTGAAATGGGCAGAAAAGGTTATCTGCAATTTTGGTGTCTATGCCGGAACCCCTCTTGGGGAAATGATGCAGGATGCCAGAGGTTACCAGACGATCAAATGGCTGGTACAGCGTTACAAAGGCCAGAATCAGGAAATACAGAAAGCTGCGAAGATTCTTTTGGATCATGAAAAGGAAATGCAAAAAGCAGCCTGAAAACAGAGAAACAGTTCGAGGTGGCTCCGGGAACGGGGCCATCTTTTATGAAAAGGAGGAAGGCATGTATGCCAGAGAATCGTTTACGATCGCAGAAGTAGCAGATCTTTTGTCAATCCGAAGACTGAGTGATTCTTACCAGGACGAATTTCCGGTGGAATGTCCTTTTTGCGGGGATTTAAGAGGAAAATGCAGTTTTTGCATCCGCAAAAATGGAGAACTGAAAAATGTTTACCATTGCTATCATTGCGGAGCATCCGGAAACATGCTGACACTGTATGCGGAACTATCCGGCATTTACGGGAGAAACCGGTATAAAGAAGCCTACCGGGAGATAAAGCAGGCACTTTCTTTTTCTGGAACGGATAAAAGACAGCAGTCCACGACACGAAATGGTTTCGCTTCTATCGTTCCTAAAAAGAAACGCATTTCCCTTACGGAAGAGGAATGGGATTACTGGGACCATGTATATAAGGAAATGCTCACTTTTCTTAAGCTTAAGGAAACACACCGGAGGAACCTTCTCCTGCGTGGGCTGACGTTAAATGAGGTCAGACAGATGGAAGAACGAGGTTTTTTAAGTACGGATGATGAGAATTCCGTGACCATTGCCAGAAAGCTCTTAAAAAAGGGATTTCGCCTGGATGGGGTTCCTGGATTTTTCATCAACCGGGATGGTGACTGGGAAGCTGCTTTTTATAGGAAGAATAACGGGTATCTTTGCCCGGTCCGGGATGGGAAGGAACGGATCATAGGATTCCAGATCCGGCTGGATGTTCCTTTAAAAGAACGGAAGTACCTCTGGTTTACCAGCAGCGGCTTAGAAAGAGGCACATCAAGCGGCAGCCCGGCAGGAATGTTTGGGAAAATAAAGGATGGCACGGTTTACGTAACGGAAGGGATCTTAAAGGCAGAGATCGCATGGATGTGTACAGGAAATCCTTATATCGGAGTCCCTGGAGTTTCCAATCATAAAGGACTGGAAACTGTCTTGCGAAAACTGAAAGAGCAGGGGTTAAAAAGAGTTTACGAATGTTACGACATGGATAAAATGATGGAATTGTCCTGTAAGCACGATGAAAAAAGTGCGTGCCGGCAATGTGAACATGGAATTTATCTGTATCATGGAGAATGCCCCAAAAAGCGCAGAAAGCGGGACATGATCCGAAAAGGCTGTATAAAACTATATGAGATCTGTGAGGAACTGAATGTGTCCTGCAAAAGAGTTACCTGGGATACCGATGCATCCGGTACCTGGATGGAACACTACAAAGGCGTGGATGACTGGATCCTTCAAAAAGAGGAAAAAGAACACAGGAAGACGGCATAAAATGTTTGGTCAGATAAAAGGGAAACTGGAATTTTTTTCAGTTTCCTTTTTATCTGGCTGAAAAAGCCGGAAGAAAGGAGAAAGCGATGCAGATAAGAGACGGACCAAAAGAAAACTGCAGGGAAAAAAGCGATCATGAAAGGAGAACGTGCACTTGGAAAAAAACTGGAAGAAAAGATGGATGGCGGGTGCGATGGCTTTTGCTCTGTGCTGCACTACGCTCTTGCAGACGGGAGCTTCTGCAGTATCCGCCGCTGAGGTGGGAGGCGTTTCCGCACAGAGCGAGACGCAGATCGAGGTACAGACAGAAACACAGACAGAAACGCAGACGGAGAAAAGCGAGGAGGAACTGATCGAGGAAACCGTTGCTAATCCGGAACTTGCGCTTATGGTTACCGAAGGGGAAGCCTTTGATATCCAGAATGATTTTACAGGACTGAAACTCTCTGAAGGAGACCATGTGGAACTGAAAAAAGCAGCAATGGAAGACGGGACTGTATTTGATTATAACCATGCGGGAACCTATAAATGCGTATATCTTGTTACGCCCGCATCGGGGGAAGCCTATCTGGTTGCCAGAAACATTACGGTGACACCAAGGGAAGCAGAAACAGACGGATCCAATGGCGGCCAGGAACAGGAAAGCGGCGATGACGAACCGGAGGCAGACCCCGTCCTCCCGACCATAAGCCCGGAAGATGCCCCGGAAACCCTGGAAGAGCCGGAAGAAACGGAGGAGCCAGAAGAAGAGGAAGCAGAAGGATTTTCCGATGAGGAACCAGAGGATGGAAGCCATCAGGTTGACATCGTACAGGGAAATGAATTCAATATTGAACTGGACCACGAGGACGGACGTTACCAGACGGGGGAGACGGTCAACTTTTCCGGTGATATCCCGCAGGGAAGCCTGATCGCAGTGGGAACAAGTCTTGTCGAAGCAAACCAGACAGAGAATACCGAAGATCTTCTGTATGCAGAAGTAAGCTACGATGAGGGAACAAATTCCTTCAGCTTTGAGATGCCGGAAGATGATGTTGCATTAAGTGTGGTATATGACCAGGCTGAGGGCGGTATTAGTACCATGGCAGCTTCCGATGGAGACTTGTGGGATGATTCAACAGACATTGAAGCTAATACCTATTACTATTATTCAGATGGAAAACTGCATCCTTTTGATTCTGTTATGGGACAGGGCGGAAATGATTCCTATAAGTATATCCGTTACAAAGCAGGCGGAAAGACTTATACCGTCTATGCATACTGCATGCAGCACAGTAAACAGTCCCCGCCAAGTGGAACGACTTATAAAAATATGGTCGAACTGGATGAGGGCGGCGATGACCGTTATTTAAGGAAGGCCATGTTTTACGGATATGGCGGTCCCGGATGGGGCGGCACATTCAACGGCTATAATATCAAATCCATCATGGAAAAATACGGCTGTTCCTCCGAGACCCGTGCAATGCAGCATTATCTGGTCGATTATTTATATGACGGGGAATCCGGATTTGGAGGATCCCTTTCGACAACTGCCAAAAACATGTTAAAAGAGATCAAGGCAGCCCTTGCAAAGATGCCGGATCCAACGACCATGGAGCTGACACCTGGGCTCAGTGCTTCTGCAAATGGAAACCAGAGCCCGACCTTCACATGGAAGGCAAACGCAGCTTTTGTGATCACGATCCATCTGGAAAACGGGGTCTCCCTTGTAAATGAGACGACAGGAAAAACCGGGACCGGAAATGTGAGCGTAAAGGGCGGTGAAAAATTCCATCTGGAAGCAACCACCCAGAATATTGGAAGCCTGAAAGGAAAATATGCGATCACATCCAACTATCCGCTTAATTTCCATGCCATGCTCTTAAAGCTGGCGAACAGCCAGGATATCGGCTTTGGATATTATACCGATACACTGGAGCTGAATCTGGAGGTAGACTGGCCGGATGAAGCAACGGTCAAGATCATCAAAAAAGATAAGGGAAGCAACGCGCTCCTTGCAGGTGCCGTTTACGGCATCTATGCAGATGAAGCCTGCACGAAACTTATCAAAAAAATGCCGGCAACAAATGCAAAAGGGGAATCCGAAGTAAAGATCACCAAAACACAGGATACCGTTTACCTTCGTGAAATCTCAGGCCCATCCGGATATGTGCTGGATACGAAAGCCTATGGGGTAAAACTGGTCGTGGGGCAGACCGCTTCCAAGAACTTAACGGATAAAGAGCAAAAAGGTGCACTCACCATTTATAAAGAAGGAGAAGTGCTTACTGGAGCGACCGTCACGGAAGATGGTGTGACCTTTGCCTACGAAAAACGGAAATTGAAAGGAGCCGTTTACAGTGTTTATGCAGGTGCAGATATCAAGGCGGCAGATGGCACCCTCATCTATAAAAAAGGTGCACTTGTCAAGGATAATCTGGTTACCGGAGATGACGGAAGCGTTACGTTAAAGGATCTCTATCTTGGCACCTACACAGTAACCGAGACGAAAGCTCCGGATAATTATGTATGCAAAGGAGAGTCTAAGACTGTTGAGCTTGTGTATGCAGGCCAGACCGTAGAAGTGCAGACTGTCAGTGCAACATTTTTAAATGAACGCCAGAAGGCTGCAGTCCGTGTGGAAAAGCAGGACGAAGAGACAAAAAATCCGCTCTCCGGAGGCATCTACGGGCTGTATGCAGCAGAAGATATCAAAGTTGATGGTAAGACCGTTGTTCCCAAAGGAACCCTGATCGAAAAAGCAACGACCGGAGCCGATGGAAAAGCTTCTTATAAAGCGGAACTTCCGATTAATTACAGCTACAGCATCCGGGAGATCCAGGCACCGGAACTTTACCTTAGAAACAGTGAGGATACTTACACCTTCACTTTTAAGTTTACCAATGATAAGGAAGAAAAGGTAAACTTTAGCCATACCTTTACAAATAAGCGTGTAAATGCAACGATCGACCTGGTAAAAGAAGACAGCGAGACAGGAAACAGCGCACAGGGAGATGCCGTATTTGAAGGAGCCATTTACGGGCTCTATGCAAGGGAAGACATTAACCATCCGGATGGCAGGAGCGGAGTCCTTTATAAAAAGGACGAACAGGTAGCTACCCTGACGACCGATAAAGAGGGAAAAGCAAGCGTAAGCAACCTGTATCTTGGAAAGTATTATTTGAAGGAGATCACGCCTCCAGTAGGTTATCTTCTGGACGAAGAGGAGCATGATGTAAACTGTAACTACGAAGGAGACCAGGTAGAGACGGTAAAACGAAATACCGTTTCCAAAGAAGACGTGATCAAACAGCCATTCCAGTTGATCAAAGCAGCGGATAATGATAAGACCGATGCGGATCTTTTAAAAGGTGCCGGATTCTCTGCTTATCTGATCAGCAGCCTGACTGTAAAGGACGATGGAAGCTATGACTTTACAAATGCGACCCCGATCGTTCTTACGGAAGATGGAAAAACAGAAATGTTTACCGATGAACGCGGCTATGCGTGCAGCATCCCGATTCCTTATGGACGCTACATTGTCCGTGAGACCACAACACCGCATAATTTCATGCCGGTAGATGATTTTATCGTAACCGTAACCGAGAACAGCAGCACACCGCAGGTATGGAGAGTCCTTTTGGACGATGAGTTCAAAGCAAAGCTTAAGATCGTGAAACAGGATGATGAGACCAAACAGCCGGTCCTCCTTGCCAATACAGAATTCAAAGTGTACGACCTGGATGCGAAAAAGTATGTGGAACAGGTAACGACCTATCCAAATACGGTTGTCCATAAATCCTATTTTACGGACGAAAATGGTTACCTGATTCTTCCGGAATCCTTAAAATGCGGAAATTACAGGATTGAGGAAGTGAGAGCGCCTGATGGCTACACCCAGAATACCCAGTATGTGGAGATCAAAGTTGACAAGAATACAGCTTATCAGATGGATTCTGTCAGCGGGGATGCCATCATTACCGTGACCTATGAAAACCATCCGGTCAAGGGCAAACTGGTGATCCATAAATCCGGTGAAACCTTAAAATCCTTTAAAAAGGATTTTGTATACGAAGAAGCTTCCCTGGAAGGGGCAGAATTTGAAATCTACGCAGCAGAAGATATTTTCACACCGGATCATCAGGTGGACGAGCAGGGAAACCGTCACGTGATCTATGCAAAGGATACCCTGGTAAAAACAGTGACCACTAATAAAAATGGGGAAGCTGTTATCAAAGACCTTCCGCTTGGAAAATACCGTGTGAAAGAAACAAAAGCACCGGCCGGATTTGTCTTAAATCCAGACAGTCAGGAAGTAGCCTTTATCTATAAGGATCAGAACACACCGGAGATCGAAGAAAAACTGGAATTTTCCAATGAACGCCAGAAAGTAGAGCTGAGTGTGGAAAAACAGGATGCCGAGACCGGAAAGGCTTTAAAAGGTGCAACCTTTGGATTATACAATAAAGAAGCAATTTCTTCCGGCGACAAGGTGATCGTAAAAGCGGACACACTGCTTCAGGAGATCACAAGCAACGAAAAAGGTAAGGCAGCGTTTACGCTGGATCTTCCGCTTGGCAGATACTATGTGAAAGAGCTGCAGGCACCGGCGGGTTATGTATCTTCTGATGAGATCCTGGAATTTGATGCCACATACCAGGGCCAGGACGTAAAAACGATCAAATTAAAATCCGTGAAGAAAAACCAGCCGACAACGGTAGAAGTAACAAAAGCAGATATCACGACCGGAACAGAACTTGACGGGGCTTCCATGAGTGTACTGGATAAGGATGGCAACGTGATCGATTCCTGGACATCCGTAAAGGATTCCCCACATGTGATCAAGCGACTTCAGGTTGGAAAAACTTACATTCTGCGTGAAGAGCTTGCACCATATGGCTACTTACGTGCAACAGACGTAGAGTTTACGATCTCTGATACTGCAGAAGTACAGAAAGTCAAAATGGAAGATGAAGTCCCGGTAGCAAGACTTCTGGTAAACAAGAAAGGGGAATTCTTAGACAGCGTATCCCTTCTTGACAATGCAAAAGGCATGATCGAGCACCTGTTCAACTATGTGACCGGAAACCTGACTGATGTAACCTTCAATGTTTACGCGGCAGAAGCCATCCGTGCAGCAGACGGGGTAAGTGCAGATTATTATGCGGCAGATGAACTGGTCGGCTCCATTACAACAGATGGAAATGGCATCGCCCAGATGGATAACCTCCCGCTTGGACGTTATTACATCGTGGAAAAAGAGACCGCACATGGCTACGTTCTGGATAATGAACCAAGATATGTGGATCTTACATACCGTGACCAGGATACACCTCTGGTTACTTATAGTGCCGACTGGCAGAATGCGCGCCAGAGGGTACAGGTGGAAGTCCTGAAAAAAGAAAAGGACAGTGACAAAGTACTTTCCGGGGCAATCTTTGGCCTCTATGCAGCAGACGACATCGTATCTTCAAAAGGAAAAGTACTCCTTGCGAAAGACACTCTGATCGAACTGAAGACCACAGATGAGGATGGAAAAATTCAGTTTGTTGCAGACCTTCCGGTTGACAGCAGATATTACATTAAGGAACTTGCCGCCCCGGATGGCTATGTGACAGACCAGGAACCGCAGGAATTCACTTTTGAGTACCAGGGCAGTGGAACCAGTGTTGCAGAGTATGCGTTCACCTTTGAAGATGAACAGACTACGGTAGAACTTTCCAAAGCAGACCTGACGGACAAAAAAGAACTTCCGGGAGCATCCTTAAAGGTAACAGATGAGGATGGAAATACGGTGGATGAATGGGTATCCAAAGAGGAAGCACATATCATCAAGGGTCTTATCGTAGGAAAGAAATACAAGATGACAGAAACAAAGCCGGCAGATGGTTATGTGACTGCGGAAAGTATTGAATTTACCGTCGAAAACACAAAAGAAGTACAGAAACACCAGATGCTTGATGATGTGACCAAAGTGGAAATCAGCAAGAAAGACATTACGGATTCCAGTGAGGTACCGGGAGCAAAACTGATCATCCTGGATAAAGATGGAAAGAAAGTTGAAAGCTGGACGTCCACGGATAAACCGCATATGGTCGAAAAACTTCCGGTAGGCGAATATACCCTTCGTGAAGAGCAGGCCCCGGATGGATACCTCATTGCGGAAGATGTGAAATTTACGGTAAAAGATACCGGAAAAGTCCAGAAAGTCAAAATGAAGGACGCACATCCGTATGGAAAACTGGTCATCAAAAAGACCGATTCCACCAGTAAGGCAGCCCTTTCAGGAGCAGAATTTGAACTGCGTGAAAAGGAAAGCGGAAAAGTCGTAGAAAAACTGGTAACGGATAAGACCGGAACAGCGACAAGCGGCAAGATTCCGATTGCTACTTATAAAAATGGAAAAGTAGAGAAAACCGTGGAATATATCCTGGTAGAGACCAAAGCACCAAATGGTTATGAATTAAGCAGCAAAAAAGAAGAGATCCGCTTTGAATACAAAGACGGAAAAACCAAGGTGATCGAGATTGTAAAAGAGATCAAAAACACCAAATCCCCTTCCGGCAGCACACCGACAGGAAACAGCCCGAAAACAGGGGACAGCACCAACATCTGGCTTCCGATCCTTCTGGCAGTCCTTTCTGCCTGCGGCATTGGCGGCGTGATCTGGTATAAGAAGAAAAAAGGAAATTAAGGAATACGGTTCAGGGCTGCTCGATTTACCGGCAGCCCTTTTTCCAGGAAGAATAATCGGAGGTTTGTATGAGATACATAAAAGAAATCATGATCGTGGCAGTCTGCCTGATGGTACTCAGTTTTTGCGTATGTACCGGTTTTGGCATTTACTTTATGTACCGGGAAGGTGTGCAGGAATATGAAGACCTGCGTACATACGTCAAGGAAACAGATGAGGATGACCACACAGAAGGAACAGACGGAAGCGATGGGAAACAGACCGTGGTTGATTTTAAGGCATTAAAAAAGATCAATCCGGATATCGTTGCATGGATCCGGATCCCAGATACCAGCATTGATTACCCGGTAGTTCAGGGAAACGATGACTCCTATTACCTGACACATACTTTTAAGAAGACAGAACATGTGGCAGGGGCCATTTTCCTGGATTCCGATAACAATGCCGATTTTTCTGATGACAAGAACATCATTTATGGTCACAATATGAAAGATGGCAGCATGTTCCACGGACTTCGAAATTTCCTTGACGATGAATTCTTAAAAGAACACCATATCCTCTATCTGTATCTTCCGGATGAAGGGGTATGGATCTTTGTGATCGTAAAATGCGAGTATACACCGGCAGATGGAGATGCTTTTTTACTTGGAACGCAGGAAGAAGTCCTGACGCTTCTGCTTTCCACCTGTGGAACAGATGCCTCCAAACGTCTGGTCATATGGTGTGAAAGGCAGGAAGAGAAAGGTGGGCAGATAGAATATTCTGACGAGGAAGCAGAAGTACAGGAAGCTACGGATGATCTTGCTTTCTTAGATGGGGAGTTTGTAGAAAACGAAACCCATGATTTTATTTAAATGTTTGCAGAAATTTAATGGATAATTTCTAAAAAATATAACATTTTAATTTTCAGGTCTTTCTGGATGGACAGGAACAATAATAGTCTATCCGGGAGGACCTTTTTTTTATTGCAAGAATGGCGTAAAATGGCACTTTTGATGGAAATACGATTGCAGAAAAATGAAAAAAGAAATATTAGTTCTGACTATCATGTCCAGTATGCCGCAAATCATTTGGAGAAGGCGAAGGACGTGTTTATGAAAGTGATGAAGATCCTCTGGATTTATATAGCCCAGTGGAAGGAAAAATAGAAATTAAACTGAGATGGTAAAAAAATATAAAAAAAGAATTGACAATTGTATTCTACAGTTGTAGAATACAATTAACTTCTACAGATGTAGAAAATAAAATTCTAGGAGAATCCACGATGAAGACAAAATTTATGACACTTATGACGGTAGCAACACTTGGGATTTTTTCAGCTGCAACGGTTATGGCAGCAGGAAATAACGATTTCTATACACAGCCGCCGGCTGGATCTGAATGGGAAAAAGCAGATACGGAAGGTACCTATGCAAGCTATACGAACGGAAATGATTATGTAAATATCTATAAATATTCACTGGAGGATGTCAAAACAGGGATTGCCAAATGCAATGACACATACGATGCCTGCTATCAGACAATTTATTCAGAGGGAAATAGCCTGTATATGGCAGTGGGATATGCAAAAGATGCAGATGACATCAGTGACGTCAGAAAATTTGTAGAATATATTTCTTATCCTGGAAATCCTTCACTTACCAGACAGGAGAATGAAAACCAGACCGATGATTCTTCTGATGATTCTGATAAGGCAACTACAGATACTGCCAGTCAGAAGTCAGGAGGAGATTCAGATATCCTTACTACCTCCCCAATGACATTAGTTGACAGTGATGGAAATACCATTGAGATTAATTACATTCTTCACAAAGATTATTCTTGTGAATATCGTGGAGATGATGGAATGAACTATACCGATAATGGGGATGAAACTTATACCGACGAAAATGGAAATACCTACTCAGCTCTGAATGATGACACTCATCATCTGGGACATACGTTGGAACAGCATGACCTTCAGGATGCAAACGGTAATACTGTGACGGTTACGGAAACTACAAATGGTGATTATTATTTCCAGGACGAAAATGGTACAGGATTTACGGACAACGGAGACGGGACATGGAGTGATGAAAATGGCAGCAGTTATACAGAAATAGACTGATAGTGGTCAGTAGCTGCAGGAATGGCAAGGGCATTTGCAAATTGTGCAAAAGCCCTTGCCATTTCCGTGAACCGTGGTAAAATAGAATTATTCCTACATTTGTAGAAAATATGTAACAGGAGGTATGAAAAAGTGAAAAAAACTTACCAGAGACTTCCGGAATCAGAGCTGGATATTATGCTCGTTCTTTGGAATAATACTCCGCCGATGACCAGACCGGAGATTGAGAAAGTGATCAATATGAAGAAAAATCTTGCATCAACAACAATTTTGTCATTGCTGACCAGATTGGAGAACAAAAATTTCGTGGAAGTGACGAAACAGGGAAAAATGAATCTGTATACACCCTTGGTTTCGCAGTCAGATTATCAGGCACATGAAAGCCAGAGTGTTCTTGAGAAACTTTATGGGAATTCACTAAAAAAGTTTGTAACTTCACTTTATCATGGAAAGAAGATCAGCTCGGAAGAAGTCCAGGATCTCAGTGAATTTCTTAAGAACCTGGAGGACAGGGAGGAATAGCGAATTATGGAGGTTTTCATTCTGCACATTCTGAAACTGAACATTATTGCAGCAGTAGTAATTTTACTGGTAAAAGTGCTTGCGACTCTGTTTAAAGGACGTGTATCAGCGAGATGGAAGTACTTTATCTGGCTGTTGATTACGATAAGCCTTTGTGTTCCGGTGCGCCTTCCGGCGAATCTGGCACTGGTGGATTTCAAAGTACTTAGAAGCAGTCAACAGAATACGCAAAACCCGAAGATAACGGATTACGCAGTCAGACCAGAGGAAAGTCAGAAGATAACAGAAACCGTATCATCTGCGAGCAATGACATGAAAAATCTGACAGAAATCCCGGAACAAAAGAGAACTGTCAGGTACGAATCAGATAAATGGCTGGGAATTGTGGCTGTGATTTTTGTTGCTGTCTGGCTGAGCGTAGCGGTACTTAAACTGACAGGAGAATTGCTGGCATATTATTTTTCTATAAGGAATCTGGAACGGATGAGTCTGCAGGTAAGTGATACGGTGAGTATTCAGATGTACCGTGCAGCGTGTCAAAAGAAGCACGTACGCAGAATACCGGAACTCAGGCAAAACGCAGGTCTTACCACACCGCTTCTTGCAGGACTTTTACATACAAAATTGTATCTACCAGCAACCGGGTATTCAGCAGAAGAAAGAAAACTTATCTTTTACCATGAACTTACACATTATTGCCATCGGGATCTCTGGTATAAGATGCTCCTTCGAATCTGTGCATCGATATACTGGTTCAATCCCTTTCTTCTTATCATGCTGAAAGAAGCGGATAAGGATATTGAAAATCTGTGTGATACAGCGGTTGTTCGCAGAGTTAATAAAAAGGAACATAAATTATATCGACAGCTGCTTCTCAGGACAGTGGCCATGGAAAATCAGATTCCATATGTGACAGCAAGTCTTAATGACAGCGAAATGGTGTTTAAAGATCGGATTCTGTATATGGTGAACATTCGGAAACTCCGCAAAGGAATTCTTCCGGGAATTCTTGTGACGCTGCTGCTTGCAGGCGGTAATCTGGTATTTAATGTCTCTGCCGGGACAGATACAGTTTCAGTAGAGACGGAGAAGTCTGGTATTGAAAAAAATGCAGATCCAGAGAAAAATAATGTACCGGATTATGCACCGTTTTCTGAAATGGTAACTATGCAGAAAGCTGCTGAAACACAGGACGAAGGAGGAGTGACAGAGAATACAGATACAGAGGATTCTGTAGACGAAGAGGAAAAAGCAGATGCGGAAACAAACGATGAACCTGCCATGGAAAACAGCGGACAGGTAAGTGAAACGACCGATGATGGAATTACCTCTGACAACAACGGGTCTGTTTCATCTTATGAAAATCTGCCAGCAGGCGTACCATATACCAGTGGATTCACTACTACTTCCGGTGTAGCATCAATTGTAGCACCGGGTGGAGGAGATGAAGAATCCAGAGTTCTTTACGATAACGGAGATGGGACCTATTCTGATGATTATGGGAGCCGATACAGTTATCAGGGAGATGGAAACTGGGCAGATGCCAATGGCAATTCATATCGTACCTGGAATGACGAAGATTATTATTCCGGAAACCAACTGGAACAGCATGAACTTCAGGGCAGTAACGGTACCGTTACTGTAAAAGAAACAACAAACGGAGATTATTACTATTGTGACGCAGATGGGGTCGGATACACAGACAATGGTGACGGCACCTGGACGGATGAGAATGGGAACATCTATACAGAATAAAGGATTTGTCCGATCGATGCATATTCAAATGATATTATTTCAGAAGAGGTATTGTATATGACCTACAATTTAGTAGAAATTCAGAAAAGACAGGAATCTACTGACAAATTTGTTCAGAAAGTTGGTAAAACTTTATGGCATTACACTTCTTTTCCAGCCTTGGATGGAATTTTAAGGAAAAAAAAGATTTGGTTTGGCAGCGCAACGAATGTGAATGATGCAAAAGAAGTGATTGGGTTTATTGATAACCTGAAGCAGAACATTGAGAACGGTCTTACCCAAAACAATATAAAACCCAAATGTGATGTTGATAAAATATTTAAAGAAATATATGACAGAACATCGCAAAAACACCTTTTTATGTTCTGTTTGTCACAGGCATTAGACGATGCAGCTCAATGGGACCGCTATGCCGATCATGGACGTGGTGTTGCAATAGAATTCAATACCGAAGCATTGCACAACCTGTTATATTATCATGGGATGATCATTGGCGAACAGTATTATACTCAGGAGACCAGGGATCATGAATTATACAAATTATTGTCTTCATATATTTCCACTGGAATTCTGGAAGGATT
>OLOB01001744.1_pt1 | contig 13893 bp, 11 predicted proteins | sample 1671911 | NCBI WGS metagenome assembly OLOB01 (sample SAMEA3136625, study PRJEB25190) | human gut metagenome | biome: human gut; feature: human-associated habitat; material: faeces | place: Austria | collected 2013
GGCGATCGGCGCAATGTCGTCGACCGGTACCGCTACTGGACCATTGCGGCCATCCGCGCCGACCTGGCCGCCCGCGCCCACCGGCTGCACATCGCCATCGAGAACGTCAGTCAGGACCTCAACATCGGCTCCATCGTGCGCAGTGCCAACGCCTTCAACGTGGCCGGCGTCCACATCATCGGCCGACGCCGCTGGAACAAGCGCGGCGCCATGGTCACCAACCGCTACCTGGACGTGCGCCACCACCCCGAACCCGGTGAGCTGCTCGTCTGGGCGCAGGCCGAGGGCTACGAGGTCATCGGCATCGACAACGGCCCGGGGGCTCAGCCCCTGGAGTCTGCCGACCTGCCCGAGCGCTGCCTCATGGTCTTCGGCTCCGAGGGGGAGGGCATCAGCCCCGAGCTGAGCGCCGGCTGCTCCCGGCTGCTGCGCATCGGCCAGTACGGCTCCACCCGCTCCATCAACGTGGCGGCCGCCGCGGCCGTGGCCATGCATACCTGGATCCTCCAGCACGCGGGGCCGGCGCCCGACTGACCCGGGGCCGTCGCGGCCCGCTGCGTCGGCCCGCCCCGTGGGAGGCGGGGCCAAACCGCCCCTGAACAGAGGTCATGTTGTCGGACTGCCGCCGGACTGCTGCCTGACCGGCCCCCGACCTGGGACCATGATCCGGTTCACCTGGCCTCCAATTCGTGGAACAATCGGCCCCGCACCACTGACTCATACAGACATCAGGAGGCACCCAGTGGCCATTGCAACCCCGGAGTCCTACGCCGACATGCTTGACCGCGCGAAGGCCGGCAAGTACGCCATCCCCGCGATCAACGTCACCTCGTCCCAGACTCTGTCCGCGGCCCTCAAGGGCTTCGCCGACGCCGAGTCCGACGGCATCGTCCAGATCTCCAACGGTGGTGCCGCCTACTGGTCCGGTTCCTCGCGCCTCGACCGCGTCAAGGGCTCGATCGCCTTCGCCGCCTACGCCCGCGCCGTGGGTGACCTCTACCCCGTCACCATTGGTCTGCACACCGACCACTGCCCCAAGAAGCTCCTGGCCGACTGGATCCACCCGCTCCTGGAGATCGAGGCCGAGCAGGTCAAGAACGGTGAGCTGCCGATGTTCAACTCCCACATGTGGGACGGCTCCGCCGAGGCCCTCGACGACAACATCGAGATCGCCGTCGACATGCTCAAGCGCGCCAAGGCCGCCAACGTCGTCCTCGAGATCGAGATCGGTGCCGTGGGTGGCGAGGAAGACGGCATCAAGGGTGAGGAGAACGCCAACCTCTACACCACCGCCGACGACGCCTGGAAGGCCATCGAGGCCCTCGGCCTGGGTGAGAACGGCCGCTACATCACCGCTCTGACCTTCGGCAACGTGCACGGCTCCTACAAGCCCGGCCACGTCAAGCTCCGCCCGGAGATCCTCGGCGAGATCCAGGAGGACGTGGCCAAGCGCCTCGGCGACCGCCTCTCCTCCAAGGTCGGCGACAAGAGCTCGCCCTTCGACCTGGTCATGCACGGCGGCTCCGGCTCCACCGACGAGGAGATCGCCACCGCGGTGCGCAACGGCGTCATCAAGATGAACGTCGACACCGACACCCAGTACGCCTTCACCCGCCCGGTCGCCGGCTGGATGTACACCAACTACGAGGGTGTCCTCAAGGTCGACGGCGAGGTCGGCAACAAGAAGCAGTACGACCCGCGCGCCTGGGGCAAGGCCGCCGAGGAGGGCATGGCCGCCCGCGTCGTCGAGGCCTGCGAGCGCCTCGGCTCCGTCGGCTCCGCCCGCAAGTGAGCCCTCACCCCGCCCAGGGGTGAACGGCGACTGATCGCCGTACGTGGCCCCGGCACCCATGGGTGTCGGGGCCACGTCGTGCTCGCGCAGGGAGCGGTGAGAAGGTTCTCGACGACGAACTGACCGATCGTTGCATAGTTGCAGAGGGTGTCGGTGAAGGAAGCACCTATCACAGTGAAGGGTGAAATACGTGTCATGCCAAGGAAAACAGGGTGTCGCACAAACGTTCCCAAACCGAGACCCAGGCCACTGATTGCAAACCTTGCAGCAATGCGGGCGGAAATGTGCCATGATAGGTCGTCGCCGTTGAACCGACGGCTCCGCCGCCGGCGACACGGCAGTCGCGCCTTGCGGACGCCTCTGTCCGCGCCTGTCCCATGCGTCCAAAGGAGGACCCCAATGCGACTCATCTCCCGCCGCTCCATGCTCGGTGGAACTGCTGCGATCGCCGTCGCCGCGACCCTGGCGGCCTGCTCGAAGAGCTCGTCCGGTTCCGACGGCGATGGAGGTGTCTACTTCCTCAACTTCAAGACCGAGTCGGAGCAGGCCTTCAAGGACATCGCGGCCGCCTACACCAAGAAGACCGGTGTGAACGTCAAGGTCGTCACCGCCGCTTCCGGCACCTACGAGCAGACCCTGAAGTCCGAGGTCGCCAAGTCCAACCCGCCCACGCTGTTCAACCTCAACGGCCCCGTGGGCTACGGCAACTGGAAGGACTACGCCTCCGACCTGTCCGACGCCGACTTCACCAAGCAGCTGACGGATGAGTCCGTGGCCCTCAAGGGCGACGAGGGCAAGATCGTGGGCGTCCCGCTGGCCATCGAGGGCTACGGCATCATCTACAACGCCGCCATCCTCAAGAAGTACTTCGGTATGGAGGGCGCCAAGGCCACTTCCGTCGACCAGATCAAGGGCTTCGACAAGCTCAAGGAGGTCGTCGAGGACATGCAGGCCAAGAAGGCCGACCTCGGTATCGAGGGCGTCTTCGCCGCGACCTCGCTGTCCCCCGGTGAGGACTGGCGCTGGCAGACCCACCTGGCCAACTACCCCGTCTACTACGAGTACCGCGACGCCAAGGTCGACGACCTCGACGAGGTCAAGCTGACCTACTCGGACAACTACAAGAAGATCTTCGACCTCTACCTCAACAACTCCACGATCAAGCCCACAGAGGCCAGCGCCAAGACGGTCACCGACTCCATGGCCGACTTCGCCCTGGGCAAGGCCGCCATGGTCCAGAACGGCAACTGGGGCTGGTCGCAGATCTCCGAGGTCTCCGGTAACACGGTCAAGGCCGAGGACGTCCACTTCATGCCGATCTACATCGGCGTCTCCGGCGAGGACAAGTCCAACATCGCCATCGGCACCGAGAACTACCTGACGATCAACTCCCAGGCCGCCGAGGGCGACCAGAAGGCCACCAAGGACTTCCTCACCTGGCTGTTCACCGACGCCGAGGGCTCCAAGATGGCCGCTGAGAAGCTCAGCATCATCGCGCCCTACAAGGCATACGCCGAGCTGGCTCCCTCCGACCCGCTGGGCAAGGAGGTCTCCGCGGCCATCAACAACAAGGACCTCACGCCCGTCAAGTGGGTCTTCCCGACCTTCCCGAGCCAGGACTTCAAGGACCAGCTCGGTCAGCACCTGGCGCAGTACGCCTCCGGCAGTGAGGACTGGGCGAAGGTCAAGGACTTCTTCGTGACCACCTGGGCCTCGGAGAAGAAGGCGTCCAAGGAGGGCTGATATCTAGGAGTCGCTCGAGCCCACCGCCGAGGGTGCTGCTCCAGCGGGCATCGCGACGGCGACTCATCTCCCCATCCCCTCTCCTACCGGGGCGGCACGTTCGAGCCGTTCGTCTCGCGCGCTGCCGCCCCGGTGGGAGCTCTCTGGTACCCGCCCACTTGGCGGGTGCCGGTCGCACCTCGAGGCAGATATGACCAAGGCACTGAAAAAGTTCTTCCCAGTTTTTGCGGGGCCAACCCTGTTGGCCTTCATGATCGCGTTCATCGTCCCCTTCTTCATGGGGCTCTATCTCTCCTTCACCAAGTTCAGCACCCTCACCAATGCGCGGTTCGTGGGTACTGACAACTACGCCAGGGCCCTGGGGGAGCGCAGCGACTTCCCGCAGGCTCTCCTCTTCACCGCTGTCGTCTCGATCATCTCGATCATCACGGTGAACCTGGGGGCCTTCGCCCTGGCCTACTTCCTGACCCGCAAGCTGCGCGGTACCAACTTCTTCCGTGCCGTCTTCTTCATGCCCAACCTCATCGGCGGCATCGTCCTGGGCTACACCTGGCAGGTGATGCTCAATGCGCTCCTGCAGCGCTGGGGCCAGACGATCGTCAACGACTGGCGACTGGGCCTGGCCGGACTGGTCATGCTCGTCAACTGGCAGCTCATGGGCTACATGATGGTCATCTACATTGCCGGTCTGCAGAATGTGCCGCCCGAGCTCATCGAGGCCTCGCAGATCGACGGCGCCAGTAGGTGGCAGACGCTGCGCAACGTGACGCTGCCGATGATTATGCCCTCGATCACCATCTGCCTGTTCCTCACTCTGGCCAACACCTTCAAGATGTACGACCAGAACCTCGCGCTGACCAACGGTGCGCCCGCTAAGCAGACTCAGATGGCCGCGCTCAGCATCGTCAACACGATGTACAAGAAGATCGGCCAGGAGGGCGTCGCCCAGGCCGAGGCCGTCATCTTCTTCCTCATCGTCGCCGCCATCGCGCTCATCCAGCTGAGCGCCACTCGTTCCAAGGAGGTCGACGCGTGAGCACCGCCGTCAAGACTCAGTCCCCCGCTTCCGCCGCCCCTACCGGTCAGAAGGTCGCTCCGCAGACGACGGGGCAGAAGACACTCGTGGGGCTGCTGGCCGTCCTGGCCTTCGTGTGGGTCATTCCGCTGGCCTTCATCGTCATCAACTCCTTCAAGGGCAAGTTCTACATCTCCGACAGCCCCTTCGCCCTGCCGACGGCGAAGACCTTCGCCGGCCTGGACAACTACGCCACCGGCCTGGCCCTGTCGGGCTTCGCCAGCGCCATGGGCTGGTCGCTGTTCATCACCGTGGGCTCCGTCGTCGTCATCGTGTTCCTCACGGCGATGACCGCCTACTACATCACCCGCATCAAGACGTGGTGGACCTCCATGATCTACTACGCTTTCGCCTTCTCCATGATCGCTCCCTTCCAGATGGTCATGTTCCCCACCGTCAAGGTGGCCGACCAGCTCGGCCTGGCCACGCCCTGGGGCATGATCGTCCTCTACCTCGGTTTCGGTGGGGGGCTGTCGGTGTTCCTGTTCGCCGGCTTCATCAAGTCGATCCCCATGGAGATCGAGGAGGCCGCCTACATGGACGGCTGCTCGCCCTTGCAGACCTACTTCAAGGTGGTCATGCCGCTGCTCAAGCCGACGGCGGTCACGGTGGCGATCCTCAACGCCATGTGGGTGTGGAACGACTTCCTCCTGCCTAACCTCGTCATCGGCCAGGACGAGCGCTACAAGACGGTTCCGATCGTCATCCAGTCCCTCGTCGGCTCCAACGGCAACCGGGACATGGGTGCCCAGATGGCCATGCTCGTCTTCGCCATCGTCCCGATCGTCGCCTTCTACCTCTTCGGTCAGAAGCACATCATCGAGGGTGTGGCCGCGGGGGCGGTCAAGGGCTGATACGCCTACTTGCGTCCTGATACGGGCGGTTCTCCAGGCCCCGCGTCCGGCCTGGAGAACCGCCCGTATCATGTCCACCTGTTACTGCCCGAGTCCCCACGAAGGAGCCCCTGTGGCGCTGTTCCCCGGCCCTGACAGCCCGGCCTACCGGGCCTGGTCCGCAGCGGCGGATGTCGTCATCCTCAACGTCCTCACCCTGGCGGGCTGCCTGCCGGTGGTGACGGCGGGAGCCTCCCTGGCGGCCTGCGCCCGGGTCGCCGGTGAGATGGTGGCCGACGACGATCCGGCAGTCATGAGCACTTGGTGGCGCTCCTTCCGTCTCAATCTGCGCCAGTCCCTGGCCTGGTGGCTGCCAGTACTCGTCCTGGTGGCGCTGAGCGCCTGGGAGTACCTGATCCTGTCCGACTCCTCCCTGGGGGAACAGAACGGTGGTATGAGCGGTTCATTGTCCGGGCTGGTGCTGGCCGGGGCAGTGCTCCTGGCCGCGATCCTCGTGTGGCTGCTGCCGCTGGCCGCCTTCTTCGACGCCCCGGTCCACCGCCACCTGTCCAATGCGCTTCGTCTCGCGGTGGGGCGTCTTGGAGTCACCGTGCTCGCTCTGGTGATCGTGGCGGCGCCTGCGATCGTCCTCTGGGGGCTGGCGGCCTCGCGGGCCGCGGTCGCCTGGTTCATGGTTCTGATCGGGCCGGCTTTCCAGGCCTACCTCATCGCCCTGCTGCAGCGCTCCACCATGGTGGCGCTCCGCGGTGCTTCGACGTCGGAGTCCTGAATGATGCGAGCGCGCTCTCGGTGAGTGCGGCGTCATCACGCAGCGTCATGGCCCCGGAATCGACTGATTCCGGGGCCATGCGTCTGGGGCAGCTCGTCAGAACCGCGGGCCGGGCTGGCCCGGCTGGTTGTTGTAGGACTGCTGGTAGGGCTGGGCGGCTGGGTCGGCGTGGCCGGGCTGGAAGGGCTGCTGGCCCGGCTGTCCCTGCTGGTAGAGCTGCGGTGTCGGTTGGCCCGGCTGGTAGGGCTGCTGGCCCGGCTGGCCGAGGGGTGCCTGGTTGGGGTCGTAGAACTGAGCAGCAGCAGCGTAGGCAACGAGCTGGGACTGCCTCTTCTTCCTCTGGTTCATGACAAGCACGCCCACAACGCCGCCCACGATGGCCACGGCAAGCGAACCGATCAGGCTCCAGATCCACACGGGAGTGGAGCTGCTGTCCTCCTCTGCCGCTGCGCTCTTGGCGGGCTTGTCCTTCCCCTTGACCTCATGCTTGTCGTTGTCCTTGAAGGCGACCTTGGTGCCCTCGACCGTGCCGCCGTCGGCCTCGGTGACTTTACCCGGGAACGTCACCGACTGAGAGATCTCGGTGACGTCCTCGTCGCTGATGCTGTCGAAATTCAGCGTCTGAACGATGTACTCGTCGCCCTCGTGCTTGATGTTCTTCGAGGACGTGGAGATGGAGCCGCCGGTCCCCTCCATCGTGCATGTGCGGGTGCCGTCCTTCTCCACGAACTTCACCTTGAGATCTTCATAGGGCGAATCCTTGACAGTGGATGAGTTCTTGTTGCACGTGCTCTTGCTGAGCACCGGGATGGTGCCGCTCTCCGACATCGTGAGCTTCACGGAGTACGTGTTGTCCTCTCTGATGACCACATCGCTGGAAATGTGGAGGTTCGTGTCGTCATCAGCCGTGGGGAGGGAGGATGCCGGAGTACCGATCAGGGCCAGGACGGTGAATACGGTCAGGGCGACGAGGCCCGCCAGCGCAGGGCGCTGCGTGGAGCTGCGGTGGACGGTGACATGAGGCATGTCCCCACCGTATCGCCTCCTGTTTCTGTTGGTGGGGGACACTGGTGGGGACCTCTCCACCCGGCTCCGGTAGGCTAGAGGACGGTGTGTCCACCGGCACGCCGTCACTGAAGTCAGGGAGCAGCCATGCCAGCCGTTGTCGTCGTCGGGACCCAGTGGGGAGACGAGGGAAAGGGCAAGGCGACTGACCAGCTCGGTCAGGACGTCGACTACGTCGTGAAGTTCAACGGCGGCAACAACGCCGGACACACCGTCGTCATCGACGGCGAGAAGTTCGCCTTCCACCTCCTGCCGGCCGGTGTGCTCACCCCCGGGGTCACCCCCATCATCGGTAACGGCGTCGTCGTCGACCTGGAGGTCCTCTTCAACGAGATCGCTGAGATCACCTCCCGCGGCAAGGACGCCTCCAGCCTCCTCATCAGCGCCAACGCCCACATCATCCCCTCCTACAACCGGGTTCTGGACCGCACCACCGAGCGTTTCCTGGGTGCGCGTCAGCTGGGTACCACCGGCCGTGGGATCGGACCGACGTACGCGGACAAGATGAACCGCGTGGGCATCCGCGTCCAGGACCTCTTCGACGAGTCGATCCTGCGTCAGAAGGTGCACTCCGCCCTGGACCAGAAGAACGGCCTCTTCCTCAAGGTCTTCAACCGGGCCGCCATCGATGCCGACGTCGTTGCCGACGAGCTGCTCTCCTACGCAGACCGGGTCCGGCCCATGGTCGTCGACTGCTCCCTGGTGCTCAACCACGCCCTCGATCAGGGCAAGACCGTCCTGTTCGAGGCCGGCCAGGCCACGATGCTCGACATCGACCACGGCACCTACCCCTTCGTCACCTCCTCCAACCCCACTGCAGGCGGCGCCTGCACGGGTACCGGCGTGGGGCCCACCCGGATCGACTCGGTCGTTGGTGTCGTCAAGGCCTACACGACCCGCGTGGGGGAGGGGCCCTTCCCCACCGAGCTGCTCGACGACATGGGGGAGCGTCTTCGCACCGAGGGCGGTGAGTACGGGGTCACCACCGGCAGGCCGCGGCGCTGCGGCTGGCACGACGCCGTCGTCACCCGCTACGCGGCACGCGTCAACGGGCTGACCGACCTGGTGATGACCAAGCTCGACGTCCTCACCGGGCACGAGACCATTCCGGTGTGCGTCGCCTACGACATCGACGGCACCGTCACCCAGGAGATGCCGCTGACCCAGTCCGGCTTCCACCACGCCGTCCCCGTCTACGAGGAGCTGCCCGGCTGGAGCGAGGACATCAGCAAGGTCCGCCGCTTCGCCGACCTGCCTCAGGCCGCCCAGGACTATGTGCTGCGCATTGAGGAGCTGGCCCGCTGCCGCATCTCGGCCATCGGCGTCGGGCCGGGTCGCGAGGCCACGATCTCCCGTCACTCGCTCATCGGGTGACTGAAGGCCGCAGCGTCAGTGATAGCGGCTTGCTCGACGGCGCCGCACCCAGGACGTGGAGGAGAGGACTTACGGGAGTCCGCCTACCGTGGGTCGGCCGCGGTGCTGCCAGCACAATGACCATGGTGAGGCGTGCCGGGAACCTCAGGAGCGATGACCCTTTCCAGGTCCGATCCTTCTCCAATGTCCTCGTCGTGAGCTGCGTCGATCCAGTCCTACCATCAGGGAGTCATCATGCGAGCGGATCGACATCTACCCGAGTCTGAGCCTCAGTAGCCGCTGTAACCGTTGTGGTTCGGTGGAAACTGCGGAGCGGGAGCCGGTCCCTGAGAATGCGGCGGTTGATACTGCTGAGGGGCAGGCGAGTAGCCGGGCTGGGCGGGAGGTGGGCCTGCCTGCGCTTGAGAGGAGAAGGCGACTGGGTGAGAGGCGGAGATAGGAGCGCTGGCTTGAAGCGACTGCTGCCCCAGCGCATCCAGGTACTTCTTCTCCCGGCTCTTCTTGAGCGTGTTGCTGACGATGGCGACAACTCCTCCGACCACAGCAATCACGATGAGTGTCACGACAATAACTCCCCTCCCTCCAGATGACTGCGACGAGGACGTAGAACTGGGGGTGGCCGTCGAACCGGATGAGGATGCCGAGCTGGATGTGGGCGTCGAACTGGGAGAGGGTGTCGAGCTGGGCTGAGACGCCGCCTGGGCGGTGTCCTTGCCACGGGCCTTCTGATTGTAGAAGCTGCCGAAGGAGACCTTGTTCTGTTGATCTCCTTCGATCTTCCCCCCTCCGGATTCCGTCACCTTACCGGGGAAGACGACTGTGAGGGAGAATGTGTCGGCGCTGCCGTCCTTGGGTGCGGAGTCATCGTGGGTGTCGACGACGTACTCGTCTCCGTCATGGGTCACGTAGTTATTCCTGGATATGGGGGTGGTGTACGTGGCCTTGCAGGTCGGAGTCCCGTTGTCGGTGGTGAAAGTAATGTCGGGTGGGGTAGCGGCCTGTGAGAACGTCTCTTGGACACAGTCCTCCTTCAGGCTCTTTTCTCTAGAGGCCGGTGACGTGATCGTGATGGTGGTCGTCAGCTCTTCATCGGACTTAATGGCGAGCTCAAAGTTGATCTTCTCCTGGCTCGTGAGCTGTGCAGGTAGCGCGGCGCTGGCGGGGGCTGCCGCTGCTGCCAGGAAGAGCGAGGCGGCCAGGCAGAGCATCCCGGCGAGACTCGTCGTGGGGTTGTGTCTCAGGGCGAGATAACGCATGTACAGCCTTCGAATGGTGTGGGTCGGGTGACTGCGGGGCGGCGCGGAGGTCGTCACTCGGTGCGACGAACTCCGCGCCGCCGTCGGAGCTCAGCCCCGAGTGGAGGGCGGGGGCGCTGACGGGTAGCCAGGGGGAGGCGGTACGGCCCCCGGAGGCATCGTGCCGCCCGGTCCGGGCTGGTTGTCGCCCTGGGCGACGAAGCCGGAGGGAGGCGGAGGCATGGCGCCGGGAGCCTGCATCTGGCCAGGAGTTGGCATCTGGCCAGGGGCGTAGGCCTGCTGCTGCGGTGCGTATCCCGGGGCGCTGACCGCGTAGGCCTGCTGCTGCGCGGTCTTCTTGCGCTTGAGGAACCAGAAGAGGCCGCCGCCGATCGCTCCGACCACCACAACCCCCACGATCACCCATACCCAGGGGAAGGCGGGAGTGTCCTTGCCGCTGACCTGGTACCTTCCCGGCTCGGTGAAGGTCACCGTGGTCCCGCTGACCTTGCCGCCGTCGGCATCCGTGACCTGGCCCGGGAACGTGACGGAGAGCGTGTACTCACTGTCGAGTCCGGAAGAAGAGGAGGGAAGGTTCCCCTTCTTGGTGTCGAGGACATACTCGCCGTCCTTGTGCTCGATGAACCCATCGACCTCAGAGATGTCGATCGACTTGCCTGAGAGTGTGCAGGTGGGGAAGCCGTCGCGCTCGGAGTAGGAGGCCTTCAGGTCTTTGAACGGCCCTCCGCCGTCAGAAGAGTTGCAACCATCCTTCAAGTTCCGCTTGGCGGACGAGGACTTGCTCTTGACTTGCCCGACGACGGTCATGTCGTAGGTGTCATCCTGGTTGATGACGATCCGCACGGAAATCGAGGGGTCGGAATCGTCACTCGCGGCGGAGGTGACGGCGTGACTTGGAGGGATCAGGAGTGTCAGAGATAAGAGAAATGCTAGAAAGACGGGCGTTCTCACGGAGCGGTGTTTGGGGACGGTCACGGCCATAGTTCTCACCCTAGTTGGTCGGTGTTGATGGGATCTCCGCATGGGGAGTGATGACGCGAAGAAAGATGTTGTGGCCCCGGGATCGTCAGATCTGAGGGCCACAACAGCGGGAGGGGTAATGGGTCAGTAGGAGCCTTGGCCGGGAGCGCCGTAGCCGGTCTGCTGACCGGGCTGAGACTGGGGGGCGCCATAGCCCGGCTGCTGGTCGGGAGCGCCATAACCGGGCTGGGCCTGGGGGGCGCCGTAGCCCGCCTGCTGGCCGGGCTGAGCCGGGAAGGCCTGGTTCGGGTCATAGCCCTGGACGGGCGTTCCGTAAGGAGCCTGGGGCTTGTTCTTCTTGCTGCGGATGACGAGGAAGGCGACCAGGCCGCCGATCAGTGCCAGGGCGCCGACTCCGACGATGATCCAGACCCACATGGGGATGGAGCCGTCCTTGCCCGTCACCGTGTGAGACGAGCCGTCGGCGAAGGAGACCTTATTGCCCTTGACCTCGCCGCCGTCGGCCTTGGTGACCTTGCCGGGGAAAGTCACCGACTGAGAGAATTTGACATCATCGCCGGCGGCGTCAGTTCCGAAATCAGGGGTCTCGACGGTGTACTCGCCATTCTTGTGGGTCACCAGTCCCTTGGCGTCGGCGATCTTCTGACTTCCCTCTGCGGTGCAGGTGGCGGTGTCGCCGTCCTCTTTATAGTTCACCTTCACGTTCTTGACATCCTTGGTGCCAGGAGTCTTGAAGGCTTCTTCAGTGCACGACTTCTTCAGCTGGAACTCGGTGCGGGTGGTCATCACGAACTTGGCGGTGTACGTCTCATCGGAGTTGAGCACGATGTCGAACGAGCCTTCAATGCCGACGGAGCTCTCGTCCTCAGCGGGGGCGGCGTGTCCCGGGGCGCCGATCAGTGCGAGGGGTGCGGACAGGGCGAGCGCCGCAAGGGCCGTCAAGACGGACAGGGGCCTAGGGATGCGGTGGGCGATGGCAGGTGTCATGCCCACACAGTAGCGGTTCAGATGCCCGGTTGTAACCGGATCGTCATGGGTATCGTTCCCCGCTCCGGGCAGACCGTCACTGGGGCTGCTGAGACGGGGGCTGGAAGTCGGTGTGACTGTGCCCCTCCTGGTAGGGCATCTGCGTGTATCCCGGTCCGGGCGACTGGGGTCCTCCCTGCTGGGCACCGTAGGTGCTGAAGACGCCTGCGCCACCAGGGGACTGAGGCGGAGGGAGAACGCTGGTGTCCTGGCCCGGGTCGACGTAGGGGGCGTAGCCGTCGCGAAGGTTGGTGACGGGATAGGGGTGGGTCGATCCCGGCATCGGCTGCAAGGGGCTCGGGGGAGACTGGTACGCGCCGCCGGTATAGACCTCCGGAGGCATGGTGCTGGTTGCCTCGGCCCCCTGAAAGGCCTGACCGTAAGCCTGGCCGTAGGGCTGACCGTAGGGCAGTGCCGGAGCCAGCCGCTTGGCCCGACGAGTCCTCAGGAGGTACACCACGACCCCAACAACGATGAGGAGTACGACGGCGCCGGCCGTCGCGATCATCCACCACTGCAGATGGAACCTGCCGTCCCCGCCCTCGGCGTGGAGAGCCTGAGAGCTCTCCATCACGTTGTCCCAGGTGACCTTGTTGTCGTCATTCCTCCCGTTGGACTTCGTCACTTCTTCGGGAAAGGTCACGGATACTGAGATCTTCATTCCTCCCGAGGTGCCCGGGGAAGTGGGGAGGGAGTCGTCCTTGCCGAGCTTGCTCAGCGCCTCGGGGGACAGGTCGAAGACGTACTTCCCGCCTTGGTGCTTGATCGTCCAGATGTCGGTCTGCAGGTTGTTGAGGGGAACCGACTTGGCTGTGATCTGGCAAGCCGGCTGGCCGTTGTGGGACGTGAAGGTGTAGTTCGCCTTGACGCCCTTGGGCAGGGGGGTGGATTTCTCGAGCTTCGCCTGGGTGCAGCTCTCCCTGCTGATGAGTGACAGCCCCGATGAGTCCCACATGACGTAGGACAGGTCGGCGGTCTCGTTGTCATGAATGACGAAGTCGTAGTGAGCCCCGCATCCGGTCAGCAGCAGTGCGAGGCCGGTCAGTACCGCCACGGTCACTCGTCGCCTGACAGTGCGGGAGTCATGATTCATGTGTCGAGTCTAATTCGGTGCTGTGACAACGTGGAATAGTCGGAATGCTCAGTGTCGCTCCGGCGCCGCCTTGCGGGGAGCGCGCCCGCTGCTGCGCCGTCGTAGGACGGCCACTGTCAGGATGCCGCCGAGCAGGGCCAGCCCCGCGGTCAGCCAGATGCGGGAACGAGTCCACCATGACACCCCCCGCGAGTCCTGGGCGTAGCCCGAGGCGCTCACGCCCTTGGCCACCGTGTCCGGGTCGTCCCAGGTGACCGTGGTGCCCGAGACCTTCCCCCCGCCGGACTGCGTCACCGCACCGGGAAAGGTGACGGAGACCTTGGTGTCGACCAGTCCCTTGAAGGACGTGCTGCTCGGTTGGGCTCCGCCTGGGCCACCCGAGTCGGCCGACGGCGCGGCAGGGGCCTGAGATGCGCTGCCCTGCGCGCCTGCGGCCCCGTTGGCGTCCTGGGAGGGGTCGGAGGGGAAGGGCTGGATCGTCACCTTGTAGACATCGCCGTCGCGCACGACGATCGTGTTCGGCTCGGCCTGTGAGGCCTGGGGGACCTTGACCCCGCTGATGCTGACCTGGCAGCCGATTCCGTCGTCGCCGGTGATCGGGGTGGCCTTGACCGTGGTGCCCGCGGGCACGCCCAGGGCGGTGGGGTCGGAGTAGGTCGAGCAGTCGGGAGCCTTTCCTTTCGGGAAGACGGTTCCGCTGGTATCGCGCATCTCGAGGGCGACGTCGTAGCTGCCCTGGGAGCGGATGGTCATGTCCATGTGGGCGGTGCAGGCCGACAGTGCCAGGCAGGCGGCGGTCGCCACGACGGCCGGTCGAAGCGCCCGGAGTGCCGGCGGGCGGGACGGGGGGTGCGAGACGGGGCTC
>OLOB01001745.1_pt1 | contig 13893 bp, 10 predicted proteins | sample 1671911 | NCBI WGS metagenome assembly OLOB01 (sample SAMEA3136625, study PRJEB25190) | human gut metagenome | biome: human gut; feature: human-associated habitat; material: faeces | place: Austria | collected 2013
CGATGGACACCTCTTTAGAATGGGTGTCGGTGGTCATAATGGCGGTGGCAGCGTCGTGGCTGCCAGCCTCGGTGGCGGCCAGCTTGGCGGCGGCCTCGGGGATGCCCTTGGCGAACGGCTCAATGCTCATGGCCTGGCCGATGACGCCGGTGGAGGAGGGCAGCACGTCGTCGGCGCTGATGCCCAGCTCCTTGGCGACGATCTCGCAGGTCTCCTTGGCCAACTCAATGCCGTTGGGGGCGCAGGTATTAGCGTTGCCGCTGTTGACCACGATAGCCTGGGCGTAGCCGTCCTTTAGATGCTCGCGATCCACCGTGATGGGCGCACCGTAGACCTTGTTGGTGGTGTAGCAGCCGGCACCGGCGCAGCGGACGTCCGCCTTGATAAGTGCCAGGTCCAGCTTGGAATGGTTATGCCGGATGCCGCAATGCACACCGGCGGCGGAGAAACCGGCGGGTGCACAGATGCCGCCGGGGATCAGCTTGAAGTTTTCCATAATCGTCTCCCTCTAATTCTCTAATTACCCTTTTCGTTTACCCTATTCTTTTTACAGTACCAGACCGGCGGTCTCGTCCAGGCCCAGCATCAGATTCATACATTGCACAGCCGCGCCCGAGGAGCCTTTGCCCAGGTTATCGAACAGGCTGATGAGCTCCATCTGGGTGCCGTCGGGGTTCGCCAGGCAGAAGATCTCCAGCCGGTCCAGCCCGGCCAGCTTATTGGCAGCCAGGAAGCCACCGTCGGTACCCTCGTTCAGCGGATGGACCGAGATCATCTTTTGCCCTGCGTAATAGTCGGCCAGGGCACCGGCCACCTGCTGGGCGGTCAGGCCCAGAGCGGGCAGATCCAGCGGGATCATCGTCTCCATGCCCGCATAGTAGTCGGCCACAACGGGGACGAAATTCGGTGCGGTGTCCAGCCCCGTGACGGCGGCCATCTCGGGCAGGTGCTTGTGGTGCAGCGCCAGGCCGTAGGGGCGTGGGGCGTTCAGCGCCTCGTTGGTGCGCTCGGCCTCGTACTCGGCGATCATCTTTTTGCCGCCGCCGCTGTAGCCGGTCAGGCTCGTCACGTTCAGGTGCGCGGCCTTAGGGATGATCCCCAGCTCCACCAGCGGCGCGACGGGCGCGATAAAGCCGGTGGCGTGGCAGCCCGGCACGGCGACGCGGGTCGCGGTTTTCAGCGCCTCGCGGGTGCCGTGCAGCTCGGGCAGGCCGTAGACCCAGCCGGGCGCGGTGCGGTGCGCCGTGCTGGTGTCGAGAATGCGCACATCGTCCCGCAGCAGCGGCACGACCTCACGCGCGGCGTCGTCCGGCAGGCAGAGGAACGAGAGGTCGCTCTCATTGATGACCGCCGCCCGGGCGCGGACATCCTTGCGGTCCGCCTCGGAGATTTTCAGAATTTCAAATTCGTCCCGTTCCGCCAGCCGGTCCGCAATGCGCAGACCGGTGGTCCCGGAGGAACCGTCCACGAAGATTTTGTACTTTCCCATTGTTATACCCCTTACTTCCAAAGGCTTCCGCCGCCCTGTAAACGGGCAACCGCAGCAGGTTCGGCCCTCATCCGGCCTCGCAGGCTCGGCCACCTTCCCCCGATGGGGAAGGCTTTTATGCCAGCTTCCCCTTCACATCCGCAACCTGCTTCATCACGCTTGCCTTCGTCGGGCCGCCGTAGCTGGTGCGGCCCTCGCAGCAGGTCGTCAGGTCGATGGCCGTATAAACGTCATCCTCAAACAGGTCGCTGTACTGCTTGAATTCGTCCAGCGTCAGCTCCTCCAGCGTCGCCGCGTTTGCGACTGCGCGGGAAACCGCCGCGTCGTATTGCTCGCGATGCGCCGCCATTTTGGCCGCGTCCTCCGCGCGCGCGTGCAGCGTCGCCGCCGTCAGGCCGAGGCGCTTCAATGCGTCCTCCAGAAACAGGATGCGCTTGTTCAGCGCGTCCAGAAACGTGATTTGCAGATCGGGGCGCAGAATCAGCAGCGGCATGCCGGGAAAGCCCGCGCCCGTGCCAACGTCGATGACCTTCGCGCCCTGCGCCAGCAGCCCGTGCGCCAGCGGCGCGGCGCTGTCCAGATCGTGGCGATCCACGCGCTCGTCTTCGTCCAGCACGGCGGTCAAATCCATGCGCGCGTTGTATTCATCCAGAATGGCGTGAAAGGCTTCAAAGCGATCCAGCGCGGTTTCGTCCGCCGCAACGCCCATCATCTCCAGCCCGGTCTTCAGTCTCTCCTTATTCATGCCGACTCTCCCACACAAATTTAATCCAGCTCAGCCCCTCGCGCAGATGGTTTTTGATGAAATATTCCGGCTTGGAGGGGCTGCCCTTGCCACTGGCGATGATGCCGACCTGCTCGCACAGCGCCAGCGCGCGCGGCACGTGGTAATCGCTGGTGACGATCAGCGCCGCCGTCAGCCCGCGGTCGTCCATGATGGATTGCGCGTAGCCGAGATTCTGCCGCGTGTTGAACGAATCGGTCTCCGCCTCGATGTCCGCCGCCGCAACGCCGTGCGCGATCAGCCAGTCGCGCATCACGTCGCCCTCCGCGCGCGGCTCGTCGCTGCCCTGCGCGCCGCAGACGATCATCAGCCGCGGCTGCTTCCGGTATTCCTCCAGCGCCGCCGTTAGCCGCCTTTCCAGCGCGACGGAGGGCGTGCCGTCCGCCTTGACCTGCGCGCCGAGCACGATGATGGTGTCAAATTCGCCGACCGGGGGCAGATGCGTCTCCTTGTAATAGACAAAGCCGACCAGCCCGGCCGCGCAGACCGCGCCGAGCAAAACAAGCGCCGCAAACACCATCAGCAGCCTCCTCAAAACGTTCATCGCTTTCGCCCCTTTTCCGCCCGCGTCAAATTCCGTTCCATTCGTCCATTTTAAGCGCAATCAGCTCGTCCTCCTGCTCCTCGCGCAGCGTCCCCCGCTGACCGGGCACACTGCGGCTGCGCATGATATAGCTGATTTCCCGCTCATCCTGCCGCCCGTCAAACTGGCTGTTCTGCGTCATGGAATAGACGCTGTTCCCGGCAAAAATCAGGTGGTCGATCACGCGGACGCCGATCACGTTCAGCGCGCCGATCACCGCGCGGGTGGAATCGTAGTCGTCCTGCGAGGGTTCAGCCATGCCGCTGGGGTGGTTGTGCGCCAGCAGAACGGCATGCGCGTGATACCGCAGCGCGGTTTCGACAACCTCCCGCGGGTAAATCTGCACCTGATCGATGGTGCCCCGATGCATCAGCGCCGGGTGGAGCACGCGCCCGCTCTGATCCACGCAGATCATGTAGACGCGCTCCTCATGCAGGCCGAAGAACAGTGCGCCCGCGTATTTTCTCGCCTCGGCCAGATTGGTGATGACGGGCTTTCTGCCCATCGCGCTGTGCTGATAATAGCCCATCAGCTGGGGCATCAGGCTCAGCAGCGCGGCGGCGTTTTCGCCCACGCCGTCCACCCGCGTCAGCTCCGCCGGGGAGGATTCCAAAACGGCGCTCAGCGAGCCGAAACGGTCGATCAACCGATGCGCCAGCGGGTTCACGTCCCGCTGCGGGATGGCGAACATGAGCAAAAGCTCGAGCACCTCATGCTCGGAAAAGCCGGAAAGCCCCTCCTTTATGAACCGCTCCCTCATCCGCGCGCGATGTCCCGCGTGGACAGCCTTTTCGCTCATGCGTTCCTCCTTCCTCCTTCAGTCTCGCTCCGCTCGACAGCTCCCGCAAAGAGGGAGCCTTTATCTCAATGCCTCCCTCCTTGAGGGAGGCGTCGCCGCAGCGACGGAAGGCGTAAATTGCGCCCCAAAAACTTAGGATTTCGCCAGAATGTTTTCCAGCGCTTCCACGCTGTGCGCCACCGGCAGACCGGCGGATTCAAGCCGCTTCAAATCGTTGTGCCCCCAGGAAACCAGCACGCAGTCCGCGCCCAGCGCCTCGGCCAGATGCGCGTCCGTCAGCATATCGCCCACGAGCACCACATCCGCGCCGGTCAGCCCCAGCTCCCGGAGCTGCCGCCGGCCGATTTCCGTCTTTTTGCCGGCGCTCTCGTCCTGCAGGCCGCTGATATCCTTCATATACGGGGTCAGCCCCAGCGCGGCGCACTGCGCGCGGACGGACGGCTCATACGACGCGGAGAGCACCGACTGGCTCCGCCCCTGCGCGTGCAGCGCCCTGATCGCCTCCAGCACGCCAGGAATCAGCCCCACGCCGACCGCCCTCTTGTTGAATTCATCCAGCCAGAGCCGCGCGATTTCCTCGTAGCTGTGCTTGGCGTAATCCACGCCGACGCGCGGATAAAAATCCCGCACGGGCATGGTCATGTTGTTTCGGTAATCCTCCAGCGTGATGCGCGGCACGCCGATCTGGTCGAAAACATCGTTGTCCAGATCGACGGAGAGCTGCGCGTCGTTGAGCAGCGTGCCGTTAAAATCCCAAATGATGTGCTTCATGGCTGTATTATACCCTCTTTGTGTCGCTTCCGTCAATCAAACAGCGCGCGGATATCCTCCGGCGTGAGCTGGGTCGGCATGGCCTCGCCCGCGGTAATCATCTGGTCGAACATCTCCCGCTTTCTCGCGCCGAGCTTGACGACCTGCTCCTCGATGCTGCCGCGCGTAATCATGCGGATGACCGTGACCTTGTGCTTTTGGCCGATGCGGTGCGCGCGGTCGGTCGCCTGATCCTCCGCCGCCGGGTTCCACCACGGGTCGAAGTGGATCACCGTGTCCGCGCCGACGAGATTGAGACCGGAGCCGCCTGCCTTGAGCGAAATTAGGAACACCTGACCCTCGCCCGCGTTGAATTGCTGCACCATTTCGATGCGGCGCTTGGGCGGCGTTTCGCCGTCCAGATACATGCAGGAGATGCCGACGGCCTCCAGCCTGCGCTGCAAAATCTTGAGCATGCGCGTGAACTGGGAGAAGATGAGCGCGCGGTGCCCCGCCTCCAGCGAGCCGGACAGCACGTCCAGCAGCAGGTCGAGCTTGCCGCTCGAGGCCGCGTAGCTGGGCAGAACCAGCGACGGATGGCCGCAGATCTGGCGCAGCTCGGTGATGGCGGCCAGCATCTCGATCCGGTTGTTGCTGCTGAACATGCCCTCGACCTGCGGGCGCAGGCGCAGCAGGCTGGCCTGATAGACGCGGCGCTGCTCCTCGGTCATATCCGCCGTGAGCGTGATCTCCACCTTCTCCGGCAGCTCGCGCAGCACGTCGCCCTTCAATCGGCGCAGCAGGAACGGCCGGATGCGGCTGCGCAGCACGTCGGCCTCCTCGCCCGTGCCGAAGCGATGCATGAACTGCGCGAACGAATTGAGGTAGCCCGGCAGCACGAAATCGAAGATCGACCACAGCTCGCCCGGATGGTTCTCCATCGGCGTGCCGGTCAGCGCCAGACGTGTCTGCGCCTTGAGCTGCTTGACCGCGCCCGCGCCGACGCTCATTGCGTTTTTGATGTACTGCGCCTCGTCGAGAATCGCGAAGCGGAACGGCACCTTGGAGAGCAGGCCGATGTCGCGGCGGATCAGCGGATAGCTCGTCAGATAGACGTCCACATCGCGGTTTTCGCCGCTGAGCCGCGCAATCGTCTGCGCGCGCTGGGCCTGCGTGCCCTCGCCCGCGACGCAGCGCAGTTCGGGCGCGAATTTCGCGATTTCCGCCATCCAGTTGTACACCAGCGATGTCGGCGCAACGACGATGGAGGCCGCGTTCTGGTCGCCGCGGCGCTTTGCCCACAGCAGCAGCGTGATGACCTGCAGCGTCTTGCCCAGACCCATATCGTCGGCCAGAATACCGCCCATGTGCAGCCGGTCGAGCGCCTGCATCCACATGAAGCCGCGCATCTGATACGGGCGCAGAAGCTGATCCAGCGGCACGGGGCAGGGCTCGCCGTCGTCCTGCAGGCTGCCGACCATGTTCTTCACGCTGTCCTCAACCTTGACGGGAATACCGCCGCTCTCCAGCAGGCTGGTCATGTACGCGGCGCGGTAGGCGGCTATTTCCATCACGCCGCGCGCGTTCCTTTCCTCGTCCTCCGGCTCGCCCGTCTCGCTGCCGACGGCGGCTTCCGCCATCTCGCGCCACTCGTCCATCTCCGAAAGATCGAGGAACGAGCCGTCCTTGAGGCGGAAATACTTCTTGCGGTCGCGCAGCGCGCGCAGGATATCGACGACCTCCGGCGCGGGCTCGCCGTTTTCGGTCATCTCCAGCCGCAGCGCGCCGTCCTGCATGCGCAGGGTGCCGACAAAGTGCGGCTTGCGCGGGGTCATCTTCCGGAATTCGTCGGAGCAGTAGACCTCCGCGTTTTCCTGCATCCGATAGATGCCCTCGGTCAGGAAGCGGTAAATCGGCTCCTGCCCGCCGAGGATGACGCGCCCCTTCTGCATGCGGAAGCCGAAGGCCGCCAGCAGATCGAGCGCGCGGCGCTCGGCCGCCGCGTCGCGCAGCAGCATGATGCGCTCGTCGCCCTCCACCGGCGCGGCCTGCGGGGCAAAGGGGTCGATCTCCGTGTCGCCGTAGAGGAACGCGACGCGGCAGAGCACCAGATTGTTCTCCCGGTCGAAATACGCGCGCACCTTCAGCTCACGGCGGATGATGCGCTCAGCCAGCGCGCCGTCGAGCGTCACCGTTCCGGCGCGCTCCAGCGCGGGCAGCAGGTCGGAGATCACGCGGGTGCTCTGCTGCGCGTCAAAGCGGAACGCGGCGGGCGCGCCCGGCCCGGCCTGCGCGGAGAGCAGCACGCGGACGATGCCCCGCTGCGCCTCCGGCAGGCGGAGCACGTCGCCCTCGCAATAGACGTAGGTACATTCGCTGTCCAGCATGCGCAGGCTCTTGGGCATCTGCGCGCGCACCTCCAGCTCGCGGCCGCTGGCGAACACGCCGAAGAGCAGCTCAACCTGCCCGTCGAACACGCTCGGCACGCTGACGACCTCCTCGCCGAAGGAGATTTTGAACGGGCGCGCCATCAGGAGCTGCATCAGCCGGGGCACGAAGCGATCCGCCACGGTCAGGTATTTCGCGTCCAACCCGGTCTGCACGAGCTTGCCTTCCAGCTGGCAGACGTAGGCCGCGTCCTGCAGGAGCTTGATGATCTTCGCATCCACGCCGGTGAAGCCCATCCACTCCGGCTCGAGCACGAAGCCCTTGCCGAAGGCGATGGCCGTCTTTTCCTGCAAGCCGCGCAGGAACTGTGCCATGGATTTGACGACGTACATCCGCTCCTGCCCGACGCGCAGGGAGACGCGCACCGGCTCCCTTTCGCCCAGCAGCCGCAGCGTGATCTCCATTTCCAGCGGCGTTTCCATCGGCAGGGCGCTTTGCAGCGTGCCCATCAGCGCGCCCGCGTTCTCCCGCGCGCGGCGGCGGCGCATTTCCTCGATCGCGCCGGTGGAAATGGCCTGCATCATCGCCGCGGCCAAATGGCGGCACGGCTTATGCACGTTGCCGAAAAAATCGCACGAGCAGCGCCCGCTCAGCTTGGTCGTCGCGCCCACGCGCACGATGCGCCTCGGGTCGCCATCGACCGCGTAGCGCAGAAAACCGTTTTCATCCTCGAGGGGATGCACGCCTCCCTGACGGAAAATCACAAGCCCCGCGTTGTATTCCTCCTCCGGCGTGATGCGCCGGATGATCTCCATACCTTCAGCCACAAAATCTCTCCGCTTCCAAAAATATTAAACCGTAAAAAGGGTAACTTATTTTCTATTCTTCGCCGCGCCGCCGTATTCCTGCCGCTTCCCGGCGAATCCATCAGGATTTTGCGGTTTGCCGATTTCAGGCCGCGTCCTTTGGGGAGTTCGCCTCCCTTTTTCCCCGCTGCGCCAGCGCGCGGAAGATCACGGACGTCACCGCCGCGCCGACGGCGATGGCCGCGACGATCTGCACGGCGACCATGCCCTCCCGCGCGGCGGCCGCGCCGCGGTTTTCCACCAGCGCGAGCATCGCCAGATAGAAGTTATATCCCGGCACAAGGGGCACCAGCGCGCTGAGCAGGAAGATCGTGGCGGGCGTGCGCATTTTGCGCGCCAGCAGCTCGCAGACCACCGAGACGAGCACCGTGGAGAGAAAATACGCGGACATCGTGCCAAAGCCCGCCATGCCCAGCAGCACATAGGCCATGTAGCCCGCCAGCCCGATGAAGGACGCGGGCAGAATCGTGTTTTTCGGCGCGTTGAGGATATAAGCGTAGCCCAGCGTGCCGCCGAACGCGCCGAGCGCCGCGACGATGATGGTGCGCATCACAGGACGATCCCTCCCATCATCGCGGCCATTTTGAGGCCGGTGTACACCCCGATGGCCACGGCGGTCGCCAGCAGCATGGCCTCCAGCGCGCGCGTCATGCCGGAAACGAGATCGCCGTACACGGTATCCCGCACGGCGGTGGTCATCGCCAGCCCGGAGAGCAGCGGCATGATGCCGCCGATGATCGCCGCGTTGACGTTGTACACCGGCAGCGCGATTTGCAGCATCTGCGCCAGCACCGCCGTCAGCCAGCCGCCGACGAAGTTGCCCAGCAGCACGCCCATCTGGATATGCGCAAACCACGGCTGAACCGCCTGCACGATCACGCCGATGGCGAACGTCACGCCGAACGTCGCCGCGTCGCCGCCGAAGAGCAGGCAGAAGCTGGCCGCCGCCAGCGCGTAGGCGGGGATCAGGACGCGCTGCGAAAAGCCGGGCGTGCTGCGCGCCCGTTCCAGCGCGCGCTCGGCCTGCTCGGCGCTGAGCTTGCCGTGCTCCACCTCGCGGGAGATTTCGTTGACCATCGCAATGCGCCGGCTGTTCGTGCCGCGGCGGCTGATGCGCCGCACGCATGCGCGCCCGTCCGCCTCCAGAAAAACCGACGTCGGAAACGCCGCGATGTTGACCTGCTCCATGCCGAAGCCGCTCGCCATGCGCTGCGCCGTCTCCTCCACGCGGTAGGTTTCGCTGCCGTTTTCCAGCAGAAGCTGCGCCGCCGCGCCGACAATATTCAGCTTTTGTTCGTCTGTCTTCATACGATTCCTCTTTATGAGCGCCCACCTGACTCCCTCAGTCACGGCTGCGCCGTGCCAGCTCCCTCAAGGAGGGAGCTCTTTATCAGGTTACTTTCCGTCTAAACAATAAGTTGTGACGTACCCGTAGGGGCGCGCATTGCGCGCCCGCGTTTTTTTGCAGAATTTTCTTTACTCAATTATTGTGCTTCACAAAAACGTCTTTTCCATCCGAAACCACAACCAAATCCCCATCCCGGCCGCTGTGCACATCCGTCCCCAGCTCTTTCAAAATCGCCACGACCATCGGGCTGGCCGCTTCCTCGTCGCTGTCGGGAATAAACGCGATTTTCGGCGAACAGGCCGCCAAAAACGCCGCGCTCACATCCACCAGCCGCCCGTGATACGGCACCTTCAGCACATCGCAGTCGATATCCCCCGCGTGCAGGAGCTCCGTCTGCCGCGCGTCCTCCGCGTCGCCGGGAAACAGGAATTTCGTTTCGCCGTAGGTCAGGTAGGTCGCGAGCGAAAAATCGTTTTCCTCGTCCGCGCCGTAATCCGTCCGCTCGGCGGCGGTCACGCGAAGCCGCGTCTGGCCGAACGTCTCCGACCATTCGCCCCCGGCGGGCAGAATCTCCCGCTCGGTCTGGGCGCTCTGCTCCAGCGCCTCCATGAACTGCGCGTACTGCTTGCTCTCTTTTTCGTATTGCGGCAAAATCACCCGCGCGACGGAAACGCTTTCCAGAATCTTATCCGCGCCGCCGACGTGATCCTTGTCAAAATGGGTGATAATCATCGCGTCGAGCCGCTCAATCCCTTCTTCGGCGAAGCGCTCGGCCAGCTTCTTGCCGCCCTTGTTCGTGCCCGCGTCGATCAGGATGCGCGAGCCGTCCTCCGCCGTAATCAGCGCCGCGTCGGCCTTGCCCATATCGTAAAACGTCACCGTCACGTCCTGCGCCCGCGCGGCGCAGCCCGTCAATGCCATGATGCAGCCCGTCGCCAGCGCCGCGACGCATGCTAAAATCTTTTTCATCACAGTCCCTCTCCCTTTTCTTTTTTTGAGGATCGTTTTTGCCATTTAACTCCTTCAGTCAGCTTCGCTGACAGCTCCCTCAAAGAGGGAGCTACAGCTTGTTGACATAAGCAAACTTGGCTTGAATCGCAAAATCAAGAAATTCAGCGATTCTTTCATTTGCGCAAAGGGCTATTCTCCCCCTCGGGGGAGAATGGCTTTTTGTCTGCCGTCTGAGATCTTCGGATCGTTTCTTCCGTTTTGCTATTATATCAAAAGAATAGACGAATGAAAAGCGGCCAATCCTGCCGCCTTGACGCGCCGGGGGACAGAATTTATAATGGTTTCGTTATTCTGCTGAAACGGGTGTGTGTATGCAAAGCTATATCGAAACCCTCGGGCGCATGATTTCCGCTCAGGTCGCGCCCCATCCCCGCCGCGCGCGCCGGATGCTGACGGCGGCCTATTCGTGGGTGCGCTTTTCCGGAAAATGCCAAAAGCTGACGGACGCCAAATCCGCCTATGCGCGGATGAACGGCGCGGTCGCCCGCTCCCTTGTGCGCGGCCTTCGCCATCCCGAGCGCGCCGTGTGCGTCAATATCTTCATGCCGTGCGAAATGCTGCACGCGATGGGGCTCACGCCGATGTTCCCAGAGGGGCTTTCCGTGTACGTCGCCTGCACGGCCTGCCAGCATGTCTTCGCCGAGCGCGCGGAGGTCTCCGGCATCCCGGAGAGCTTCTGCTCCTATCACAAGACGATGCTCGGCATGGCGGAAACCGGCGTGCTGCCCAAGCCGCTGATGATCGCCGGAACGACGCTCGCCTGCGACGCGAACCAGCTCTCCTTCCGGCGGCTGGCCGCGCTCTATCCCGCGCCGCTGACGATCATCGACGTGCCCGGCCGCGCGGACGACGATGCCGTGGCCTATGTCGCCGACCAGCTTCGCGGCATGACGCGCAGACTGGAAGCCCTGACCGGGCGAAAGCTCGACGAGGCGAAGCTGCGCAAGTCGATGGTCTGCGCCGACCGCACGCTGAAGCTGATGCGCGAATACGCCGCCCTGCGCGCGGAGGTCACGCAGGACACGACGATGACGGGCGAACTGTGCAGCCTGATTGCGACGCACTGCCTTCTCGGCCACGCGGACGGCGAAAACTATGTCCGCGAATTGATTGAAACCGCCAGACGCGCGCCCCGGCGGGAGACGACGCGCCGCAAGCGCATCTTCTTCATCCACACCCTGCCCAACTGGCAGGATTCCATGATCCGGATGCTCGAAACGGAAAACCGATGCGAGCTGGTCGGCTGCGACCTCACCTTCGATTCGCTCACGGCGCTCGACCCGGAAAAGCCGTTTGAAAGCATGGCGCGGCGGCTGCTCGCCAACGTGAACGGCGGAAGCGCCGCGCGGCGCATCGACAACGCGATCGCGTGGGCAAAAAAGCTGAACGCGGACGGCGTGATTCTCTTCTGCCACTGGGGCTGCAAGCAGACGATGGGCCTGTCCACGCTCGCCAAGCGCAGGCTGGAGGAAGCCGGTCTGCCGACGCTGGTGCTCGACGGCGACGGCTGCGACAGCCGAAACGTCGCGGACGGGCAGATGGTCACGCGCGTCGGCGCGTTTCTGGAACAACTGGAGGGGATGGACGCATGATCGGGTATAGCTGCAAATACGCGCCGGTGGAGCTGGTCGCGGCCTACGGCGAAGAGGCGCTGCTGCTCGACGCGGAGACGTCGGATTTTTCCCGCGCGGAAACGCTGACTCACGCCAACGTCTGCTGCCACGCCAAGGCGCTGCTGACGCAGGCGCTCGACACGGACGAACTGGTGCTGACGGATTGCTGCGACGCGACGCGGCGAATCTGCGACGTGCTGCAGGACGCGGGCAGGCAGCGCTTTCTCTTTCAATTCGATTTGCCGCACGACGACGCAGCCTGCGCCCGCGCGCGCCTGACGCGGGAGCTGATCCGCTTCGCCGACGCTTACGGCGCGTACACGGGCAGGGCGTTTTCCAAAGAGGCGTTCTTCGCCGCCTGCCGGAATCACTCGAGCGCACATCCGCCGCGCGAGCCGTTTATCGCGGTGCTCGGCGCGCGCGTCAGCCCCCAGCTCCTCGGCCAGATTCGCTGCGCGTTCCCCATCCCGGTGGAAAACCTGACATGCAGCGGCCTGCGGACGCTGGAAGACCCGCCGGAGGAAGCCGCCGGCTTCTCCTTCGAGGCGCTGATGGATTGGTACGCGGGCGCGCTCCTTCGCCAAACGCCCTGCATGCGCATGACGGATATCGCGTCGCGCCGCGCGCTGTATGAAAACGAGAACATCCGCGGCATCGTCTATAACACGGTCAAATTCTGCGATTATTACGGCTTTGAATACGCCGATCTGAAGGCGAAAAGCGCCGCTGCGCTGCTGAAAATCGAATCGGATTACACGCTGACCGCGCCGGGTCAGCTTTCCACGCGGCTGGAGGCCTTCCGCGAGCGTCTCGGCCTGACTGCGCCGGACGGCGGGGCGGGCAACCAGCCGCCCGCCGCCGAAAAAGCGGCGCGGAAGAAGTATTTCGCGGGCATCGACAGCGGCTCGACGACGACGAACATGGTCGTGCTGGATGAAAACGAAGCCCTGCTCGCCTTCGCCATCGTCCGAACCGGCCCGCGCGCGCACGTCGGCGCGCAGGCGGCGCTTGAAACCGTCTGCCGGACGCTGCACATCGAGCCGGACGCCCTTTCCGCCATCGTCGCGACGGGCTACGGCCGAAACAACATCCCCTTCGCCACGCGGACCAAGACCGAAATCACCTGCCACGCGCGCGGCGCGCACGCGCTGAATCCCGCCGTCCGCACCATCATCGACATCGGCGGGCAGGACAGCAAGGTTATCAACCTCGACGAAACCGGCCATGTTTCCGGCTTTATGATGAACGACAAATGCGCCGCCGGAACGGGGCGGTTTCTGGAAATGATGGCGCGCACGCTCGAGCTGGATATGGAGGAGATGAGCCGCCGCGGCCTGACGTGGGAAAAGGAGCTGACCATTTCCAGCATGTGCACGGTGTTCGCCGAATCGGAGGTGATTTCGCTGATCGCCGACAACCACACGGACAGCGATATCATCCACGGGCTGAACCAATCCATCGCCGAGAAGACGGCCGCCATGGCCGCGCGCGCCAAGGGACAGCCGCCCTATATGATGACCGGCGGCGTCGCGCGGAACCGGGGCGTTGTGCAGGCGCTGGAGGAGAAGCTGGGCGCAAAACTCTTCATCAGCGAAAACCCGGATCTCTGCGGCGCGCTCGGCGCGGCGCTCTTCGCCCTGCACGGCGATTGATTTTGCTTGCGCCCCGCGCGCAATCGCGGTATAATCGCGGTATAACCGGTATCAAAAGGGGGATTTCCGATGGGTCAGTCTTTTATTCCCGCGGGCTATGCGCCGCACCTTTCGCTGTATGAAACGCAGAGCGCCATCAGCCTGATTAAGCGCGTGTTTCAGGATGCGCTCTCCCGCGAATTGAATCTGCGCCGCGTGTCCGCGCCGCTTTTCGTCGAGCCGTCCTCCGGCCTGAACGACGATCTCAACGGCGTGGAGCGCCCGGTCGGCTTCGATATTCCCTGCGCGCACGCCAACGCGCAGGTCGTCCATTCTTTGGCCAAGTGGAAGCGCATGGCGCTCTATCGCTACGACATCCACCCCGGCAAGGGCATTTACACCGACATGAACGCCATCCGCCGCGACGAGGAGCTGGATAATCTGCACTCCGTCTACGTCGATCAATGGGATTGGGAGAAGGTCATCACGCCGGAGGCGCGCACCCTGTTCACCCTGCATCAGGCGGTGACGGACATCGTCTCCTGCATCTGCGATACGCAGCTCACCGTGCGCGGCAAGTATCCCCAGCTATGCGACACGCCGCTGCTGCGCCGCCGCGTCACCTTCGTCA
>OLOB01001750.1_pt1 | contig 13875 bp, 13 predicted proteins | sample 1671911 | NCBI WGS metagenome assembly OLOB01 (sample SAMEA3136625, study PRJEB25190) | human gut metagenome | biome: human gut; feature: human-associated habitat; material: faeces | place: Austria | collected 2013
GTGCCCCGACTGCCATCGCCCGGTGCAGAAGGCCGGCGGCGAGGAGAACTGGTTCTTCAAGCTCTCCGAGTTCCAGGAGCCGCTGCTGAAGTTCTACGAGGAGAACCCCGACTTCATCCGCCCCGAAACGCGCAAGAACGAGGTGGTCACCTTCGTGAAGAGCGGTCTGAAGGACCTGTCCATCAGCCGTTCCACCTTCGACTGGGGCGTGCCGCTGCCCTTCGACGAAGGCCACGTGGCCTACGTGTGGGCCGACGCCCTGCTGGCCTACCTCACGGGCATCGGCTACGGCGACGAGCAGCGCGCCGGCGAGTTCGAGCAGCGCTGGCCCATGCAGTACCACTTCGTGGGCAAGGACATCACGCGCTTCCACTGCGTTATCTGGCCGGCCATGCTCATGGCCGCCGGCCTGCCTATCACGCACACCGTGTTCGGCCACGGCTTCCTGCTCACCAAGGGTGAGAAGATGTCGAAGTCCAAGGGCAACGGCATGAAGCCCGCCGACCTGGTGAAGATCTTCGGCGTGGATGCCTATCGCTACTACTTCATGTCCGACGTGCAGTTCGGCCATGACGGCAACATCTCCATGGAGCGCATGGTGCAGGTGTACAACGCCGACCTGGCCAACACCTGGGGCAACCTGTGCAGCCGCGTATTCAACATGACGAACAAGTACTTCGACGGCAAGGTGCCCGCCGTGCCGGCCGACGCCGCCGAGCGCGTTGCCAACCCCATGCTGCCCATCGTCGAGCAGCTGTACGCGAAGTACGACGCCTGCATGTCCCAGGTCGACTTCACCGGCGCCGCCGCCGCGGTGCAGGAGCTTGCCGGTCGCGTGAACCTCTACGTCGAGGAAAGCGCTCCGTGGAACCTGGCGAAGAAGGAGGAGACGCAGGGCGACCTGGCCGCCGTCATCTACAACGCGCTCGAGGCCATCCGCATCATCGCGCTGTACATGGCCCCGTTCATGCCGAATACCTCCAACGAGGTGTTCGATCGCCTGAGCCTGGGCAAGGTCACCGACGTGGTGGACGTCGAGGACGCCACGAAGTGGGGCCAGCTGCTCGCCGGCAACACGGTCACCGTGGGCGACCCGCTGTTCCCGCGTCTGAACATGGACGAGATCCAGATCGAGGAATAAAAGGGTTTCTGCCTGCTAAAGGCAGGTGGAGCGCTCGATGCTGCGGCGGATCGCGGCGAAGGAGCCTCCTTCGCCGCGCCGCACATCGCGACACTTCGAGTCCTGACATTTCGGGGACGTAGCACTAAGTGTCCGGGCGAAGGGGAGACCCTTCGCCCTGCTGCATATATATGTATAGGGAAGGGATGCATGGCCGAGGAAGAGCAACAACCAGTTTTCGCTGACGCGCTGTTTCGGCAGAAACGCAAGCATGGAAAGTTTCGCCTGGTGGAGCCGCCGCGGATTGATGGCCTGGTAGTGGATACGCACGCACACGTGCATCTGCTGGCAGATCCCGCGTTGGAGTTCGCGCGTTGTGCAGCATGGGGTGTGGGCTTCGTCTGCGACATCATCGATGTGCAGGAAGATGTCCCGGACGTGTTCGAGCGCATCGACGATTGGTACGCCCAGGCGCAGTCGCGCTTGCCCGAAGCGGTGGAGCGCACGCGCGAGGTGTTGGCCGCCGGTGGCGACGAGCTGACGCATCTGCCCGACGGTGCCGATCCCGCATGCTTCGCGCTGCCCGACGATGCGGCGTCGCTTCCGTTGCCGCGTCTGCGCCTGGCGGCTGGCGTGCATCCGCATAATGCGCGCTTCTACGATGATACCATGGAATCTCGCCTGGTCAATCGCCTGGCCGACCCGCGTATATGTGCCGTGGGCGAGATTGGCCTGGACTATCATTACGACCTGTCACCGCGCGAGGATCAGCGAAGGGCGTTTCGCCGTCAGATCCGCTTGGCGCACGCCACGGGTCTTCCCGTCGCGCTGCATGTGCGCGAGGCGCATGACGAGGCGTTCGCCATCCTGCGCGAGGAGGGCTTTCCCGAGGCGGGCACGCTGCTGCACTGTTTCGACCTGGACTGGGAGACGCTCGAGCCTTGGGTTGACCGCGGTTGCTTCGTTGCTCTGGGCGGCGCGCTCACGTTCAAGCGCTGCCAAGACACGCGCGACGCGGTCGCGCGCACACCCCGCAACCTGCTGCTCACCGAAACCGATTCGCCGTACATGACGCCCGAGCCCATGCGCGGCATGCCGTGTGGCCCCGCGCACACCGTGTTCACCGCGGCGTGCATGGCGGAGGTGCTCGGGTGCGAAACCGAGAAGGCCAGAAGCCAGATGCTGGCCCAAATCGCGCAAAACGCGCGCGCATTGTTGGACCGCCCGCCCACGGCCTGGCAGATCGAACATGCGCAAACCGCCGCAACTGAAAGGAATTGCGAATGAAACGCCTGATCATCGTCGGCTCGCCTCGCGTTGAGGGGCGAAGCGGCGCGCTTGCGGACCTTCTGTTCGAAAGCTGCATCGAGGAGTGCCCGGAAGACGAGGTGTACCTGGCGCCCGTGTCCACGCTCGACGTGGCCGGCTGCAACGCCTGCGATTTTTGCAAGCGCAAGGCACAGGGCGCGATGACCGAGCAGGAGGCCGCCGATGACCAGGCCTTCGAGGAGCAGCGCGCCGAGGACGAGGCGCCGCGTCGATGCGCCATCCGTGACGACATGGACGACGTCTACCCGCTGCTCGAGGATGCCGACGAGCTGATCGTCGTGGCGCCGGTGTATTTCGCCGGCCCGTCTTCGCAGCTCAAGTGCATGCTCGATCGTTTCCAGCCGTACTTCTGGACGCGCACCCGTGCGCGCAAGCGCCCCTGCACGCTGCACGTGGTGGGCGAGGGCGGCGATCCGCACGGCTTCGACCCGCTTGTGGGGTGCGTCCGCTCTGCCGCCGCTGTGGCGGGCTTCCGTTTGGAGCGAGTGCTGGATTGGGTCGGCAAGATCGATGAATCCGGCGAGATCGTCGACGAGGCCGACGAGTATCCCGTCGAGGGGCCCGTGGTGCGCGCCTTTGCCGGGGGCAAGATGGCCGACCAGGGCGCTGGCGATCAGGGGCTCCCTGCCGAAGATGAACCGGCGGAGCAGGCCGACGAGTTCGAGCCCGAGATGTTCGCCGAGGACAACTTCGCCGCCCAGCTGGCCTCCCAGGCGCAGCGTCGCCAGAACCGCGCGCGCCTGAACCTGGGCGAGAACGGCGCCGAGCGCCAGGTCATCCAGCTTGACGAGGACGGCCGCCGCATCGATGCGGCGCAGCACGGTCGCAAGCGTTCGGCTCAGAAGAAGCACGCCAACGCCAAGCGCGGCACGAACGGCACGGTGCAGGCCAAGCACGAGAACCCGCATGCTCCTAAGGGCAAAGGCGGGCAGGGCAAGTCCGGCAAGGGCGGCTCGAAGCAGGGCGGCGGTCGCGGCAAGCAGGGGAAGCGCCGTGGGTAGCGTATCGTCTTTGGCCAACCTTTCGGTCACTCGGCAGGTGCTGGCAGATCACGGGCTTTCGGCGAAGTACTCGCTTGGGCAGAACTTCCTGGTCAACGAGGCCATCGTGGCGAAGATCGTGGCGCTGGCCGAGCTCGAGGGCGCGGACAACGTGCTTGAAATCGGCCCCGGCATCGGCACGCTCACCATGGCCCTGCTGCAAAACGCGAAGCATGTCACGTCCATTGAGCGCGATACCGACCTGCCTGCGGTGCTGGCCGAAACGCTGGAGCCGTGGCGGGATTCGTTCACGCTTATCCAGAAAGACGCGCTTGACCTGCAGCTTTCCGACTTGGATGGGCAAGAGGCCCCCAATAAGCTGGTGGCGAACCTGCCGTACGCCGTTGCCGCCACGGTGGTGCTCGACTATTTCCAGCGCATCGAGTCGCTTGAGTCGGCAACGGTGATGGTGCAGAAAGAGGTGGCCGACCGTATGGCCGCCGAGCCGGGCACGAAGAACTACGGCGCCTACACCGTGAAGCTGCGGCTGTATGCGCAACCGGCGGGGCGCTTCCCGGTCAGCCCGAACAACTTCTTCCCGCCGCCGCGCGTGGACAGCGCGGTCATCCGCCTGAACCGCACGCCCGTGCTCGATGAGCAGGGCAAACCGCTTGACGGGGAAGTGGTGCGCGCTGCTTGCGCCATGGCAGACGCTGCGTTCGCCAGCCGCCGCAAAACGCTGTCGAACTCATGCAAAACCTACTTCGCCGGCCGCGGAGCCGGCGGCGCTGCGGTGGCCCCGCATCTGCCCGAGTTGTTCGAGCGGGCGGGCATCGACCCCAAACGACGCGGCGAGACGTTGTCTCTTGCCGAGTTCGTGAACATGGGCAAAGCGCTGCTGGCGCTGCAGCAGGGTTAGCGATGGAAACCGATATGCTACTTGGGCCGCGTGCATAGCGGCCCTTTTTGCGTGATGTGGGGTTTGGGAGCGGGTCTGCAAGTTCTGGAGGGCGCGAGCTTGCTTGCCGCAGCGTTTTCCCAGCTGTTGAGCCGGCGGTAGGGAAGCCCGTACCGCCGTGCGGCCCGTTAAAGGTTGTTTGCAGGCTAAAACGTGCCTGGAATATGGCCATTGTGTGGGAACTGCTATGGAATTAGGTGCAAAACATGGAGAAGTAAGCATGCATTGACCCGCATGATACAATTTTGAGCTGTTATCTGTGTGTTATGTAGGAAAGAGCAACTATGGACTTAGCGAAACAAGCGCAAATCGTCGACTCCATTCATGATACGTTACACGATTTCGTCGGTCAACGCCTGAAAGTGCGCGCCAACATGGGCCGCTCCAAGATCGTCGAGAGCGAGGGTACGCTCATGCAGGTGCACCCGCAGCTGTTCATCATGGAAGTAGATCGCAAGCGCGGCCGCACCGCCCGTCAGTCGTATCAGTACGTCGACGTGCTCACCGGCATGGTCGAGCTGTCGCAGAACGGCGAGCCGCTGTTCGAGCCTTTCGTTCCCGAAGGCGACGAGCCGGGCGTGGAGTCTCCTCTCATGGAGGAACGCGTCCTGTCGTAAGCGGTTTCAACCGTGAACTTTTTGCGGATGCCCGCGAAGAAGTGTTTGACAAACAGCGTTTGAACGAGGAAAATACATTCTCGCGCAAAGCGCAATACCCATGGGGATGTAGCTCAGCTGGGAGAGCATTACGTTCGCAACGTAGGGGTCGTGGGTTCGAATCCCATCATCTCCACCATGGAAATGCAAAGGCCGTCGGTCCCACCGGCGGCCTTTTTCTTTCCCAAAAGCGCGTGGGCTCGGACACTTTGGGGACGTAGCACTAAGTGTCCGACTCGACGGGAATCGGCGAGAGCGGTTTTGATAGCGCTAACACAAGGTGATAGCTTTCGCTGCTGCCCGCCCGCCGGTTTGCGGCGCAGGCCCATTTAACTACTGAAGGAGCATTATGGCTGGTCTGAAGGCGGTTTTGTTCGACAACGATGGCACGCTGGTTGATTCTCGCGAGCTGCTTTTGGCAAGCTTTCACTATGCGGGCCCTGCGGTGCTGGGCCGCCAGCTTAGCGACGAGGAATATCTGCAGAAGGTGGGGCAGCCGCTGGCCGTGCAGGTCAAGGACTACACGGACGACCCGGTGCTGCAGGAGCGGTTCTGCGAAGCGTATCGAGCGCACAACAAAACGGTGCACGATAAGATGATCAAGGCGTTCCCCGGAACGGTTGAGGCGCTGGCGGAGCTCGCAAGCGCGGGCCTGAAGCTGGGTGTGGTGACGTCGAAGCGCCATGCGGTTGCCTGGCGCGGGCTCGAGGTGGTGGGCGCCGCGTCGTATCTGGATTGCTGCGTGGGCTGGGACGATATCGAACGTCCGAAGCCCGATCCCCAGCCGGTGGTCCGCGGTTGCGAGCTGCTGGGGTTCGATCCCAGCGAGTGCCTGTACGTCGGCGACGCCCTGTTCGACCTGCAATCCGGTAACGCGGCAGGTGCGAGCACCGCGGCAGTGACCTGGGGCATGTTCAGCGAGCCCGCCCTGACGGCCGAGTGCCCCTCGTTCGTTTCGCACACTTGGGACGAGCTGATCGCAAGCACGCTGGCGCTGCTCTAGCGCTTGCGGTTATCGTGCGGAAGTGCGGATGCGGCGTTGTTTGCGGCTTTGGGGCGGTATACTTGCCGCGTGATTGATGGACAGTTCGAAAACCTCCTGTCGGTAAACAAAACTAGGGAGCGTCGGACGCCGCTGGCCGGTTGAGCTGGGGTCGTCTGGCGCGTTGTATGGGAACGAACGGCTTGGGCTGGGTGCTCGTGCATGTAAGGCGTCGGGCGCGGGCCGCGCCGATTGCGCTTGCGGCGTGTGTCTCTCGCGAGGCATGCGCGGCGTTCGGGAACTCGGCTCACCCGCAGCGATTGACGCCCTGCGGGTCGCATGCGCAGCTCACGGCGCACAGCGTTCCGCTTGGCTGTTGCTCGCCGTTCCTGCACCTAGGTTTCCCCGCGGTGGTTTTCACTTATGTGAAAGGGACGCCGATGTACGGGCTTAAAACCGAGAGCAGCTTCGATGCCGCTCATTTCCTCACCGACTATCACGGCAAATGCGAGAATCTCCACGGCCACCGCTGGCGTGTGGTTGCCTATTTGGAGCAGGAGGAGCTCCAGACACAGGGCACGCACAAGGACATGGTGATCGACTTCGCTGATTTCAAGGGCGCTCTGCGCGACCTGACCGAAGCCTTCGACCACTCGTTTGTGGTGGAAGAGGGCTCGCTTGCTCCCGATACGCTCGCGTGCCTCGAGCGCGAGGGATTCTCGCTCTCGATAGTTCCCTTCCGCACGACGGCGGAAAACTTCGCCCGCTACTTTTACGGGAAGCTTGCGGATGCGGGGTTCCCCGTTTCGCAGGTTGACGTGTACGAGACCCCCAACAACTGCGCGATCTACCGTGGCTAGCGATCGGGATATTGTGGGCTCGCAGACGCAGGCCGCAGGCGCGTCGGGGCGCGATGCCGCGTGCGGGCAGGCACCCGTAGGCGCACAGGTCGCGCACGAGCTAGCTACGGGCCCGCGAATACAGGTTGCGGGCAAATCTGCCGCGCCCGCGTCCCTCGAAGCGAGCGAGGATTGCACGCTTCCCGTTGCCGAGCGCTTCGTCAGCGTGAATGGGGAAGGGCGCGCCGCGGGCAAACTCGCCGCCTTCATCCGCTTCACGGGGTGCAACCTGGCGTGTTCGTACTGCGACACCATGTGGGCAAACGCGCCTGCTGCCGCGGAATGCGCCGAGCGCGTATCGGTCGCGGACCTCGTCGCGTGGGCGCGCGAGACGCGAGTGGAGTGCATCACCCTCACGGGCGGCGAGCCCGTGCTGCAGCCTGAGCTTCCCCGCCTCGTGCGCGCGCTGCTTGCCGAGCTCGGCCCCCTCGGGCGCGGGCTTCGGGTGGAAATCGAGACGAATGGTGCCGCTGACCTGTGCGAACTCGCAAGCTTGCGCGAGAAGTGCGCGTCGCTTCCCGGCAGCCTCACGTTCACGGTCGATTGGAAGCTCCCCGCAAGCGGCATGGAAGATCGCATGCTGCGCGAGAACTTCACGCTGCTCGATGCACGCGACACCGTGAAGTTCGTCTGCGGTGGGGAAGGCGACCTGGTCCGCATGCTGGAAGTGTCGCGCGAGCTGGGTCTTCCCAATCGCGTGCCGGTGTATTTGAGCCCCGTGTTCGGACGCCTCGACCCTGCGCGCATCGTAGATTTCATGCAAGACAACAACCTCATCTGGGCCACCGCGCAGCTGCAGCTGCACAAGATTATCTGGCCGGGTGTCGAGAAGGGAGTGTAGCCTCGTGGCCACTATTGAAGAAAAGGCGCTCGTTTTGTGCTCGGGCGGCGTGGATTCGACCACGCTGCTTGCCATGGCCGTTTCGCGCTACGGCGCCAAGAATGTGTACGCGCTTTCCATTTCCTATGGTCAGCGTCATAACAAGGAAATCGAGAGCGCGAAGGCGGTTGCCGCGCATTACGGTGTGGAGCAGCGCTTCTTGGACTTGGGGGCCATCTTTGCCGACAGCGATTGCAGCCTGCTCTCGCATTCCTCGCAAGACATCCCCGAGGAAAGCTACGCCGACCAGCTCGCCGAAAGCGATGGCAAGCCGGTGAGCACCTACGTTCCCTTCCGCAACGGGCTTTTCCTCTCGGCGGCGGCTTCGATGGCGCTCTCGCTCGGGTGCGGCGCGATTTACTACGGCGCGCATCACGACGACTGGGCGGGCAACGCCTATCCCGATTGCTCGCGTGAATTCGTCGACGCGATGAACCGCGCGATTGTGGAAGGAACGGGCGGCGAGCTGCATCTTTGTGCTCCGTTTGTGGAAATGTCGAAGGCTGATATTGTCGCGCGCGGCATTGAGCTGGGCGTTCCCTACGAGCTCACCTGGAGCTGCTACGAGGGCGGCGACTATCCTTGCGGTGCGTGCGGGACGTGCATCGACCGCAACCGTGCGTTCGAGGCGAACGGGATGCGCGATCCGCTGCTCGACAGGCTCGACGCCGAGCGGGCGGCAGCAAACGCGGAAGGGGAGGAATAGCATGGCGAACATGACGGGCGTGACGAACGCGACGAACGCGGCGAACGAGAAACCGCAGCGCGAGGGGACCGACGACCTGTCGCTTTTGGGCAGCCAGGGGGTGCGCTACCCGCAAACCTACGACCCGAGCGTCCTCGAGACCTTCGAGAACAAGCACCCGGGCAATGACTACTTTGTGAAGTTCAACTGCCCCGAGTTCACCAGCCTGTGCCCGATCACGGGGCAGCCCGACTTCGCCACGATCTACATCGCATATGTGCCGGGCGAGCGCATGGTCGAGAGCAAGAGTCTGAAGCTGTACCTGTTCAGCTTCCGCAACCATGGCGACTTCCACGAGGATTGCGTCAACGTGATCATGAAGGACCTGATCGCGCTGATGGACCCGAAGTACATCGAGGTGTGGGGCAAGTTCCTGCCGCGCGGCGGCATCTCCATCGATCCGTACTGCAACTATGGCAAGCCCGGCACACGCTGGGAGCAGGTTGCCTGGGATCGCCTGGCAAACCACGACCTGCACCCTGAGGCCGTGAACAACCGCTAGCAGCGCTTGACGCCCGCAGACATCGCCGTCTGCAGGCGTTTTTCATGCGGGATCACATACATCTGCGTGTTTTTGGCAGGAACCATATGCGTGCGTTGACCTGGGAAAACGTTGCATAACACCGGGTCATCAGCCGATTATAAACGTGCGCGAGTGCGTGCGATTTCTCTATCGGATACAATGCTGGCATGCAAAAAACCACTTACATATCTATGACCGATGCCTTGCGGGCGCGTCCTGTGCTGGCGCGTGGCGTGTCGCTGGCGAACAAGGCCATCACCGACGTCGTGTATGTGGCGTATCCGTGCCTGCTTGTGTGGCTGGCGTATGCGGCGGCAACCGGCGCAGCCGGCGCGGCGGGCATGCTGCTCCGTGCCGCGCTGGTACCGGGCATCTCGTTCGTGCTGGTCACCGTGCTGCGCAAGGAGATCAACGCGCCACGTCCGTATGAGGTGTTCGACGCCGCTCCCGTCATCCCGAAGGATACGCGCGGCAATTCGTTCCCTAGCCGGCACGCGTTCAGCATCTTCGTCATAGCCATGACGTTTTGCGCCTGCTGTCCGCTTGCATGGGCGGGGCCGGTCATGCTGGCTGCCGGGGTGTTGCTGGCGGTCATCCGCGTGGTATCGGGCGTGCACTTCCCTTGCGATGTCGTGGTGGGGGCTTTGTTGGGTATGCTTGCAGGTTTTGTGGGTCTCTGGATTCTTTAGCGGCGGGTTGATACAGTTATTGATATTAAATATCGATATCGGTTTGCCGATACCGTTCGTTTCGTTTCAGAGGGGGCGGATATGCTGAAGGTTTCGAAGCGTACGTTGCTTTTAGTCGCCGGCATCGTTTGGCTTATCGCCGGTGGGAACATCGCCTGGCTGGGCATCCGGTCGTTCGCTCAGATGGATCAGGGAATCTGGTGGCTGCTCATTATCGGCGCCGCCGTTGTGTTCACGCTGTTCCATGTCAAGGTTTTCTCGAAGATGGTCGGCAAGCATGCCGTTCGCATTGCCGGTTACGAGGCCGATCGCGTGGGCGTGTGGAACTTCTTCGATGTACCGGGTTATGCCATGATGGTCATCATGATGACCGGCGGCATCTCCCTTCGCGCGTTCGGCCTGGTCCCTGTGTGGTTCATCGCGTTCTTTTACACCGGTCTGGGCATTGCGCTGGCGCTTTCCGGCGCAAGCTTCCTTATCCGTTTCGCGCGTCGCGGCAATCGTCCCGCCCCGTGCCCGCTGGTTCCCGGTGCGGCTTCGCGCGGATAACCGCTTCTCATTACATGCTTCCGCTTTATCACGAAGGCCCGCTCGTTTGAGCGGGCCTTTGCTTTGTTGCCGGGAAATCCTGGCGAAAGGGAATCCTGGCAAGGGAGTTGTTCCGATCAGGGGGCGCTCGCGAAGCTGCCCCCTGTCGCGGCTATGGCGCGCTCCGCTGGGGAAACGGAAGCGCCATAGCGTTTGGAGGGTTGCCGCCTGGCGGGGCTTCCGCTTCCAGCTGGGGAAATAGGGGCTGGTAGCGCTGCCCCGCCATGGGCGTTCGGTCGTCAGAAGGCTACTTGATGGCTTCGAAGCCGGCCGTCAGGTCGGCGATGATGTCATCGATGTTCTCGGTGCCGATGGACAGGCGCACGGTGGTGGGCTTGATGCCGGCGGCCAGCAGCTCGTCCTCGGTCAGCTGGGAGTGCGTGGTGGATGCCGGGTGGATGACCAACGACTTCACGTCGGCAACGTTCGCCAGCAGGCTGAACAGGCTCAAGGACTCGGTGAACTTGCGCGCGTCGTCGGCGGTGCCCTTCACGCCGAAGGTGAAGATGGAGCCGGCGCCGTTCGGGTAGTACTCATCGTAGAGCTCTTTGGCGCGGCCGGTCGCCAGCGCCGGATGGTTCACGGAAGCAACCTGCGGATGGCTGTTTAGGAACTCCACCACTTTCAGCGCATTCTCCACATGGCGGTCGACGCGCAGGGACAGCGTCTCCAGGCCAAGCAGCAGCAACCATGCGTTGAACGGGGAGAGCGTGGCGCCCTGGTCGCGCAGCAGCGTGGCGCGGGCCTTCGTGATGTAGGCTGCGGGGCCTGCGGCCTCGGTGAACACCACGCCGTGGTAGCTGGGGTTGGGCTTTGCCACGCCGGGGAACTTATCGGCGTTCGCAGCCCAGTCGAACGTACCGGCATCGGTGATCACGCCGCCCATGGCCGTGCCGTGGCCGCCGATGAACTTGGTGGCGGAGTGGACGACCACGTCGGCGCCGTGCTCGATGGGGCGCAGCAGGTAAGGCGTGGAGAAGGTTGCGTCCACGATCAGCGGCACGTTGTGGCGGTGCGCGATGTCGGCCCAGGCCTCAAGGTCGAGCACGTCGGAGTTGGGGTTGCCAAGCGTCTCGGCGTAGAGCAGCTTGGTGTTGTCCTGGATGGCGGCTTCGACGGCGTCCAGGTCGGCCGGGTTGACGAACGTGGTGGAAAGCCCCTGCTCGGCCAGCGTGTGCTCGAACAGGTTCAGCGTTCCGCCGTACAGGTTGGTGGAGGACACGATGTGGTCGCCGGCGGTGGCGATGTTCTGTACGGCGATGGTGATGGCGGCGGAACCGGTCGCCACGCCTAGGGATCCGACGCCGCCTTCGAGTGCGGCAACGCGCTCCTCGAAGGTGCTGACGGTGGGGTTGGTCAGGCGGCTGTAGATGTTGCCGGGCTCGGTCAGGCCGAAACGGCCGGCGGCGGTGGCGGCATCCTTGAACACGTAGGACGAGGTCAGGTAGATCGGCACGGCGCGGGCGTCGGTTGCCGGATCGGGCTGCTCCTGGCCGGCGTGCACTTGCAGGGTTTCAAAGGCATATTTCTGCTGTTCAGACATCTGGTTATCTCCTAAATCGATTGCTATAGCTTTCTTGTTCTCATATAACTTGATGACGGTTCGTAGTTATACCGAAGCAAAGGAAGCGGGTCAATAGGAATATAGGAGATTCCGTCTGCGAGGTATTTCGAAATTCAGATACCTGGTTTTTCATGCTCCCGATAAGCCTAGCGAATAAATGGGAAATACGCTTTAAATATGCCCCATGGGGGTATACAAGTGCTACAATCGCCTTGTACTGTTAACCAAAGCTAAGAAAGGTGGGACCATGGTCGCGACCGTGATTATCTGCATTGTCATCGCCGTTGCCGTCGTTTTCGCAGCTAGAAGGGCCGTTCGCACGTTCTCGGGCGATGGCTCATGCTGTGGGAGGAAGCGCATGAAGAAGGCCTCCTGCTCATGTTGTGGGGGCGGAAACGCGAAGAAGGCTTCCCAAGGGAAGCCTTCTGAGTAGCGTATCGGCGGTTTTGCGAGCTGCGTTATGCCAGCAGCGCGCCAAGGCGCATGCATTCAGCGGCGGCGTCATCGTCGGGATAGTCCTTGGCGATGACGCTGTCCACCACGTTCAGGCCGGCCTCGTCGGCGCGCTGCTCCCACAGCTCCATCCATTCGCCGTCGTTCCAGTCGTAGGAGCCGAACAGGGCCACCTTCTGGCCGGACAGCGCGGGCTCGATCTCATCGTACATGGGCAAAAACTCGGTGTCCTCGAGTTCCTCGTCGCCCATGGCCGGGCAGCCGAAGGCGAACGCGTCGAAATCGGCGATGCGGTCGGCGCTGAAATCGCTGCATTGCACCAGGTCGGCGGTGCCGCCCGCTGCGCGCACGCCCTGCGCCACCAAATCCGCCATGGCCTCGGTGTTGCCCGTGCCGCTCCAGTACACCACTGCTACTTTGCTCATCTGCATATCCTTTCATTTGTAAGGGAAGCGTCGGTCTTGTGCCGAACGGCAGACGCGCTTCGTGTGAGCGCGCCGGCCGTTCGGCGCGAATACGGCAAGGGTGCGTTTCGCCGCCGGTGCTCGATGCTTGCGGCGTATGCGTGCTTGCCGCATTCGCACCCGCGAACACGGATTACCCTGCTGCTGCGAACGCCTCCTGGGCGGGGAAGTTCTCGTCGAGGGCGGCAAGGCAATCAATGGGCACGCCCTCATCGAACAGGTCCTCGTAGGCTGCGGTGCAGGTTTTGTAGCAGCAGAAGCACGCCTGCGCATCGCGGGCACGGCTGTACACCTTCCAGCAGCCGCTGCATAGGCTGTTCTTGCCCTTGTTCTCGATGAATCACACCACGTCGTCATAGGGGTAGCCCAGGAAGAATCCGATCTCGTGCGGGAACGCGCAGCTGCCGGAAAGCGCGGCGGCAAGGTCGGTGCCGCAGATGCGGCGGTGCAGCTTGGCGATGCAGCCGGAAAGATCGGACGGGTCGTATCCTTCATCTTGCAGGTAGCCGAAGACATCGGGTTGCGCAAGATATGCCCTCAGCATTGTTGGACGGTACACGTACAACAAAAGGCCGGTTTTGCGTCGTGCCAACACCTCGATGCGCACGCCGCAAGGCTCCAGCTTTTTACGACATATCCCCAGTTCCTGGGCGAATTTGGTGGAGTTGAGAGTATCGGGCTCCATACTTTTGCCCAGGAACGCGTCGGCATCGATGCCTTCGCGGTATACGAACATGTTCGCCGGCTTCAGTCCAGCCAGCGCAGGGGAGCAGTGATGCACCAGCTTGCGCTCAAGATCGGCGGTGCGGCTCGGCTTCGCACCAGATGCGCCTATGATCACGGCGACTCCTTCCCATTCATGTAATCCGTGGCTAACATAGTAAGCATAAGTAAGCCACAGTCAACATGTTTGGGTAATCTTCGCAAAAGTTTTCGCGTGTAAGGCGGATGCGGCTGGGAAGTGGCGGCGCGGGCCGATGCCGGTAGATGCGATGGCGCCATTCGAGCAGGTCCGCTGCCGGATGTGGCCGCGTCATTCGAGCAG
>OLOB01001752.1_pt1 | contig 13873 bp, 18 predicted proteins | sample 1671911 | NCBI WGS metagenome assembly OLOB01 (sample SAMEA3136625, study PRJEB25190) | human gut metagenome | biome: human gut; feature: human-associated habitat; material: faeces | place: Austria | collected 2013
GGGTGCGCCGGCACCCCACCCCCTCCTTGTCGTTCTTCACCCTTGCCCGCTCACTCGACGTCGAGGGGGCCGTTGATGTGGAGGGTCTCGACGTCGAAGCGCCGGTTGACTCGCGAGGCGGTGGAGTCGTCGATGCGGCCGGCGAAGCGCAGGCTCTGTACGCGCTCGCGCAGGTGCTCGATGACGGCGAGCCGCAGGGCGCTCTCCTGGTCACCGTAGACACTCGCCTCCTCCTCTGCGTTGGCGTTGCTCACGGAGTCGTGACGACGTGCGTAGTCGGCGCGCACCGCCTCGATGGCTGCGTCGTCGTCGACGCCCGCGCGCTCGGCGATGGCATCGAGCTGGTTGATGGTGTCGGCGAGGATGTCGGCGAGGGCCTCGGTCTCCTGCGACTCGGCTGACTCGGCGGTCTGTGTGCCGGCCGAGGGCCTGGCGTTGGCCCAGCGGACCACGTAGGGCAGGGCGAGGCCCTGGATGAGGAGGGACAGGAGGGTCGCGCCGGCGACGACGAGGATGATGAGGTTGCGCTCGGCGTAGGCGGCGCCGTCGAAGGAGGTCGGGATGGACAGGGCCATCGCCAGTGAGATCGCGCCGCGGAAGCCGGCGACCGTGGAGACGATGCGGCCGCGGATGTTGGTGCGGCGCAGGCGCTGTTCGGGGCGGCGGTCGAGGGCGCGGATGGAGTAGATGATGAGGTGCTGGCCTGCGAATCTTCCCGCGACCATGGCGATGTAGATGATGGGGATGAGGATGAGGCCGCGCACGAGGTCGGCGCGGGGGAGCTCGGCGACGATGCCGGGGAGCGCCACTCCCACCATGACGAAGAGGATGGTGTTGAGGATGTGGGTGAGGATCGTCCAGAAGGGGATGCCGAGGACTCGGGAGCCCAGGGACATGTGCGGGGCGGCGAAGCGGGAGATGACGATTCCGCAGGTGACGACGGCGAGCACGCCCGAGCCACCGATCTCCTCGGCGATGAAGAAGGTGAGGAACGGCGTGGCCAGGGCGGTGATCGTCGCCAGCATGGGGTCGTCGGTGATGGTGCGGACCCGGATGCCGATCTTCGTGACTGCCGCTCCGACGAGGACTCCTGCTCCGATTCCTCCCCCGAAGGACAGGAGGAGCTGTTGTGCGACGAGGCCGAAGGTGACGCCGGAGGAGTCCTGCGCGGCTTGGAGGGCGATGGCGAAGATGACCAGGGCGGTGCCGTCGTTGAGGAGTGACTCAGCTTGGAGGACGGTGCGGCCGTTGGGGTTGATGCCGCGTCCCAGGCTGGAGACGGCGGTGGCGTCGGTGGGGCCAAGGCAAGCGCCGATGAGGAGGGCGGCTCCCACGCTCAGCCCAGTGAGGACGCCGATGAGGGTGATGAGGGCTGCTGTGATGGCGACGAGGACCGTGGCGCTGAGGATGATGCCGCGCAGGCTTCGCCGCATACGGTTGAGGGAGACGGACAGCGACTCCCAGTACAGGAGGATCGGCAGGAAGATCGTGAGCACCACGGTGCTGGGCAGGGACATCTCCTCCCCCACCGGGAGCAGGGCGACGCCCACGCCTGCGACGATGAGAAGTACCGGGGCGATGAGGCGGAACCTGTTGGCGATCGCGTAGGCGACAACAGAGGCGCCGATAAGGGCGACGATCATCTCGATGGTCATGAGGCTGCCGGGTTCCCTTCCTGGGATGAGTGTGGCGGAGGCTGCGGTCGGCCCGGGAGAGGGGTGCAGTCAAGCTCGGGGCCAGGCCTGTGTCAGGTCCAGGCCGGGCGCAGCCTACAGACGCTTCCTTCAGCGCTCCTGGGGATAGTCGATTCGTGTGCGTGAGCGATGCCCACATCCGGCGAGGTAGGCGGGGTCGTAGAGAAAAGTTGTGGAGACCTGGCCGCGCGAGCGGGTGACGTGCGCTTGGCCGACCAGGCGGTGGGAGCCGTTGGCGTCGGAGACGATCTCGATAGTGGTCATCGGGCGCGCTTTCTGGTGAGGCGGCCAGCGCGGAGGCGGCCGATGTCGCTGGCCAGGGGATCGGCCGCATCGACAAGCTGGTCGAGGATGCCCAGGGCGCGGAGCACCTGGGTCACGCTGTTGAAGCTGACGTTGGGGTTGCCCGACTCGATCTTGCGCAAGGTGTCACGGGTGATGCCCGCTCGCTCGGAGACCTGCTGCGCGGTCAGGCCGAGCACCATGCGCCACCCGCGCACGTGCTCTCCGAACTCCGTCACCTGACGGTTGATCCTGTAGCCCGACATGTCCCTCCGTTCGCTATGACGACCATCGTGGCCCGAACCGGTATTTGTGGCGACGTTGCTCGCCGTATTGTTCGGCGAACTTGGAGAGGGCAAAGGTTCCGGCAAGCGATGATCGTCCCCCGGACCCCTGAGCCGCTCGCCGGCGGGTTGTTCAACCTCCCAGTTCAGGGGTAGGGCGTGGTGGCCGTATCCGACGATGGTCCGCCGTTGTTTCTGGACTGCTCGCGGCAGCCGACCTTCGTTGCCCCACAGGCGGCGATCTGCTGGTCAGCGAACCTTCAGCCGCAGATCAAAAAAGTTTCAAGATGGGGGCACTCATCGGCCGCAACTCGGGCGAGTCCTTTCAGCAGGCCTTCCACGGCCCGACCTCCGCAGACATCCCGCCCAGCGAGGGCCAGCCGGTAGTGGCGACTTCCTGCGTCAAGGACTGACGAAAGGCCAGGGCAGTCGGCAACGAACCTGCTCTCGACAAGCAATGAACACGCGGAGAATACAGAACCTAGCGGTGGTCGCTCACAGATCGTCAAAGAGCCATGCGAGGTCCTGGAGCAGTCTTTCGCTAGCCTCCTGACTCTGCCTACCCACCTCGACGTCGTGCTGGGCGATTAAAGTGAACGGCACCCATCGAGATTCGGCCAGCCGCATGATCGGATGAGATCCACAACTGGCTGTGTCAACCACCGAGGGTTCTAGCCATCCTCGACCTCATCAACCCACACCTGGATCTACTCGTCGCTGACGCTGCACCCGTGAATGAAGACACCCATCTGAGCCACCACTGAATATGACAGTCTTATTCATGTACCGTAGCGAGCAACCCCGATAGGTAAGCAAAACAGAAGTCGACTACCATGCCTGTAAATAAATCACCTAGGTTCTGGAATGCCCGAAGTTCCCTCCAACTCAACCGACATGAACGTCACCTCAGACTACATTAGCCGAACTCTCAGTAAAAATTACGTTAAATTAGAAGCATCGAATATGCTCTTTCGCAAATTCTTCTTAATCAGATGTCCACCCGACATCTTTTGCGTACGACCGGAGTTTAGACAATATATATCGCGCAACTTCCGACCTATTGGCTGATACAAGGAGGTTCTTTGAGCGCCAATGAAACTCCATACACGTCACATAATTTTCAGACCTCAGACTAATATCAGGAATTAGACGACCTGCTTCAATCTTCGTTTCCACTTTCACCTCCCCAGAAACTCCTTCATTATCCTGCAGATACCTTCCGAATGCGAGATTTAGTTCTTTATCTTTCCCTGAGGTAAACCCCACCCTTTCTGCAACACGACGAAATTCCTCAGATGCTTTTCCGGGATTCCCCCGCCCTTCAGCTGCTGCGGCAGACGCTCCTTTTAACAGCTTCCCGAAGTCAGATCGATCAAAACATCGCGCTATCTGACTCATAGATTGCTTTCTTAAATTGCTTTCATTTAACACTTCACAAACCTCATCAGGACCATACCTGTGAATGATTGGCACAGTAAGCGACGGAGCAATACACACTGCTCGAGCGTCTAGTACCAGAATAGTTTTTATCAGCAAATTGGTTCTCCGGGACCACCACTTACCGACTTCACTATTTGGAGTCGCCGCCATAAGCTTGGCAGCACTAAGCAGACCGTAACGATTTCCAGTTAACTCACTCAAAATACCTGCTTTGTTGCTTTCGCTTACGAACGCAATCACCAGCCGCAAGGGTGTCTGCAGTGATTTAAGTAAATCATGAAGCACTGTGACAAATCTACCGCTGATCGCCTCAAGGTAGTCACCAATCGAACTATAACTTTCGGAGTTATACCTTTCGGGGTCAACCCCCAGTTCCTCAAGACCATCTATGTCGTTGACAAGCTTCAAAGTATTCCTCGCCAATTGAGGCCATGTTTCACGTGGTGGCCCCTCCACTCGGACCGGAATATCGATAGGTGACGGGCCAGCCGTTTTTTCATAAGCTTTTGCCATTTGATGAGACTTTCTCTCATCTGTTTCTGGCCAAACAACTAAGACTCTAGATCCTATTCCTCTTTCCCTCTCACCAGATTCCCTCAAGAAAGCCTTAATCTGGGCTAACTCCTTATCGGAGGGTGGGTCACTTTCACGATCGTCAACATTCATGACCAATATGCGTTGGTCATCCAAAGTGAGCCTAGCTTTGTCGACCATTTGAGCAGCAGCTTCTCTCATTCTATTTGCAGTGATTTCACCTCCATCTAAACGCACGGTCGGGCCATATCTATCTGCGATCCACGTGCTAAGACTGCTCACCAGAGTAGTTTTTCCGGTACCAGAATTAGCAAATATCGGCAAGAACAATCCGCGTCTAGTGGCTCGAATATGAAGTGCGGCGAGCCGCAACTTATCGAGAGTGTCACTACTGGGCTCCACTAACAATTGAGCAATGTCGGCCCCGACATCAGAAATTAGACTCTCGTACCGCGAAGGCAGTTTAATTTGCTCAAGAAGATGGACAGCCTCTTTGTTTCGCTTAATCTCACCAAGAACTAAACCCATTTGCGCACTTGCTCCTTTTTCGACCATAAGCCCCATTATCAACTACAATTCACACATTGAACCTAAACTCCACGACATCACCGTCTGCCATGACGTAGTCCTTTCCTTCCATGCGCACTCGGCCGTGAGCGCGGGCTTCGGCAACGCTGCCGTACTGGACCAGGTCATCGTAACTCACGATCTCGGCCTTGATAAAGCCTCGCTCGAAGTCCGTGTGGATGACACCGGCTGCCTGGGGCGCCGTCGCGCCCTTGCGGATCGTCCACGCGCGGGACTCCTTCTCCCCCGCCGTCAGGTACGTCTGCAGCCCCAGAGTGTCAAACCCAACCCTGGCCAGCTTGTCCAGGCCGGACTCCTCCTGCCCGTTGTCGTGCAGCATCTCCGCCGCCTCCTCCGGCTCCAGCTCCACGAGCTCGGCCTCGAACTGGGCGTCCAGGAAGATCGCCTCCGCAGGCGCCACCAGCTCACGCAGCTCGGCCTGGCGGGCCTCGTCGCTCATCCCAGCGTCGTCCATGTTGAACACGTAGATGAACGGCTTGGTGGTCATGAGCTGGAAGGTCTTGAGCACCTCCGCATCAATCCCGGCAGCCTGCGCCCCGGCGGACAGCAGCGTCCCCTCCTCCAGGACCTTGAGGGCCGACTGCGCCGTCTCCAGCACCACCGGCTCCGTCTTCTTGCCCCGCACCTCCTTCTCCAGGCGCGGGATCGCCTTCTCCAGGGTCTGCATGTCCGCCAGCACCAGCTCGGTGCTGATCGTCTCGATGTCCCCGGCAGGCTCCACCTTCCCATCCACGTGGACCACGTCCGGGTCCTCGAAGGCGCGCGTCACCATGCAGATGGCGTCCGCCTCGCGGATGTTGGCCAGGAACTGGTTGCCCAGCCCTTCCCCCTCGCTGGCGCCGCGCACGATCCCGGCGATGTCCACGAAGGAGACCGTCGCCGGCACCACCCTCGCGGAGTGGAACAGCTCGGCGAGCTTGTCCAGGCGCGCATCCGGCAGGGGCACAACCCCCACGTTCGGCTCAATGGTCGCGAACGGGTAGTTGGCGGCCAGGACGGTCGCGCGGGTCAGAGCATTGAACAGGGTGGACTTGCCGACGTTGGGCAGTCCGACGATTCCGATGGTAAGTGCCACGCAGCAGAGTTTAGACGGCCCCTGTGACACTGTGCGCCCCGACGGCGCCCCCGAGGCCGGGGCACGCCGTCGGCACCCCGCTTACTTACCGGCTCTCTCGTTCACCCGGACCGAGGCCCGCAGGTCACGCCACGAGGTGTAGAAGCCCCCGCTGGCGTTGGCCCCGATCCCGGCCGTCACCGCGACCAGACCCGCAGCCACCAGGATCACCACGACGCGCCCCAGGATAGCGCCGCCCAGCCGCGCCACCGACCGCTTGCCGCCCTCGCGCCGTCGGCCCCAGCGAGGCGACCAGAACATGACCACCCCCAGCGCCCCCAGCGAGGCGACCACGGCCACGATGATCGTGCCCAGACCGTTGATCTCGAAAGGCATGGCGCGCACCGGCGAGACCGACCCCACCACGCGCTGGTCCTTGGGCGTCTCCGACAGGGGCTTCACGCCGGCGGCGGTGGCCTTGGCCCAGGTATCGCCCTGGGGCGCCGTCACGCCGGCCGCCTTGAACACGGCCGGGTCCGAGCCCCACCATGTCAGCAGCGACGGGAAGTAGTTGTTCCACAGGGTCCAGGAGTGCCCGCCCGAGGCCGGGGTGTCCACCGTCAACGAGTCCGGCTTGCGCACCGCGTCATCCATGAGCCAGGCGGCCCGGGCCGCACCGGAGGAGTCGTCCTGCGCCCCCAGGACGTAGAAGCGCATGCCGTCGGGCTTGCGCTTCCCCAGCATGGTGGACAGCCCGTTCTGCGCCTGGAGCGTCTTGCCGCTGTGCGCCAGCGAGCCCTCACCGGGCAGGTCGTAGGAGGACATGACCCCCACCGCGCCGAAGCGCTGCGGGACGTCGTAGGCGGTGCGGGCCGCGCAGTAGGCTCCCGCAGAGATCCCCATAATCATCCAGCCGGCCCGCTGTGTGGTGACGTTGGGGAAGGTCGCCTGGATCATGCGGGGAATCTCCTCCGCGGTCCAGGTCCCCACGGCCGGGCGACCGGCGATGTTGACGCAGTCGGGCTGGCCGCCGTCCACGTTGAGCGAGGGGAACACCAGGATCGACGGCGGGATGCGGCCGGCGTCGATCGCCTCCTGGAGCCGCTGAGGTGAGGCGATGCCCGTCACCATGGACTGCGGGGAGCCGACCCAGCCGTGGAGCCCCTCGAGGACGTTGTAGGTGCGGCCGTCGTCGGGCCGGTAGCCCGCCGGCAGGACGACGCGCACCGGCAGCTTGATGCCGCTGACCGGGCCGGTCCAGGTGGCCTCCTTCGAGCCGTCGCCGACGTCGTGGAAGGAAGCCTTCCAGGTCGCGGCCGGGACGGCATCGTAGGCGGATGCCTGCGGCAGGGGCGCGATGCGCGAGGTGACCTGGGTGCGAGGGGTCAGGGCTTTGACGACGTCGCCGACGTTGCGCACGTAGTGCATGGGCCGGTTGATGAGCAGGCCCCCAAGCACGATGACGAGCACCACCGGCACACTCACCATGACGGTGCGCGCCGTGTAGCGGCCCACGGCCCGCAGCGCCGTGCGCAGCGTGGGGCGGGCGAGTCGGGTGGGACTGTCCGCGCTGCTGGCGCGCGTGGTGGCCGGAACAGTTCGCGGCAGAAGGACCGCGGCGACGATGGTGGTCAGAACGGCAAGGACCAGCACGACTGCGATCGTTCGGAGGCTGGTCAGCGGGATGCTGCGCAAGAGGCTCACGTCCGATAAGCATGGCACCACCTACCCAAATACCCATCATCCAGGAGTCGTAGAAGGACCGTGCTCTTGGTCTCCTCTCCTCCGCCGTAGGCAGGATCGGGCAGGCCCCAGGACTGTTGCCCCAGGTCCGAATGGTCGGTTGGTACATGCCCGGGAGAAATATGTCCGACGACGCCGCAGCAGCGGGCCGGTGGGCCGGATCGGCGAGCAGGCGGGTGGGCCGGATCGGCGGGTCAGGGCGGAGCCGGATCGGCGAGGCGGGGTCGTGCCGGTCCGTTCGACGGACGGACGGGCCGGCCGAACCAGCCAGGCGGGGCGATCTGCGCAGGCGTGGCTCCGTGGGGCTTAAGGGCGCCGAATAGATGTCGCACCTCTGGGGCACCATCGGTTCATGAGCTCCTCAGCGGTCCTTCTTCCCATCCTGCTGCTCCTCGTCGGCCTGGCGATCGGAGCGGTCATCGGCTATCTCGGTGCGCTCACCCGGCGCACCACCGCGCACCAGTCGGACGGTGAGCAGGTGGCCGAGCTGCGGGCGCAGGCCGCCCAGTGGCAGGCCCGGGCCGAGGAGCTGTCCTCGCGCACCCAGGTGGCCGAGGAGCGCGCCGAACGGGACGGCTCCGTGCTGCGGGCGCTCGCACCCGTGCGCAGCCAGCTGGAGCAGGTGGGGGCCCGGGTGGAGTCCTTGGAGAAGCAGCGGGCCGAGCAGCACGCGGCCCTGGCCGAGCAGCTGCGGGCCACCGCCCTGCGCGAGCAGGACCTGGCCCGCTCCACGGCATCCTTGGAGGGGGCGCTGCGCTCACGCTCGGCGCGCGGCATGTGGGGTGAGGTCGAGCTGGCCCGGGTCCTGGAGGCCTCCGGGATGATGCGGCACGTGGACTTCTCCGAGCAGCGCACCATCGGGGCTCTGGTCCAGCGGCGCGGTGGCTCGGCCGGCCCACCGGGCGCAGTGGGCTCAGTGGGCTCAGCCTCCGGTGAGGGGGCTGCCGGCCGCTCCCGGCCCGACGTCGTCGTCCATCTGCCCGGGGAGGGCTACCTGGCCGTGGACGCGAAGGCGCCCATGGACTCCTACCTGGCGGCCACCGCCGTCCAGGGCTCCGGCCCCGAGGACGAGGAGCGGCGCGGGCAGCTTCTGGAGGCTCACGCCAGGGCGCTGCGCGGACACGTCGATCAGCTCGCCGCGCGCCGTTACGACCGGGCCCTGGGGGACTCCCCCGAGCTCGTGGTCCTCTTCGTCCCGGCGGAGGCGGTGCTCTCGGCCGCCCTGGAGGCGGACCCCGCGCTCCTGGAGCACGCGCTGGGGCGCGGCGTCGCCCTGGCCTCACCCGTGTCGCTGCTGACCCTGCTGCGCACCTGCGCCACGGCCTGGGCCCGCACCGCCGTCAACGACGACGCCCGCGAGCTGCTGGAGCTCGGTCGCACCCTCTACGAGCGCCTGGGGACCGTCGCCGGTCACCTCGACGCCCTGGGCGGGGCCCTGCGGCGCAGCGTCACCGCCTACAACAAGGCGGTCGGCTCCATGGAGAACCGTCTCCTGGTGACCGCCCGGTCCTTGGAGACTCTCGGGGAGCAGGTGGACTCCCCCACGCTCATCAGTGCCGACGCCGCCCAGGTACGCACCTTCACAGCGCCCGAACTCACCACCGACGGGCACCCGGCCTCCACCACGGCGTAACGCATGCCACACTCTCAGTCCGTGACGATTGACGCTTCCATGGCGTCTATCAGACAGCGTTGCCTGCTGTCTCATGACTGGCTGACACGCTGCCAGAACGTTTCCAAACCCGATGGGCGGATGACCCCTCATCGGACCTTCTCGGAGGAAGACACCATGCTTTCATTCATCGGAATGATCATCGCCGGCGCCGTGCTCGGCGCCCTCGCCCGACTCGTCATGCGTGGCGAGCAGAACATCTCGGTCCTGTGGACCATCGTGCTGGGCGCCGTGGGCGCACTCGTTGGCGGCGCAGTCGCCAGCCTCTTCGGCGTCGCCCACACCGACGGGGTCGACTGGATCCGTTGGGCCCTGTCCCTCGTCGCCGCCATCGTCGCGATCTCCGTCTACCTGGCCGTCACCGGCCGCAAGTAACCCTTCAGCGCCCTGAAGCGGGTTCTGCGGAGGCAGCCACCGCCTCCACAGAACCCGCTTCACCTTTTGTGACACAAGCCATGGGTTGGGGCCGTGAGGATTCCCCGGCCTGCGGCGTCCTACCTACAGCGCGGCAATCAAGACGGGCAGCAACACCAGTCAGTCACGTCGGCCACTCATACGAGCCGGCCACGGCAGCCACTACGGCGCCATGACGGACCAGCTGCTGGGCCGCGCACCACACATCCCGTCACCATCCATTCACGGATCAATGAAAGAGGCTCCTATGAGCAACAACGCCATCCCCCAGACCGGTCAGCAGCGCGAGCGCAACGAGCAGGCCGAGGAGGACAAGACCCCCCACGGCCCCCTCCAGACCTCGCACGGCGTGACCACCATCGAGGAGAACGTCGTCGCCAAGATCGCCGGTATGGCTGCTCGTGAGGTGCCCGGCGTCTACGACATGGGCAACGCCGTTCGCCGCGCCTTCAGCGCCGTGACCGACCGCATCCCCAACGCCCAGACCAACGTCGCCGGCGGCATCAGCGTCCAGAAGGGCGAGACCCAGGCCGCCGTCGAGGTCACCGTGGTGGTTGAGTACGGCGTCTCCATCGTCGAGGTCTCCGACGCCATCCGCCGCAACATCATCGAGCAGATCGAGGGCACCACCGGCCTGGAGGTCGTCGAGGTCAACATCAACGTCACCGACGTCCACCTGCCCGACGACGACTCCGGCAGCTCCGAGGCCGCCGACCTCAAGTGACCCATCCTGACGCCCTGATCTGAGGAGCTCTCAATGAAGACAACGTACCTGGCCCTCCTGGTGGGCCTGTTCCTTGGCACCATTCTCGCCTTCGGCTCTTTCGCCGACTTCGTCCTGGTGACCCTGTGCGGCGCGGCCGGACTGGGGGTGGGTCTCTACCTGGAGGGCCGGGTCGATGTCCACAGCATCCTGGATCGGCGAAAGAAGTGACGATGGCGACCGCCACCCAGCCCGCCATCACGCAGCCGGGTCCCGCCCAGGACGAGGCGTCCTCCTGGGAGCAGCGCGGCACCACCACCATTCCGGCCAAGGTCGTCGCCCAGATCGCCGCCCAGGCCGCCTATGAGACCGGCAACGTCGGCTCCAACGCCGGGGGGCTCCTGGGAATTGGCGCCCGCCGCAACTTCGCCTCCCGGCCCGAGGCCCAGTGCGAGCTCTACGGGCGGGTCACCGTCCTCCACCTGGACCTCGGCCTGGTCTTTCCCACGCCACTGTCCTCCACCATTGACGATCTGCGCACCCACGTGCGCGACCGCGTCGAGCACCTCACCGGGCTGAGCGTCGGCAAGATCACCATCGAGATCTCCTGGCTCAATCCGAGCAGCCACGTCAGGAAGAGCCTGAAATGAGAACACCCGTCCCGAAACTCATTCGTCGCCCCTCTCGCAGCACGCCCAGTGTCCTCCTGGCACTGCTGCTGCTCACGGCCGGAGGCCTGGGGGCCTGGCTGACGGGGCACCGGATCGTCGCCGGCACCTGGCCGGACCGCACCATCACCACGCTCGACACCATTGGCTCCACCGCCCTCGGCTCCGTCGCGGTGCTCGCCGCCGCGGGGATCGCCGCCGCCTGCGCCCTGGCCATGATCCTCGCGGCCCTGTGGCCGGGCCTGCCCGAGCGCGTCACGCTCCTGCCCGACACCGTCCCGGGCCAGACCGCGGTGAGGCGCCGTGACCTGGCCACCCTGGTGAGGACCCGGGTCGAGCAGATCGGCGGCGTCCACTCCGCCACCGTCACCACCCGTCGCTCCCGGGTCGACGTCGTCGTCCTCAGTGTCCTGGACGACCTCGAGCCGGTGCAGGAAGCCGCCCGCAAGACGACCGATGAGGCCCTGGAGACGCTCCAGCCCGCGGGCATCACACGCAGCCGCGTGCGGATCAAGCGCACGAGCTGAAGGAGATACGACCATGCGTTCAGTTTCTGGTGTCCTCAACCGGACGGCCCTGGCCGGCTGCGGGCTTCTCATCGCGGCGGCGTCATCCTGGGTCCTGGCCTCCGGCCTCGGTGCCGGCCGCTCCTGGCCCGATGCCGCCCCCTACCTGGCCACGGCGCAGGACCGAGTCGGCAGCCTCATCGCAGCCCAGGCGCACTGGCTCCTGCCGGTGGCCGCGCTGGTCTCCGTGCTCGCCGTCATCGCCGGACTGGTCCTGCTCTCCATGCAGATCCCCCGCAAGGCGGCCGCCTCTCCCCTGAGGTTCAGCGACTCCGAGGGCGTCCTCATGGCCACCGTTGCCCCCGAAGTCCTGTCACAGGCCCTGTCCGAGCGGGCGGAGGACGTTCCCGGGGTGGAGCAGTGTGCTGTATGGGTCACCGGTTCCCCCAGCAGCCTGTGGGTGCAGGCGGACGCCACCGTGTCCCAGGACTGCGAGGTCGCATGGGCCGTGGCGGAGCTCAGGGGCCGGCTCGAGGATGACGTGACCACGTCCCTGGGCACGCGCCCCCGGCAGATCGACGTCCTGGTGGGGCTGGAGCGCTCCGTGAGTAAGCGTAGCGTCTCGCAGACCGTCACAGGTCAGCACTCGCCCAAGACCATCGGGAACGGCGATGGCGCGTGAGACGCAGGACGAGGCCACGGCGGCGCCTCGCCCGTGTCCAGACCACGCCGCACAACCGAGCGCCTCGTCCGGCGCGTCGCCCGACAAGGACCGCTGCCTGGTCCTGCGCGCCCAGGACGGGGACATCAACGCCTTCGAGCAGCTCGTCGAGCGTTACCAGGGGCGCCTGTTCCGCACCGCCTACATGATCGTGCGCAACCGTCATGACAGTGAGGACATCGTCCAGGACACTCTCATCCAGGCCTGGCGCAGTCTTCACCTCGTCAGGGAGCCCGCCGCCTTCCGGGGCTGGCTCATGCGGATCTGCACCAACAAGGCCACCAGCATGGCACGCAAGCGTCAGCGCCGAGCCACCGACGCCTACGACGCCGAGGGCCTGGAGACCGTGAGCGCCATGGCGGAGACGACGTCGAGCAGCACCGCCGACCCGGCCGAGTCCAGTGAGGTCAACGCCCAGATCGAGGCGCTGGCCGACCTGTTGGCCTCCGTGCAGCCCGAGCTGCGCATCGTCTGGGTGCTCCGAGAGGTCGACGACATGTCCTACGAGGAGATCGCCCAGGCCCTGAACCTGACCGAGTCCACCGTCCGAGGGAGGCTGGCACGTGCCCGCTCTCTCGTCATGCGCCAGATGAAGGAGTGGGCATGAGCACCGTCAACCAGCTCTCACACAGCGTCCGACGCGCGACGGCGTCGGCCACCAAGTCCTTCGCCCGGTCTCATGAGCAGGACGACGCCGACACGCGCGAGTACCAGCGTCTGATCGCCTCCCTGCACGAGGAGTGGGACCGGCTGGAGTCTCAGGCAAGCACCTCGGTCATGCCCAAGCGCCACCTGATGGATGCCATCCTCGCCGAGACCCGTCATGGCGCGCAGGTGGAGATGCCCGCCACCGACCTGGGGCCGTACAGCATGTCCGAGTTCTCGCTGCGGGCGCTCATCCGACGCACCGTGGACGGCGTGCCCGGGGCCCGCGCCCTGCGCTCGACCTGCGAGCACGCACCCTCGAGCGAGGGTCACCGCGGCCTGGGGGTTCCGCAGACCATCTCCTGCCGGATCTCCGCCGACCTCAGCGTGGACAGCCTGCCGCAGCTCGGCCAGCAGGTGCGCGACGCCGTTCGGGCCGCCTGCCGTGAGAACCTTGGGGTGTCCCCAACCGTCAACGTCCACATCGAGGATCTCCACGATGACGACTAACCTCTCAGCGGCCGAGTTGGCCCACCTGGTCACTGCTGTCCCCGGCGTCCGAGCAATCGAGCCGGGGATCGGCAGCACGTTGAGGGCGCTCGGCAGCCACATGCGCCAGCAGGATCCTCAACAGGCCCGCTTCGGCGTGATCGTCGAGGAGGGCTCGAGCCGGGCCGTCATCGAGATCGGTATCGACGGCTCGCGGCCCGTCAAGGACATCGTGCGCGACGTCCAGGAGACCATCATCCGCTCCCTGTCCCAGACGGGTGAGTCGGGCGCCCCCTCCGAGGCCCGGGAGGGCTCCGCCTCCTCCGACGTCGGGGAGCAGAGCGCGCCTCAGGTCACGGTACGGGTCCAGTCCCTGCTGTAGGCGCCCAGCCCCCACAGCAGACCATCCTCGTGCAGGTTCCAGCACGAGACGACG
>OLOB01001753.1_pt1 | contig 13873 bp, 9 predicted proteins | sample 1671911 | NCBI WGS metagenome assembly OLOB01 (sample SAMEA3136625, study PRJEB25190) | human gut metagenome | biome: human gut; feature: human-associated habitat; material: faeces | place: Austria | collected 2013
CCGCCTGCCCGCCCGCCGTCAGCGTCAGCGGCTGATCGACCGGCTGCGTCTGCGTCGTCCTCTCCGCCTGCGGCACCTGTGCCGCAAAGCGCACCACCTGCTGCTGCCCGCGCACCTCCTGCATGAGCGTATAGCTGCCGGGGCTGTCCACGCGAACGCCGTCTGCCGCCCGCGCGGGGTCAAGCGCTTCCAGCCGCATATCCGGCGTCTGCAAAAACAGCCTGCTGCACAGCGGATGCGGCTGCGGATAGACCCGCGTTCCGCAATCCACCGTCTCCGCGTCCAAAAGCGTCGGCGCGCTCGCCTCCAGCATGTTGTTGACCAGCACGACGAAATCCGGCAGCAGCGGCAGGTTGCTCTCCTGAATGTCAAAGGGCAGCACCGCCTGCAAACAGCCGCTCGCGTTGGTTCCCGCGGCCATCACGGGCATTTCGCCGCACAGCAGAACATTTTCCAGCCCGCCCTGCGCCGTCATCTCCCTGAACCGCGCGACGGCCGCATCCCGCAGCACGAGGCCGCGCGTCAGCCGTTCGCCCAGCTCTGTATCCGTCCGCGCGCCCTTCACATAAGCGCCCATCAGCCGCTCGCCCAGCACCACGCCGACCTCGCGCGGCGAACGCGGCGGGTTGAGCAGCCAGACCGCGCCGTCCTGCGGCAGCTTCTCCGGCAGGCAGCCGTCAAAGGCATAGACGTCGTATGCCTCGAGCGTCGCGCCGCGCCAGTCTTCCGCCGTCGTCAGCTCCACCCTCGGGAAGGCCTCCAGCGCCTTCTGCCAGAAATACGGGTTTTCGCCCACCAGCAGCACGCGCGCCGGGCAGGCCGCCTGACGGCTGAGCTGCACCGCGTTATCCTGCGCCATGCCGTCCTCCGCGCAGACGCGCACGCTCACATCCGTAAAATCATATACCTGCCGCAGCAGCAGGGACACGCTTTGCGCCTCGCCCTCCGGGCAGTATACGGTCTGCGCGGTCTGCTTCTGCCCGTTCACGCGCAGTTCGATTTCCTCCGCGCCGCGCGCCTTGCCGTCAACGATCAGCTCAAAGCTCACATCCGCGCTTCGGCCAAAGCTCTGCACTGTGGTTTCAAACGCCGTGCCGTAGATGGAGCCGCTGGTCTCCAGCGCGCCGAGGCTCACGTTCCATTCGTCCTCGCCGCGCAGGGTGACGACCTCCAGCCCCTCCGCCTGCGCATACGGCGCGTCCGTGTACAGCCTCACGTCCGAAATGCCGCCCTCGTCGAGCATCTGCTGGCACAGCGCCGCCGCGCCCGCCACGTCGCCCGCGCCCCAGCCGCACGAAACGCCCTCCAGCGCCGCGCGAAGCTCCGCGCCGCCGCTGACGTGATCCGCCGCAACGCGCGCCTCGTCCCCGGCCAGCACCACCGTCACGCTCGCGCCCCACGGCAGCCTGTCCATGTCGTGCTCCGCCGCGGCCACCGCGCGGGCAAAGCGCGTCTGTCCGCTCCCGTCCGCCATCTGCATGCTCGCCGAAGCGTCGAGAATCACCGCCACGTTCACGCCCGAACCGGGCATGGGCATGATTGGCTGCGCGATCAGCAGCGCCGAAAGCGCCAGCGCCAAAAATTGCAGCGCGAAAAACAGCGACCGCTTGAGCGTGCGCCAATAGCCCTTTTTCTTGCGCCGCTGTTCGGACAGCCGCCAGAGGTATGTGCTGGATACGGGCGTCACCTCCGAGCGATGCCGAATCAGGCACACCGCGGCGAACACGCCCAGCGCCAGCAGCGCCCACAGCCCCGCAGGATATACAAAACTCATCGGATCAGCTCCTCCATGCAGCCCTTCGTCCTGAGTGCTTCCTCCGCGCGCTCGTCGCTGCGCATCAGCATATAAGGCACCGCGCGCGACGCGCAGAAGCGGCGGGTTTCCGCCAGAAACTGGCGCACCGTCTCCCGGTATGCCCGAAGCGCGTCGCGGTCAACGTCCATCGTCAGGCGGGACGCGCGCGCGCCCGTCTCCTCCGCGTCGCAGAAGGTGTGTCTCCCGCTCAGCTGGGGATCAAGCTCCGCCGGCGAGAGCACCTGAATCAGCATCACCTCGCGGCGGCGGCTCAGCAGCAGATCGACCGCCGCCCGCCAGTCGCTGTCCGTCAGCAGATCGGAGAGAATAAACGTCACGCCGTCGTCCGCGCCGGGATTCGGATCGTTTCGGATGCACGCATACAGGTCGGTCTCCCCCGCGAATTGCAGCGCGTCGAGCTTCTCGCCCGCGCGCAGGAACGACTCCCGCCCGCTGATTCGGGGGCACAGCTCCGTGCAGCGCGTGCCGGACAGCAGCCGGAAGGACACGCTGTCCATGTTGCACACCGACAGATAGCCCAGCGCGGCGGCCATCCGAAGCGCCGCGAAGCCCTTCTCCGGTTCAAAGCCCATGGAGGCGGACGTATCCAGATAGACGCAGTTGCGCCCCTGCTTTTCGTCGATGAACCGCTTAATCAGGTATTTGTCAAACCGCGCGGCCGCGTTCCAATCGATCCGCCGCAGGTCGTCGCCCGGCACATACTCGCGGTAATCGGCAAACTCCGGCGAGGAGCCGTAGGCGCGGGAGCGGCGCGCGCCGCTGTAATGGCCGCTCTTCATCTGCTGCACATTGATGTCCAGCGTCTCCAGCGCATCAAGAAACGCGCCGTCCAGTATCCGCATGCTTCTCCCTCCCGCAAAGCGCCGTTATCTACGCTTTTTCTTCATATCTTCCACGAGCCTGGCGATGACCTCGTCCGGCGTGACGCGCTCGGCCATCGCCTCATAGCTGAGCTTCACGCGGTGGCGCAGCACCGGGCAGGCCAGCGCGTCGATGTCCTCGTGGCTGACGTTGAAGCGGCCGGATACCATGGCGCGCACCTTCGCGCAGGTGATGAGCGCCTGCGCGGCGCGCGGGCTCGCGCCCAGACGGATCATCCGCGCGGCGGTCTCGCCCGCCTCCGGCGAGGAGGGCTGCGTCGAGGAAACCAGACGCATCGTGTAGTTGATGATGTCGTCCGTGACGGGGATTTCCTTGGCGGTCTCGCGCATGCGCAGCAGCGTTTCGCCGTCCACCACGCCGTCTGCGACCTCGTCCATGGTCTTCTGCGTCATCAGAACGATCTGCTTCATCTCCTCCACCGTCGGGTAGCGCATCAGCAGCTTGAACATGAAGCGGTCCACCTGTGCCTCCGGCAGGGCATAGGTGCCCTCCTGCTCGATCGGGTTCTGCGTCGCCAGCACGAAAAACGGCTCTTCCATGCGATAGTCCTTGCCGTCCACCGTCACCGTATGCTCCTGCATGGCTTCCAGCAGCGCGCTCTGGGATTTCGGCGTGGCGCGGTTGATTTCGTCCGCCAGCACGATGTGGCTGAAAATCGGGCCGGGGCGGAACGTGTATACCGCGTTGCCCTTCTCGTCCTTCTCCAGCACGTTGGTGCCGGTGATGTCGGCGGGCATGAGATCCGGCGTGAACTGAATCCGGGAGAAGGGCAGGGAAAACACGCGACCCAGCGAACGGATCAGACGTGTTTTGCCGATTCCCGGCACGCCCTCCAGCAGCACGTTGCCGCCCGCGATCATCGCGATCACCGTCAGCTCCACGATATCCTCCTGACCGATGATATCGCGCCCCACCTGCTCAAAAATCGCTTTGCACTTGTCGGCAAACAGCCGCACATCCGCTTCGTTGACCATCCTGTTATTCCTCCTGCATCCGTTATAATCCGTTCATATAGGCCTGCGCCGCTTCCCGAAGCGCCTGCGGGAACGTTTCATCCTCGATCATCGACAGATACGCCGCGTAATACCGGCCGTATACCTCGCCGTAGGGCACCGCGCCCATCGGCCGCTCGCGCGTGTCGGCCGAAAGCCGCTGCCGCTCGCCGCGCTCATTCAGCGCGCCGGGCTGATAGCCGCTGGCCTTGAGCGCCTCCGGCGGGTCGTAGACGTATTCCGTCTCCATCCGGCTCTTGGGCTTTTCGACGTTCGCCGCCTCGGCTGACGGCGCGCCGGACGGCTTGCTCCCCTTCCCGTAATCCATATGGGCAAAGGGATCGTAGCGCTCGCCCTCCTCGGGCACGCCCAGATAATCCCGGATGTACGTTTCCACCGTTTCCAGCGCCGTGTCGATCATCTGCGTGTTATCCCGCCCGTTGTAGACCATCTCTGCGGCGCTTTCCAGTCCGCCCGCGAACATCATCATCGCCTGCCGAAGCTGCTCCTGGCTGTTGTCCCGCAGGGGCTTGGCCAGCGAACCGTTGACGTCGTAGACGAGGTTCATCAGTGCGTCCACCTGCTCCATGCCGGTCTTTTCATGCAGTCGGCGGCCCATGCTGTCCAGAATCATAACGACCGTGTCCATGTTCTGGTCGTAAATCGCCTCGCCCAGCTTTTGCAGGCTTTCGTATTCGATCATCGCCGCCGTGTAGGTGTCGCGCGGGGTCAGCTCCTGCACCGTCTGCTCCATGCCGGTCATCGCGTCGCGAATCTCCTGCACCGCCGCGATATCCGCATAGCCTTCGTCCAGCCGCGTCAGCAGCTCGTCCAGCCGCGCCACCAGCTTGTCGCGCTCCGCCGCGTCGATGTCGCTTTCCGCCACGTCGGCGCGCAGCGTCTGCATCATTTCGCGCAGCGCGGCGATTTCCTCGCTCTCCTGCTGCGCCTCCGGCGCCGCCGCCGCGACGAGCGCCCGCACGCGCTCCACCGCCGCCTCCGGCAGCAGCGGAACCGCCGAAATCATCGCCGCCAGCACGCAGCACGCGGCCAGCGCCTTCTTCGGCCAGCGCATCGGCAGCGCGCGCACGTCCGTTTTTTTCAGCCTGTCCGCCGTGTCTTCCCGCTGAAGGCGGCAAAGCACGCCGGAATCGCCGGAAAATTCCATCGCGGTCGCCACGCGATCCATCCCGCAGAGCGCGTCCAGCCGCGCGGCCAGCCGCTTCTGCGTCGGGCGATAGCGCAGCGCGTACAGCGCCGCCGCCAGCAGCGCCCATACCGGCAGCATCAGCGCCTCCGGCCTTCCGACCGCGCCGCCGAAGCAGCGCCGCGCCAGCGCGAGCGCCAGCCAAACCGGCAGCGCAAATAAGCCGCTGACGCACACCGCGCGCAGCGCGGCTTCCGCGGCCAGCTTTTTTTGAAACGGGCGCAGCGCCCGGCTGATTTCCTTCTCCATCCCGCTTCTCCCGTCGTTCATGCCTCGCGCGCGGTCGCGCTCAGCGCTTTTTCGCCTCGTCTCCGCCATGGTTGGCGGTCATCATCTGCACCACGTATTCCACAAACCGACGCTCCGCGTCCGTCATGGCCACGCCCCGCATGACGGCCATGTTGAAATCCAGCGTCAGCCCCAAATCCTCGATTTCCCGCGTCTGGAGCCGCGCGTTGCTGAGGTTTCCCGGCGGCAGACAGAACGAGATATAGCCCGCGCTCTGGATCAGCTCGACCGCCTGTTCCCATTCCGCGCCGTCGAGCATAATCTGCGGCGGACAGCCCACGCTTTCCAGCCGGTTTTGGAGCTGGCGCATCACCTCGGGGTCGCTGTTGACCAAAATAACCTTGCAGCCCCTGAGATCCTCCATGCGCAGCGCCGCCTTTTCGCACAGCGCGTGCGTCGAAGACATCAGCACGCGCAGCGGCGCTTCCCGATGAAAGAGAATCTCCAGCTCCGGATCGTCAATCCGCCCGAAATAAAGCCCGATCGTCTCGCGATACTCGTTGAGCGCCTCCTCCAGCTCTTGCAAAGAATAATTGTGCGTGCTCAGCGACATATCCGGGTTGGAGAGCACGAACCGTGAGAGAAAGTTGCGCGGGAAGAAGCTCAGCATGCCCCACGTCATGCAGACCTCCGCGCGCATCTCCCGCTGTGCCGCCGCCTTGCGGACATTGCTGACAATCATCTCGTATTTGCGGATATAGCGCGGCGCATAGCGCGCCAGCGCCTGCCCCGCCGGGGTCAGCGTCACGCCCGAACGCCTGCGCACAAAGAGCTGAACGCCCAGCTCGTTTTCCAGCCTGTCCATCGCCTTGACCAGACCGGGCACGGAGATATAGAGCTGCTTCGCCGCGGCGTTGAAGCTGCCCGTGCTGCTCACCAAAGAAAAATACTGGATCTGCTTGACGTCCATGCGCACCTCCCGCGTCGCGCGAAATAAGCCTTTGCCGCTGAAAACAGCAAAGCCCGCCGCCTCTTTGATGAGACGGCGGGCCGATACGGCTGATTACATCCTCAGGTCGGTCGGGTCACTGCCCGCCTCCCGCCGGATTTTTTGGAAATCAAGATTAGGAGGTCTTGTGAGAGAACGCGGTCATAATGCCGCCGGTGATGGCCTGGCAGTCAACCGTCGCGCCGGAAACGGCGTCAACGCCCATATCCTGCGTCTCGATGATCTGCTTGGTGAACGCGGCGAACTGCTCGTCGTTCATGAACATGTTCTCGCGGCCCTCGCCCACGGCGATGCCCACAAGCTGCTTATCCTTGATGGTGTAGATGACCTCGAACGGATCATGCAGACCCTGAACCATGACGGAGTAGTCGCCATCCGCGGCCTCAGCCCACGGAGCAGCAGCGCCGCCGCCGAAGGTCGGGGTCAGCTCGGCACGGCCGCCCAGCATGGTATCCACCGCGGCACGGCCGGAGCAGATCGCCTCATGCAGGTAGGTGCCGTTCTGGTACAGGTTGCAGACCAGGGAGCCGATTTCGCCGGCGGAGTAGAGACCCTCGATCGGCTCGCCGTCCCAGTTGAGAACCTGACCCTTGATGTTGCGGCGCGCACCGCCGGAGCAGGCCGGCATGGACGGCACTTCCTCGACCGCGTAGAACGGGCCCTGCTCGATCTTCGCCATCGTGGTGATGTCGCGGCCGAAATCGGTGTCTTCACCAGCATCGACCATCGCGTTGAACTTATCCACCTCAGCGCGCAGCTTCGCCGGATCCTTGCCGATCTTCTCGGCCAGCTCCTCGATGGTGTCCGCCTTGATGATCCAGCCCTTTTCCAGCTCGACGGAGTTGTCGTCGGACCAGTGATACGGGTTGCGGCAGGTCACCGGCCAGCCGATCCAGGCGTTGACCAGCGGCTGCGCCTTGAAGCAGTTGTCGTCCATAATCATATGAACCGGCTGCTGACGGGCGATCGGCACATCGACGTACTTGCCGTGCTCGTAGTACTTCATGTGCTGGCGCTGATAGGACTTCGCCTCGTTGTAATAACGGGTGCCGTCGGCGGCGACTTCCATCCACGCGCCGTGCGCCATATAGAACTGACGAACGAACGTCGTCTCAAAATCCGGAACCTTGATGCCGTGGAAGTAGCCGCAGGACATGGTCTGGCCGTCCATATGCCAGAGCTGAGCGCCCAGCGCCATTTCCATCTTCACGCCGTCGCCCGTGACGTACGGGGAGCCCGCGTTGTAGATGCGGTCGCCGCCGTTGAACTGGCGGTACATGTCCATATCGCCCTCGTAGCCGCCGGTGGCCAGCAGAACGCCCTTGCGCGCCTTGGTGTAGATCACGGAGCCGTCCGGCTTCTTCACGCCGACGCCCTCCACCTTCTTGGTGATGGCGTCCTGCACGAGGCAGATCACCTGATGCTCGTAGAGCGGCTTCGCACCGCGATAACGGGCAGCCTTGTCAAAGCCGTTCCAGCAGCCGCCGTTCTCGAAGGAGAGGCCGCCGTTCTTGTCGCGGAAGTGACCCGTCGCGCCGACGAAGTTCGCGCCCGGCAGATCCGGGAATTCGACCAGCAGGGTGCCCCAGCGCAGCGCGCCGCCGCCGGAGTAGCCGACTTCGTAATCGACCGGCTCGAGAACCGCCTGAATCCACGGCAGATCCGTCGCGAACTCGTTGGTCAGCCAGTTGAAATCCTCTTCCGGAATGACATGCGGCTCGTTCATCGCGCGCATGTAGGTACGCCAGGTCTCCAGATCGTTGGGGTCAACGAAGATGACGCACTGGCCGGAAGCAATCGCCTGACCGCCCGCATTCGCTTCGTCGGACTTATCGTAAATCACAGCGTCAACGTTGTGGTCGATTTCGTAAGCCTCGATATAAGCCGCCGTGCCCGCCATGCCGTAGCCGCAGATGACGATATCGTGCTCCTCGTCCCACTTCACGTTCTGGCTGTCCAGAACCCACTTGCTGGAATTTTTGTGAGCCGGCTTTTCCTCTTCCGCTTTCGCGTTGAGCACGCCGGCGCCAAGCAGACCAATGCCCGCAGCGCTCATCGCGGTCGCTTTCAGGAACTCCTTACGGGAAATGTTCTTCGCCATGTAAATCCTTCCTTCCTTACATGTGTTTGTCGAACCTGTGAGGGCGGCGCGGCGCACGGTTGCCCCGCATCCCTTCTTTGATAACAGATTATCACACTCACCCCGGCGTGTCAAGACATATTTCAACCTGTTTTTCACATTGTAGAAACTGTCGGTTTATACAAGACGTCCGACCAATTTGCCCTTTTTCCGTGTACGCATCTGCATTTTTTCATGTATCATTCGTCTTTCATTCGTTTTGTTCACGGATATACCCTTTTCGCGCATTTTCCGGATTGTTTGTCATAAACCAAACAGATATACCCGATTTCGCGCGCTTCCCGCCGCCCTTTTTCGATATAAAACCGACACGAAAACAGAAAGGAGAGCCGCCGAACCCTCGCCCGACAGCTCTCCTGTTTTTATGCTTCCTTACGTTTCGCGATGCGCCGTCTCGTCCTCCCCGGACAAGCAGCATTTACTCATTCCACCGGCACGAGCTGGCCGTCCGCGCCGATCTTCATCACGTCGTCGTCCATGCCGCCGACGACGAGCTGATCCGCATCGCTGAGGCCATATTGATCGTAGGCCGCGCGCAGGTCGGAAACGTTGTACTGCATCACCGCCGCGCCGCTCCTGTTCAGCAGGGTCACGGTCGTGATGTTCGTGCGTTCCAGCACCTCCAGCACCTTTTCGTCAAAGCGCATCGTCAGCTTCTCCGGGTTTTCGTCGTTCACGCGCAGGCTGACGCTCTTGCTGCCGTCCGCGCTCCAGCTCAGCTCCTCGCGGAAGTTTTCGCGCGTTTCGCCGACGAACAGGCGCAGGTTGTAGCTGTGGTAGCCCAGATAGAGCTGCTTCACCCAGTACGGGCTGCCGTATACGCCGCCGACAGCGCCCGCCTGACGCTTCATCTCCATCTCGTGGCGGAAGGCTTCCTCGCTCGTGTCCATGGGCTCCGCCGGTTTTTCCTCCTCCACAAGGATGGTCACCGCTTCATATGTGACCTCGTCGTTTTCGCCGACGCACTTAATCAAAACGGTGTATTCGCCCGGCTTCTCCCAGATGGGCAGCGCGGCCAGCTGGCTCTGAATTTCCGCCTGCGTGGTGCTGCTGGTCACATTCAGCGTCGCGTCCGCCTTTTTGCCGTTGACGCTGGTGGTGCCGCTGTTCTTATCCTCGACAACGACGGTGCCGCTGCCGCGGCGCTCACCGGAGAGCACGCCTTCGCCCGCCGTGCCCGGCTTGGCCTCTTCGCTGGTGACGCTTTCCGGCGTGGTTTCGTCGTCGTGATACGTCTCGCTGTCCGCGTCCAGTGCGACGACGGCGGAGATACGCGCGGGAGCCCTTGCTTCCAGTGTCATCAACGCGCCGTTCAGCTGCGGCTTGCCGCCCGCCACGTCGCCGCTGTTGCTGATAACCGCGGTCGAGCCGACGCCGTCTGTCCATCCCTTGAGATCTCCGTAAACCGTGCCGCTCTCCCGGTTGTCAGCGGAAACGTGACCTTCCTTTTCCGCGCCGACGGCCATGTTGCCGTTGACCTCGCCATTATTGACCAGATCCACGCGGCCGCCGTCCGTGTAGCCGCCCATGCCACCGTCAGCCAGGCCGTTGTTGGTCAGGCTGGCCTTGCCGTCGAGGTAGGCTTCCGCGCTCATCGTGCCGGACTCGCCGTTGTTGGTGATGGTGAGCGATGAGCCTTCGCCCTTTGACCAGCCGCTTGTGCGCAGGGAAACGTCGCCGTCGTTGGTCGCGGTGGTCGCGCCGCCCGCCAGCGCATTGGCCAGAAGCTCGTTCGCGTAGCCTTCGTTTATGAGGGTCGTGGCCGCGCCCTCGCCCAGCGAAAAGCCGTCCAGCGCGTCTTCGACTGTACCCTGATTCGTCAGGGTCATCTTGCTGCCTTCGCCCTGCGCGCTGCCCCTAAATTCGCCCTGAATGATGCCGGTGTTCTCATTGTTCACCGTTGCGCCGTCCAGCGCGTCCACTTGCAGCATCTTTTCCATCATGCCGGCATTGCTGACCTGCGTATCTTTGAAGGCGTGAACCATAACGTTTCCTTGAACCGTTGTGTTCTCGTCAAAAGTGATTTCTTTAATGTTATTCCTCTCGGTGACATTCACATCGACGCTGTAATCGCCCAGCATCTCATCGTTGGCTTCTTCAATCGTGACACTCTCGAATATAAGGCCACAAATACGATCAGCCAACTTCTTCACCCATGGCGCACCACCGACCATCACGCCACCCTTGATGGTTCCGCCCTTGATGGTTGCTTTTCCATCTGCGTCAACCAGAATGTCGATGTCGTTTTCATTCGGACTCTCGCCCTTTATGGTTGTCTGGCCGCCGTTGGAATGGTTGTTGATTGCCTGAACAACGCTTCCCCACGTTACCGCGCTGGCCGTCATCGGCTGCAAGAACATCGCCGCTGACAGAGCGAGCGCCGCCGCGCGCTTCAAATTCGCCATTTTCCGTTCCTCCCCATGATTGGTTAAGATATATGTTACCCCCCCATTCCAAAAAGTCAACATCATTTGCGCCGTTATTCAACGAATTCCGCATCTTTAATTGGTAAGATTTAAGCGTTTTGCACAAAAATAAGCAGGTCGCCCAACAAACGTCAGACGACCCGCCCTTCGGGGGAACTCCCTTACATATTCTCTCTGACCACGCGCTCGATGTACGCTTTCTGCGCCTCGGTGAGCGTCGGGAACGGCTTTCGGCAGCCGCCGCAATCCACGCCCTGCGTCTTGAGGATGTGCTTGATGGACGGGAACAGCGAGCAGGAGACGAGCGCCTGCATGATGTTGTTCGCGCGCTTCTGAAGCGCCTGCGCCTTCGGGATATCCAGCGCGCTGTACGCCGCCTCGATCTGGTTGAACAGCGGCAGGGTGAAGTTGAACGTCGAGCCGATCGCGCCGTCCGCGCCGAGGATGCGCGCGCCGATGTATACCTCGTCAAACCCGCCGTAGATGACCAGCTCCGGGTTCAGGTCGCGGATGCGCTCCATCTGGTAGAGGTTGAGGCTGGTCTGCTTCACGCCCGCAATCGTGCCGTCGGTCAGCATGCCGCGGATGTGGTCGTCCGCGATATCCAGCTCCACGCCGGTGTTGCCCGGAAAGTTGTAGAGAAACAGCGGCAGATCGACGGCCTCGCGCAGCGCGCCGTAATACGCGCTGATGGCCTTCATGCCGAATTTGTAGTAATACGGCACGGTGGAGATCATCGCGTCGTAGCCCAGCGCCTTGGCCGTCTTGGCGTATTCGATGGCCTCGTCGGTCGAAATCGCGGCGACGGAAGCCATCAGCTTCGTCTTTTCGCGGTTTTCGTATTGCGCGGCGGCCTGCAAGCCCTCCACGCGCTCCTCATGCGTCAGCAGCGGGCACTCGGCGCTGCTGCCGCCGATCAAAAAGCCCTTCGCGCCCTCGGCGATGGTCTTGTCCATCAGCTTGTGGAGCGCGGGCGCGCTGAATCTGCCCTGTTCGTCATACGGGGTCACGGCGGCGACAAAGAAGCCGCCCATATCCTGCATCTTCTTCATGCGAATCTCTCCTTTTTATCCTCGAAACGGCACGAGAACGCCGTGCGTGACGATGTAGCCCTCCTGCGCGGCGGCGAGCAGCGGGCCGTCCGCCTTCGCGTCGTCGGTGTACATGGCGCGGATTTCAAACGCGCCGACCGCTTCCCCGATGCGGCGCAGCTTCTCCTCGCCCTTGCAGTTTTTGCCGATCAGCGCGCCGGTTTCCGCGTCGCACTTCGTGCCGATGAGCCGCGGCACACCGAGGATTTTCGCCGCGTATTGCAGCTCAAATTCCGGCGACGCGGACGCGATCACGATCGGCAGATCGCGCGGCCGGTCAAAAAACCACCGCCCCAGCTTGGCGCGCGTCCGCTCGTCCTGCCAAAACAGCTCGGCCTCCTTTTCAAGGCTGAACCGCTTGGCCATTTCGCCAAAGAGCACGCTCTTAAACTGCGTCAGATTGCGCCTGCCCAGCGCGAGCAGCACCGATGTGCCGATGAACCGGGGCAGTCCCGCCAGCACGGCGGGATGACGGCGCAGGCAGAACCGCGTAAAATCCACCGTGGAATCGCCGTCGTAAATCGTGCCGTCAAAATCATAAACGTCGATGCGCATACGTTCCTCCGTCCTTGTTTCCGTCGCGGTTAGTATACCATGTTTCGCAAAAAAAGAGAAGGGGAAAACGCGCCAGCCCGGTTTCGCGCGCGCGGGGCGTTTTTCGGCCAAGCGCGCCTGAGCCGATAGATTTATGGTTGGCTTTTGGCCGGTTTCCCGTTATAATGGAGGTAACAACATAAATCAGAAAGGGGCTTGTTTCTATGTCCAATCCGAATATCCCGACGCCGCACATCACCGCCAAAGAGGGCGATTTCGCCCGCACCGTGCTGATGCCGGGCGACCCGCTGCGCAGCAAATTCATCGCCGAAACGTATCTGGAGAATCCCGTGCTGGTCAACGACACGCGCGGCGTTCAGGGCTATACCGGCCTGTACCACGGCAAGCGCGTCTCCGTCATGGCTTCCGGCATGGGCATACCCTCCATCGGCATCTATTCCTATGAGCTGTTCAATTTCTACGGCGTGGAAAACATCATCCGCGTCGGCACGGCGGGCGGCCTGTCCGATAGCGTGAACGTGCGCGACGTGGTGATCGGCCTGTCCTCGTACACCAATTCCAACTTCGGCCGCCAGTTCGGCTTTGACGGCAACGTTGCGCCGTGCTGCTCGTTCAAGCTGCTGGAGCAGGCCGTCGCCGCCGCGCGCCGGATGGGCATAGAGCCAACCGTCGGCCCGCTGTATTCCTCGGATATCTTCTACGACGAATCCGGCATGTCCGGCAAGCTCAAGAAGCTGGGCGTGCTGGCGGTGGAGATGGAATCCGCCGCGCTGTATCTGAACGCGGCGCGCGCGGGCAAGAACGCGCTCGCCATCTGCACCATTTCGGATCACCTCAGCAAGAACGAATCGCTCGACGCGCAGGCGCGCCAATCCACCTTCACCCAGATGATGGAAATCGCGCTGGACATCGCGTGAAAGGATGATGCGCTGTGCTGAACCGGATTTTTCTTTCCGCCGATATTGAAGGCACCTGCGGCATCGCCCACTGGGCGGAAACCGAGCTGGGCAAGCCGGATTACGAGCCCTTCCGCCGCCAGATGACCCGCGAGGTCGCCGCCGCCTGCGAGGGCGCGTTCGCCGCCGGATGCGAGGATCTGCTGATTAAGGACGCGCACGACAGCGCGCGCAACCTGATCCCCGCCGAGCTGCCGGAGCGCGTGAGCATCTTCCGCGGCTGGGGCAGCGACATCCACTCGATGATGTCCGGCATTGACGCGAGCTTCTCCGGCGCGATTTTCACCGGCTATCATTCCTCCTCCAACACGGACGCCAGCCCGCTGTGCCACACGATGAATCTGGATAACGTGTCCATCCGCATCAACGGCATTCAGGCCAGCGAGCTGGTCATCAACACCTTCGCCGCCGCGCTTTACGACGTGCCGTTGCTGCTGGTGACGGGCGACTTGGGCGTGTGCGAGCAGGCCAAGCGGCTCTGCCCCGCGGTTTACACCGTGCCGGTCAGCCGCGGCTGCGGCAACGGCTCGATTTCGATCCATCCGTCGGAGGCCGTCCGCCGCATTCGCGA
>OLOB01001754.1_pt1 | contig 13870 bp, 9 predicted proteins | sample 1671911 | NCBI WGS metagenome assembly OLOB01 (sample SAMEA3136625, study PRJEB25190) | human gut metagenome | biome: human gut; feature: human-associated habitat; material: faeces | place: Austria | collected 2013
AATGCCTAAAATAGGGTGAACACATGTTTTGATTACTATTTTGACTACTATTTGATACCGAAACATCCGAAAACCCTTTAAAATAGGCAAAAAAATAAAGCTGCTGACGGGAATCGAACCCGTGACCTCCGCCTTACCAAGGCGACGCTCTACCGACTGAGCCACAGCAGCATTTCCATAAGCGGACATTTCTGTCGCTCACAGTTGATAATATTAACAGAAAAAGCATACCCTGTCAACAGGCAATTTGTTTTTTTTGCCTTTGTGTTTTTTTACATTTATTTCTCGATATTTTTCTCTTGAAATCTTTTAAATCCGGCGTTTTTATGATATGATTAACCTTTAAAGAACCATTCAGGAGGGAAAGAGATGGAAAACGAAACCGTTTCTAAAAATTTTATTGAAAACATCATTGATAAAGACCTTGCAGAGGGTGTTTATGATACCGTACACACCCGCTTCCCACCGGAGCCTAATGGATACCTCCATATCGGACATGCCAAATCCATTCTTTTAAATTACGGACTTGCCAAAGAATACAACGGCAAGTTTAATATGCGTTTTGATGATACCAACCCTACAAAAGAAAAAAGTGAATTTGTAGAATCTATTAAAGCTGATATCAAATGGCTTGGTGCTGACTGGGAGGACAGACTTTTCTTTGCTTCTGATTACTTTGGACAGATGTATGAAGCAGCCATCAAACTGATCAAAAAAGGAAAAGCTTATGTCTGTGACCTGACTGCCGATGAGATCCGCCAGTACCGTGGAACTTTGACAGAGCCTGGAAAAGAGAGCCCGTACCGTAACCGTTCTGTTGAAGAAAATCTCCAGCTTTTTGAAGAAATGAAAGAAGGCAAATATGCCGATGGAGAAAAAGTTCTTCGTGCCAAGATCGATATGGCATCTCCTAACATGAACATGCGTGATCCGGTCATCTACCGTGTTGCTCATATGACCCACCACAGAACCGGCGACACCTGGTGCATTTATCCAATGTATGACTTTGCTCATCCGATCGAGGATGCTATCGAGGGAATCACACACTCCATCTGTACACTGGAATTCGAAGACCATCGTCCGCTTTATGACTGGGTCGTTCGTGAGCTGGAATACCCACATCCGCCGAAACAGATTGAATTTGCGAAACTGTATCTGACCAACGTCGTAACAGGTAAACGTTATATTAAGAAACTGGTTGAAGACGGAATCGTAGACGGATGGGATGATCCACGTCTTGTTTCCATCGCAGCTCTTCGCAGAAGAGGCTTTACACCGGAATCCATCAAAATGTTCGTAGATCTCTGCGGTGTCTCCAAAGCAAACAGCTCCGTAGACTATGCAATGCTTGAGTACTGTATCCGTGAAGACCTGAAATTAAAACGCCCTCGTATGATGGCAGTTATGGATCCAATCAAGCTCGTGATCGACAACTATCCGGAAGGACAGGTTGAATATCTCGATGCTCCGAATAACATGGAAAACGAAGCACTTGGAACCCGTAAGATTCCATTCAGCGGTGAATTATATATTGAACGCGATGACTTCATGATCGATCCACCACGTAAATATAAGAGACTTTTCGTTGGTACAGAAGTACGTCTGATGAATGCTTATTTTGTAACCTGTACAGGATATGAAGCAGATGATGACGGTACAGTACGAGTTGTACATTGTACTTATGATCCGGCAACAAAAGGCGGAAACGCTCCGGACGGACGTAAAGTAAAAGGAACGATTCACTGGGTAGAAGCTACAAATGCCAAAGAAGCAACTGTACGTCTTTACGAAAACATTGTAGACGAAGAAAAAGGTGTATACAACAAAGAAGATGGTTCTCTGAACGTAAATCCAAACTCTCTTACAACTGTCACTGCTTATGTTGAGCCGGCTCTTATGGAAGCAAAAGGCTATGACAGTTTCCAGTTTGTAAGAAACGGATTCTACTGTGCAGATATTCATGATTCTAAAGAAGGTGCTCCGGTATTTAACCGTATCGTATCTCTGAAGAGTTCTTTCAGACTTCCTAAATAAACACAACTATTTCAAGAGAGGCAGACCATAAAGGTCTGTCTCTCTTTTTAACATAAAAAACTGCCGTCCTACAAATGCAGTGCATTCATAAAACAGCAGTTCTACTTATCCATGAAGGATTATTTATTCCTCTTCTGTATCTTCGTCTTCTTTTTCTTCTTTGATCACTTCTTCAACAGCCTCTTCTGCATCTGCTGTATCAGCAGTTTCTTCTACTGCTTTCTCTACAGCTTCTTCTGCTTCATCCCAGGATGCAAAATCTTCGCTTGTTTCTTTCTTTTCTTCTTTCTCAGCAGTTTCTTCTTCGCCTGCCTCATCTTCGAAATCATCATCGAAGTCATCAAAATCATCTAACGGATCTTTCTTCAGTACAAGTGCTGCGATAGCTCCTGCCGCAGCGGCAGCTACCGCTCCAACTGCTACATATCCCCAATATTTATTGATCTTTGCCATATTATGCTTCTCCTTTCATACTTTCATATCCAAGAGAACTCTCTTTGATATTCCAATGTGATATTGTTATAATATTACTACTTTTATCCAAAAAAGGAAAGGGAAAAGTGTTTCTGTGCATAACAGAACATCACTTTTGTACAGGTGCAGAAAAATTGCGTATTTTTCCACGGATACGCTGCAGCGCATTATCAATTGATTTCGGTGTTTTTCCCATAATCTCTGCAATCTTCACATACCCGTATCCCCGGAGATAATAATCCAGGACTTTATTCTCCATCGGACTTAAAACTTTCGTGATCTCGCGTTCCAGAGTTCTTGTACTTTCCTGATCAATAATAAGTGCTTCCGGATCTTCTGACCAGGACCCCTCGAGATGATCAGACTCATTCTCATCACTCAATGAAACATACGAATTCAGCGGCTGATGCTTTTGTCTGTTGGAATTTTGAACTGCACTGTAAAGCTGCCGGTCAATACACAGACTCGCAAACGTACGAAAAGAAGTTTCTTTATCTGCCTGATAATTCTGAATTGCCTTAAAAAGACCGATCATGCCCTCCTGAATCAGGTCATCTGTCTCTCCCCCGATCAGGAACATGGCTCTTGCCTTTTTGCGGACAAATTCTTTATATTTTTCCATCAGGTAATCCGAGATTTCTGTCTCTCCTTCTCGCAGCCTGACAATCAGTTCCTCATCACTGTACTGGTCATAACGGCCCATATAAGTTTCCCCTTTATTTACCTGCTTTTGCCAGTCGCTGTCTTACAATCTCATATGCAAGGACCCCTGCTGCCACAGAAGCATTCAGAGAATCTATATCACCTTTCATTGGTATGGATGCAGTAAAATCACATGCTTCTCTTACCAGACGGCTGACACCTTCTCCTTCATTTCCAATGACAAGACCGATAGTATTTGCCGCAGCGGTACCGACGAACTGGGTCGCTTCTGACTGCAAAAAATTATTCACATCCATTGTTATCCTCCTCCTAAATCTCTAAATAGTATAGCATGGGTTAGAAAAAATGTATATATAATGCCAGAAAATCACCTTGTTTTTGTAAAAATATACAGGTATACTAAATAATAAGGTTTTGAATACGGGGGATTTTTATTTGTTTTGAAACTTGTATAACTTCTGAGTGAAAAATATTGCAGTTTTGGAGGATGGGTTATGATTATGGAAGTAAAGAAGTTCAAAAAAGTGCTTGTCGCAAACAGAGGAGAGATTGCGATTCGTGTATTTCGGGCATTGAGTGAGTTAGGGATTGGCTCAGTAGCTGTTTATTCTAAAGAGGACAGGTATGCACTTTTTCGTACAAAAGCAGATGAGGCATATCCGTTAAATCCAGATAAAGGGCCAGTGGATGCATATTTAGACATTCCTACAATTATTCGGATTGCGAAGGAGAAAAAGGTGGATGCGATTCATCCCGGATACGGATTTTTATCGGAGAATCCGGAGTTTGCCGAAGCCTGCCGGAAAAATGATATTGTATTTATCGGACCGAATGTAGAGGCAATGAACATTATGGGGGATAAGATTTCTGCAAAAAGAGCGGCAGAGGAGAGTAAGGTTCCAATTATTGACGGCAGTGATTTTATTATTCATGATGTGGATACGGCAATGAAAATCGCGGATGAGATTGGCTATCCTGTTATGTTAAAGGCGAGTAATGGCGGCGGTGGCAGAGGAATGCGTATTGTACAAAGTCAGGAGGAGATGGAAGAAGCATTTGAAAAGTCACGGAATGAATCCAAACGAGTTTTTGGAGAGGCGAAGCTTTTTATAGAAAAGTATCTCATTCATCCAAAGCATATCGAAGTGCAGATTCTTGGCGATAATTATGGAAATATCGTCCATCTTTATGACAGAGACTGTTCCTTGCAGCGAAGAAACCAGAAGGTCATTGAGTTTGCACCAGCATGGTCGATTTCGGAAGAGACGAGAAAGAAGATTTTGGATTCGGCAAAAAGACTTGCCAGAAGAGTCGGATATACGAATGCTGGAACGATGGAATTTTTGGTAGATGAGGAGGAGCATCCATATTTTATTGAAATGAATCCACGTATTCAGGTAGAACATACCGTGACAGAAATGGTGACGGGAATTGATATTGTGATCTGTCAGATTTTAATTGCAGAAGGGTATCCGTTAAATTCCCCAACGATTCACATTTATTCACAAAATGAAATCAAATGTACTGGCTACGCCCTGCAGGCAAGAGTAACAACAGAAGACCCGGCAAATCATTTCCTGCCAGATACGGGAAAGATTGATTTATATCGTTCTGGTTCGGGTGGTGGAATCCGTCTGGATGGAGGAACCGCTTATACGGGAGCTGTCATTACACCACACTATGACAGCTTACTTGTAAAAGTCATTTCCCATGACCGTACTTTTGAGAATGCGATTCACAAGTCTGTGCGTGCATTAAAAGAACTGCGGATTCACGGAGTAAAGACCAATATTACATTTTTGATTAACGTATTAAATCATGAAACATTTCATAAAGGAAAGTGCTTTACTACTTTTATAGAAGAGACTCCGGAACTGTTTGAACTGCATTACAAGTTAGACCGAACAACAAAAATATTGGAGTTTCTTGCCAATAAGATGGTGAATGTCAATCCAGGACCAAAGCCGTTTCTTGAGAATAGAAAGGTTCCTGTTATTGATACGGAACGGAAACTGTTTGGAACAAGAGATGAATTTTTAAGACTTGGGGCAAAGGAATTTACCCAAAAGGTGTATCGAAGTGACAAACTTTATGTCACCGATACGACAATGCGTGACGGACAGCAGTCTCTTCTTGCAACAAGAATGCGTACAAAAGAAGTGGCAGGAGCGGCAAGAGCAACGAATCTGTATTTAAAGGATGCTTATTCTATCGAAGCGTGGGGCGGTGCAACTTACGATACAGAATACCGTTTCTTAAAGGAATCCCCATGGAAACGACTGGATATTTTAAGAGAACGTATGCCAAATGTGATGATTCAGATGCTGCTTCGTGCTTCCAATGTTGTCGGCTACAGCACCTATCCGGATAATGTTATCAAAAAGTTTATCAAGGTATCCAGTGACCACGGCGTAGATATTTACCGTATTTTTGACAGCATGAACTGGATAGAAAATATGAAACTTCCGGTAGAAGAAGCGTTAAAGACTGGCAAGGTAGTCGAGGGGGCTATCTGTTATACGGGAGATATTTTAAATCCAAAAGAAACAAAATACACAATTGATTATTACTGTAAAAAGGCAAGACAGTTAGAGAGGATGGGCTGTCACGTTATTGCGTTAAAAGATATGTCTTCCCTGCTAAAACCGTATGCAGCAAAAGAATTAATTACCGCATTAAAGGAAGAAGTCCGTGTGCCGATTCATTTACACACACACGATACAACGGGAAATGGAATCGCAACCTATCTGATGGCAGCAGAAGCTGGAGCTGATATTGTAGACTGTGCGATTGGTTCAATGAGTTCCCTTACGAGCCAGCCGTCCATGAATGCGTTGGTGGAGGCATTAAGAGGAACGAAGCGGGATACCGGAATTGATCCGGATGGTCTCCTTGTTTTAAATGAATATTATGAGCATGAGCGAAAGGTTTACAAGCCATTTGAGAGTGATATGGACTCCCCAAATCCGGAAATTTATAAATACGAGATTCCGGGAGGTCAGTATTCTAACTTTGCTGCACAGGTCAAAGAAATGGGTGCAGGTAATGATTTTAATGATATTAAGCGTCTTTATAAAGAAGCAGATGAGGTGCTTGGCAACATCATTAAAGTAACCCCGACTTCAAAAGTTGTAGGAGATATGGCAATTTTTATGTTGAAAAATGATCTGACAAAAGATAATATTTTAGAGAAAGGAAAAGACTTGTCTTATCCAGATTCTATTGTACAATATTTTAAGGGGGCATTAGGACAGCCAGAAGGTGGTTTTCCAGAAAAATTACAGCGCATTGTATTAAAAGGACAGGAACCGATAACGGTGCGTCCGGGAAGTTTACTTCCCGATGTAGATTTTGAGGCAATCGGCAGGCATCTTCGCGAAAACTATTACATGGAATCGATGGAACAGCCGGAAGTCATGGAGCAGAAAGTGCTAAGTTATGCCCTTTATCCGAAGGTATATGAGGACTATTGTGAGCATTTCCAGGCATATAATGATGTATCGAAGTTAGAAAGTCATGTGTATTTCTATGGGCTTCGTCCAGGTGAAGAGACAACTATCCAGATTGAGGAAGGCAATGATACATTAATTAAGTTTGTCGGTAAGTCAGAACCCGATGAGAAAGGATACCGCATTTTACAGTTTGAAGTAAATGGATTCCTTCGGGAGGTAAAGATTCTTGACAAGCATTTTGAAGTGAAGGCGGACCGCAGATTAAAGACAGATCCGAAAAATCCTGGTCATCTTGGAGCAACTTTACCGGGAACAATCTGTGATATCCGAATCAAAGAAGGTGATCGTGTAACGAAAAATATGCCACTTATGGTTATTGAGGCGATGAAGATGGAGACAACTGTCATTTCCAAAGTAAATGGTACCGTTGATAAAATCTATGTCAAAGATGGAGAAGAAGTCAACGAAGATACGCTTCTTGTATCGTTTATTATCGATATGGAAGAACAGCCAGAAGAAGTCCATCCGGAACTGCCAGAAATGGACTTTACAACCTTAGAAAAGGACGAATTCAAAACGGTCGATGTGACCGAAGAAGAAAATAAATGAAATTTGGAGGTGTTGATGGAACGAGAACATATTACTCCGCAGGGAGTATCTGTATTTCACGACAAAAATGAAAATATTCATAGCTTCTGCCTGTGCCTTTATGTGCGGGCAGGTTCGCTGTTTGAGACAAAGGAGAATAACGGAATTTCTCATTTTTTCGAGCATATTGTATTTAAAAACATTCATTATCAGATGGGAGAGAATCTGTACCAGACTTTAGACCGGTGCGGGCTTGATTTTAATGCTTCCACTTATGAAGAATTTATTCAGTTTATTATCACGGGAGCACCGGCACATTTTGAGGAGGCAGCGGAGATTCTGACCGGGATTTTTGAACCGATTACTCTTCCGGAAGAAGTGATTGATACAGAAAGAAAGCGCATCAAGGCAGAAATCCGTGAGGAAGATGAGGAAAGCAGCCTTGGTTATTTTACAAAAAAGATTGCGTGGAAAAATACTTCATTAGAGCGGACAATTACCGGAAAGAAAAAAACATTAGATAAAATAAAAGGGAAACAGCTTCGTAAATTTCAAAAAGAAGTACTTTCTTCCAATAATATTTTCTTTTATATAAGCGGCAATTATCCAGAAACAGCAGTTGTAACTGTAACAAAGCTTATGGAAAATTACCCACTTACTGTAATGAAAAAAGAACGGAAGAATCTCGCTCCGGTTCCGAAACGCTTTTTTGCAAGAAAGCCAAAAGTGTATGTGAAAAACAGTAAGAAAACGTGTGTCTGCTTTTCAGTAGACATTAATGCGTCAAATTATACATTAGCAGAGAAAAATCTGCTGTTTGATATTTTATTTGAGGGTGAGTTCTGTAAGATTCATCAGGAACTTTCAGAGAAAAAGGGCTATGTATATAGTTATGACCCATGTTTCCAGCATTATAATAATATCGGGCAGATGACACTCACTTATGAAGTGTTGCCAAAGCATCTTTATGATTCTGTGGAGACGGTTGTAGAAGTGTTGAAGTCCATGAAAGAGGGCATAACAGATGAACTTTCCTATGTTCTTCCTCATTATGTAGATAATGCGGGGTTCCTTTTAGATGATACGGAGGAATTTAACTGGGTGAGAGCTTATGAAGGACATATTCTTGACGTATACTATAAAGACATTGAGGAGCGAACGGAATCTTATCGCCGGGTTACAACAGAGCGGATGACAGAGATTTGCAGGGAAGTATTCAGGCAGAGTAATATCTTGCTGACAGTAAAGGGTAAGAAAAAAAAGGTGGATACTGAGCGGCTCGCAGAAATTCTTTGTGATGCGCTGTCTTGCAGATGAACGAGTTTTTAGACACGCACCGGATTGACCCAGAACGCTTCTTGGGATATAATAAAATCGTTTATGGAGGTGTAATGTTATGAGAGAAAATTCATGGCTTAGTTATACAGAAGAGGACGATAAGAATGTAGAAGTTCTCGCGCAAGAGTATAAAGAATTTTTAAGTAAATGTAAGACAGAACGTGAGTGTACGCAGTATTTTATCAAAGAAGCGGAAAGTCACGGCTATCAGGATCTTAATAAACTGATTGCACAGGGAACCCGCTTAAAAGCAGGAGATAAAGTATATGGTGTCGGCATGGGTAAGACAATTGCTCTTTTCCAGATTGGAAAGCAGCCGCTTACCGAAGGAATGAATATCCTGTGCGCCCACATTGATTCTCCACGTCTTGACTTAAAGCAGAATCCATTATATGAAGATACCGAATTATCCTTTATGGATACGCATTATTATGGTGGAATTAAGAAGTATCAGTGGGTTGCACTTCCGCTTGCACTTCATGGTGTTGTGGCAAAGAAGGATGGAACGGTAGTGAATGTAAATATTGGTGAAGATCCTGCTGACCCAGTTGTTTATGTAACAGATTTGTTGATTCATTTAGCTGGAAAGCAGATGGAAAAGAAAGGCTCCGTTGTTGTGGAAGGTGAAAATCTGGATATCCTTGTCGGAAGCCGTCCTCTTGCAGGAGAAGAAAAAGATGCAGTGAAAGCGAATATTTTACGTCTTTTAAAAGAAAAATACCAGATGGAAGAGGAAGACTTCCTCTCCGCAGAAATCGAAGTGGTACCAGCAGGTCCAGCAAGAGACTGTGGACTTGACCGCAGCATGATCGCCGGTTATGGGCATGATGACAGAGTATGTGCTTACCCATCTTTTGCAGCCATGATGGAGGCAGGGCATGTGGATAGAACTTCCTGCTGTCTTTTAGTAGACAAAGAAGAAATCGGAAGTGTCGGAGCAACAGGTATGCAGTCCATGTTCTTTGAGAATACCGTTGCAGAGATTCTTGCTCTGATGGGACAGGATTCCAACTTAGCAGTAAGAAGAGCCCTTGCCCGTTCCAGAATGCTTTCTTCCGATGTAAGTGCTGCTTACGACCCTGCTTATGCAGAAGCTTTTGAGAAGAAAAACTGTGCGTACTTTGGAAAAGGAATGGTTATTAATAAATATACCGGAGCAAGAGGTAAGTCCGGCTCTAACGATGCGAACGCAGAATATCTTGCAAGACTTCGACGTATTTTTGATGATAACAAGGTTGCGTTCCAGACCGCAGAACTTGGAAAGGTAGATTATGGCGGAGGTGGAACCATCGCTTATATCGCTGCCCTTTACGGCATGGAAGTTGTAGACAGCGGCGTGGCAGTATTGAGTATGCATGCTCCGTGGGAGATTATCAGCAAATCTGATTTATATGAGGCGAAAAAGGGATATGTTGCATTCCTGAAAAATGCATAACAGAATCAAAGACAAGAATAAAATTTGTATGCCGGCACATTGAAGTTTCAGGATAAATCCATTTCCTTCAACTTCTTTCAACGTGCTAGAGCGTGTTTGAAAAACCATTCCAGCAATTTGCACACCTCAATTTACGGTATATTTTGCCTTCATTCGGTTGCCGTAGCCCGCTACGCCGCCCTCATTCAGGCGAAATCTCCCGCAAATTGTGATGCACATCTTGCAGAAAGCATTTTTCAAACACGCTCTGGGATACAAACATACTCTAAGTAATGTCTTAATAATTATAAAATATTGAAACTGGAGAAACATATGAATTGTCAGAACGCACAGTCCATGGTACTGAATTTTATTAATAATAAGTTAGATAAAGAAGAGACAAGGGCTTTTATCGAGCATGTCCGAGATTGTAAAGATTGCTGGGAAGAATTAGAAATATATTATGTGATGCTTGTTGGATTAAAGCAGCTCGATGAAGGAGAAGAACTGGCTGCGGATTTTAGGAAGAAGCTTCAGAATGAAGTAGAAAGTCGTTATGTAGAGATTGAAAGAGAAGCAAAGCGTAAACATATAGCGAAAATCATAACAATTCTTGTCACGGCGGCGATTTTAATATGGATGTTTGCGTATCTGATTTCTGCAATGTTGCTGTGATGTTTTATCCATTGCATTGTATCATTAGGGAAAAGAAATAAGAATGATACGATACATCAGCCTGCACTGAAGAAAGAAATGTCTGTATTCAGTTGTGGGCTGTTGTATTATTTTGCTGAATAATTATAAAGAAATTGAAAAATATGTTTATGTTATAATTGTTAAATTATGTATTTTCAGAACTTTTCAGCATTTGATTGTGTGATAAAATTCCGAGAGTACATAAATAAAGTTTAGGAGGAAAGAATGGCAGATAAAATTATGCTGTTGGACGGACATAGCCTGTTAAACAGGGCGTTTTATGGGCTGCCGGATTTGACGAATGCCGAGGGAAAGCATACGAATGCGGTTCTTGGCTTTTTAAATATCATGCTTCGCTATGTCGAAGAAGAGAAGCCAACGCATCTTCTTGTGGCATTTGACCGGAAAGAACCGACCTTCCGTCATATAAAATATAAAGAATATAAAGGGACGAGAAAGCCAATGCCAGCGGAATTACATGAGCAGGTTCCGTTGATGAAGGAAGTTTTAAAGACAATGGAAATCCCGATTATCACGCAGGCAGGCATTGAGGCAGATGATATTTTGGGAACAATCGGAAAAGAAGCCGAGGAAGCTGGATTTGATGTGGCTATTGTATCTGGAGACCGGGATTTATTACAGCTTGCGACAAAAAAAGTAAAAATTAAGATTCCAAAGACCAAGGCATCTGGTACGGTAACAGAGGACTATTATGAGGAAGATGTCCGCAAACTTTACGGCGTGAGCCCAACAGAATTCATTGATATGAAAGGGCTTATGGGAGATACTTCTGATAATATTCCTGGAGTTCCTGGAATCGGGGAAAAGACAGCCGCAAAGATTATTAAGGAATATCATTCTATTGAGAATGCTCATGATCATATCGAAGAGGTTAAGCCTGCACGTGCTAAAAATAATCTGCAGGAATACTACGAACAGGCAATTATGAGCAAAGATCTTGCGACAATTAAAAAAGACTGCGATATTTCTTATGATTTTAAAGATGCAAAGATTGGAACACTTTTTACAAAGGATGCATACCAGTTATTTAAAGAGTTGGAATTAAAGAGCCTTTTTAAATATTTTGGGGAGGAAGAAAAGGAAGAAGAGACTTTAGAAGTTGTAAGTACTTTTGACCTGGGCGAAATAGAGAATGTATTTGCTTCTATTAAAGAAGAGGGACAGGCAGCGCTTGGAATTATCGGTGTGAGTGGAAATTGTAAGGGGCTTTCTCTTACATGGAGGGATAATACAGTACTTGCCTTAGTGGGCGGCTTTGTGACAGAGGACTATTTAAAAGAAAAGATTACAGAGCTTTTAAAAGAAGGAACAGAGCTGATTGTCCTTGATTATAAAGCACTGTTACATTTTTCAGAAGAAGTGCGAGAGTATGAAAGCCAGATTCAGGATGTAGGTATACAGGCATATTTGTTAAATCCATTACAGTCTGCGTATGACTATGAGGATATTGCAAGAGATTACCTTCGTCAGATGCTTCCGTCAAGAAAGGAAGTCTGCGGAAAAAAAGCGTTAGAAGAAGTCTTTTCACAGGAAGAAGAGAAGACAGTGCAGATGGCAGCCTATCTTTCCTATGTGCCATTCCATGCTTATCCACTTGTACTTGAAAAGTTGAGAGAAGCCGAAATGGAAGAACTCTATCTTACGATTGAGCGTCCAACGGTTGCCACGCTTTACGATATGGAAAAGTACGGAATCACAGTAGAAAAGGATGCCTTAAAAGAATATGGCGACCAGCTTGTAGGACGTATTGAAGAGCTGGAAAAAAATATTTATGAGCAGGCAGGCAAGACATTTAATATCAATTCACCAAAACAGCTTGGTGTCATCTTATTTGAAGATTTAAAGATGCCGTTTGCGAAAAAGACAAAAACAGGCTACTCCACGAGTGCGGATATTTTAGAGAAGCTGGCACCAGATTATCCGATTGTTTCTGACATTTTAGAATATCGTCAGCTTACAAAATTAAAGTCTACCTATGCGGATGGTCTGGCAGCCTTTATTCAGGAGGATGGAAAGATTCACAGTATTTTCCATCAGAAAGTAACGGCAACGGGAAGATTATCAAGTTCTGATCCAAACTTACAGAATATCCCGATTCGTATGCCACTTGGCAGGGCGATTCGAAAAGTATTTGTGCCAGATTCAGGTTATGTATTTGTCAGTGCAGATTACTCTCAGATTGAGCTTCGTGTGCTTGCACATATGGCAGGAGACACACATTTGATCGAAGCGTATCAGCATGGGGAAGATATCCATCGAATGACCGCTTCTCAGGTATTTGGTGTGCCGTTTGAGGAAGTCACTCCATTACTTAGAAGAAGTGCAAAGGCAGTAAACTTTGGTATTGTTTACGGTATCAGTGCGTTTGGACTTAGTCAGGATTTAAAGATTTCGAGAAAAGAAGCGAGCGAATATATTGATAAATATTTTGCAACATATCCGGGAATTAAGACGTATCTTGACGGCAATGTAGCATTTGCCAAAAAGGAAGGCTATGTTAAGACGTTATATGGCCGTGTCCGTCCAATTCCAGAACTTTCTTCGAGTAACTTTATGCAGAGAAGTTTTGGCGAACGTGTGGCGATGAATTCTTCCATTCAGGGAACGGCTGCAGATATTATTAAGATCGCGATGATTCGTGTGAGTAAACGTCTGCAGGAAGAAAAGCTTGCTTCAAGACTTATTTTACAGATTCACGATGAACTTTTAATCGAGACAAAAGAGGATGAAGTAGAAGAAGTACGCAAGATATTAAAAGAAGAAATGATGGGAGCGGCAGACCTTAAAGTTCCGCTGTCTATTGATATTGAAGAAGGAAAGACCTGGTATGAAGCAAAATAAAGAGCAAAATAATATGAAAGTTGTCGGGATTACCGGCGGAGTTGGTTCCGGAAAAAGTGTGGTCATGAACATTTTAAAAGAAAAATACGGTGCGGAAGTGATTCTTGCCGATTTAGTGGCACATGATTTAATGGAGCCAGGCCAGCAGAATTATTTAGACATCGTGGAGGCATTTGGTGAGGGAATCCTTGCCCAAGATAAAACGATTGACCGGCCGGCATTGGCAAAAGTTGTTTTTGGAAATCAGAAACGACTCGCCCGTTTAAATGCGATTACACATCCGAATGTAAAAAAAGAGATTTTCCATCGGATCGATGGGATAAAGGAAAAAGGAGAGGCTTCTTTCATT
>OLOB01001764.1_pt1 | contig 13816 bp, 6 predicted proteins | sample 1671911 | NCBI WGS metagenome assembly OLOB01 (sample SAMEA3136625, study PRJEB25190) | human gut metagenome | biome: human gut; feature: human-associated habitat; material: faeces | place: Austria | collected 2013
GCTCGAGGGCCAGATTATCCAGCGCCACCCCGAGTTCGACATGACCGACCGCCTGCTGCTCGACAAGATCGACCACGACACCGGCACGGTCACGCTTGCCGACGGCAGTGTGTGGCCGCTCACGACCAACGATTTCCCCACCGTCGATCCGGCGGACCCCTACATGCTCACGCCCCAGGAACAGCACATCATGGACAAGCTCGTGTCCGAGTTTGTCACCGCCGACCACCTGCATCGCCATATCGATTTCCTCTACACTCATGGCTCGATGTACAAGGTCACCAACGGCAACCTACTGTTCCATGGCTGCGTGCCGCTCAACGAGGATGGTACCTTTAGCAGCATGAACTGCCTGGGCACCTGGCACGCCGGCCGTGATTATCTCGATTTTTGCGACCGTATCGCCCGCCGCGCCTGGCGCGTGGGCGACCGTGACGCCCTCGACTGGATGTGGTACCTGTGGATCGGCTTTAACTCACCCGCGAGCGGTCGCCTGGTGCGCACCTTTGAGCGCGCCTATATCGCCGATAAGAGCACCTGGGTCGAGCCGATGGACCCGTACTTTACGCTTACCAAGTCGCCCTCGGTCTGCGATGATATCATGCGCGAGTTTGGCGTCGCGCCCATGGCATGCTCGCCGACCGGCCACATCATCAACGGCCACACACCCGTTAAAACCACCAAGGGCGAGCAGCCCATCCGCGCCGAGGGCAAGCTGCTGGTCATCGATGGCGGCTTCTGCCGCGCCTACCATCCCAAGACGGGCATCGCCGGCTACACGCTTATCTCGAGCTCACGCGGATGTCGCCTTAAGTCTCACCAAGCCTTTACCACGGTTGCCGAAGCGCTCACGCGCAACGTGGACATCGAGAGCGAGACCAACCGTTTTGACCAGGCCGACCGTCGCCGCATGGTGAGCGACACCGATACCGGTGCCAAGATCCGCAGCCAGATCCAGGATCTACGCCAACTGCTCGATGCATATAGAAACGGTGCTATCGAGGAGCGCGCCTAGCCCCGCCTGCGGGGATTGGCTAAACTTGCTGAGTTCGTCATCCCCGCGGCGCTCCGGCGCCACCCTAAGGCAGGTACCATGCAAAAGCTCCTTGCGCAGATCATGAAGTTTGGCGTCGTCGGCGTCGTCGCCACGGTCATCGACTTTGGCATCATGAATCTGCTCCACTACGGCCTGGGCCTTAACATCCTGATCGCCAATACCAGCGGCTTTATCGTCTCGCTCATCTTTAACTACGTCGCGAGCATGAAGTACGTGTTTGCGCACAAGGAGGGCATGAGTCGCCGCCGCGAGTTCATTATCTTTGTCGTACTGTCCGTGATCGGCTTGGCTCTCAACGACGGTATCGTGCTGGCGCTCAACGCCGGCCTGGGGCTCGAGGCCAATATCGCCAAGATTTGCGCCACCGCGCTTGTTATGGTCTACAACTTTGTGACCCGAAAGATCTTCCTGGAGGGCGAGGAGACCAAGTAGCTCGCCCTCCTCGTTGCACTACGGGGCCCACGGACGACGTGCGTCGAGCGCTGCGTTGTTCGTGGGCTTTGCTCGTTTACGGAAGGATTTATAACGTTTGTGGATTGTCTCTTGCAAATTTGGCGAGTTCGTATAGTTCTTGGCAAAGCCCTTACGTTTCCCTTGCAAAAGCTCTAAAGTATCCTCTGCTCGATTCATCAACGCATTGGATGTGATTACGTGCGCAAGGCGCTGGCACAACCTCATACCAAGCAGTTCCTCAAGTTTGCTGTCGTGGGTCTTATCTCCTTTGGCATCGACTGGGGCATGCTCATTGCGCTCGTCGAGCTGTTCCACCTCGACTTTTTGATGAGCACCACGGTTTCGTTTATCACGTCCGTCGTGGTCAACTACTGGCTCAGCATGAAGTACGTGTTCGACCATCGCGAGGGCATGAGCCGCAAGCGCGAGTTCACAATCTTCACCATCCTGTCGGTGATTGGTTTGGGCCTCAACGACCTGTACATGTTTGTGGGCGTCACGTTTTTGAGCATCGGCTACCAGGCCATGAAGGCCATCGCCACGTTCCTGGTCACCTGGTACAACTACTTTAGCCGTCGCTTCTTCCTCGAGGGCGCGCAGTCGTAGACGGCCCAGCATAATCTCGCTTCGCAGCCGGTTGGAATTCACATTCCAACCGGCTTTTCTGTTTGCAGAGCCTGCCGAAGAAGGTGTACGAGGCGAGCCACAGCATCGGAATGGGACACGGTTTCCCTAGGGGCGCCGTTCCGGAAACTGCGTCCCAGATTGCAGCCTCAGAATGGGACGCAGATTCCGCAACGCCGTCCTAGCGGAAGCTGCGCCCCGGAATCAGTCAGCAGAACGGGATGTGCTTTCCCAATGGATGCTGATGCGGAAACCGTGTCTCGGAATTCGCCTTCAGAGTGGGATGCATTTTCCGGTTGAGCCTCGATTGGGAACCCCATCCCATCCGTATTAAAAACGGGCGGCTCGGATGTTGGTCCGAACCGCCCGTTTGGCGCGTTATTTCGAGGCATTTAGCCCGTTACGTAATACCAAACGACGTTGTCGCCATTGGAGAGAACGTAGTTACTGCAGGCCGTCATGGGCGTTGTGCCGTTAACGGAGTACATCCAGCCACTCTTGCCGCCGTGCTCCTTCTCGGCCAGACCGCCAATAGCGGCGACATAGGTACCATACGACGAAGGGCGCGCATTGATAGAAAGTCCCAACGCACACAGCGCGTCGTAAGGGGTTGCGCCCTCGTTAAAGGTGAAGGTACCACTAGAAGACACAGGATTGCCCACAGCGCTCGATGTGACCGAGACCGTTACCGTGACGTAGCCAGGCTGCTGCGAGCCGTCCTGATTGCCCGCAGAGGCGTTGCCGCTGTTGGATGCAGACCCACCGCCGGACGCCGAGCCGCTGCCCGAAGAAGAACTCGATCCACCAGCGGATTCCGAGCCCTGTCCGGCAGACGTGCTGCTGGACTTCTTGCCGCCCTTGCCTTCGGACTTCTTCTCCTTCGAATCCTTGTCAGACTTCTTGTCCGAAGATTCAGACTTGTCCTTGGAATCAGATTCATCCGAATCCTTCGACCCGTCCTTCGCATTGTCCGAAGATTTGGAGTCCTTGGGCGCAGCCTTGCCCGAAGCGGTAGTCGAGCCGGAAACCGACGCATCCTTGGCAACGACGCTCTCCCCTGTCACAGCCCGCGCGATCCAATCGATGGACCATGCACTGCCGTCAGAGGGATAGACAAAACCCAGCGACACAACGATCAAGACGATGCAGACGGCTGTCAGAACACCAACAAGTGCCTTACGCCGAGGGGCGGACGCCGCCGAAGCGGCGTCCTTTTTCTTTGCATCGTCAAGCTGAATGAACGACGAGTCGGGCTGCTTGGACTCGGCGTACTGAGGCTTATTGGACACAGCCCTCACCTACCGACGCTTGGTGAATACGAACACGCCGATGACGGCAAGACCGATCACGCCAGCCGCAACGCCGACGATGGCAAGCGGATTGAAGCCAGACTGCTGCGCGGGAGCCTCAGCGGACTTCTTAGCGGTAGTCGTGGCGGCCGCGCCCGTATCCGACTTGGAGCCGGACTTGCTGGACTTCTTATCAGACTTCTTGCTGTCCTTCTTGTCGGACTTGTCGGAATCCTTCTTGGAATCCTTGCCGTCCTTGGTCTCGGTCTTGGTCGTGGTGGACACCGGCTTTTGGCCCGGAGCAACAGCACCGCCAGTCTGCTGGCCGTTTGTGCCGTTACCGGAGCCAGAACCAGCACCGGCATTACCCGAGCCGCCATTGGAGCCGCCATTGCCGCCGTTACCACCAGGGTTAACGGCATTCTTGACCCACTTGGCATACAGCGTCATATCAGCCGTCACCGCAACGCTAAAGTCATACGCCTCCGTACAAGCCTCGTCGGTATACCAACCAGCGAAGGTGTAGCCTTCGCGCGTCGGATCGGCAGGCTTGGCGATAGAGCCGTTGGCGGCCGTAGTCTGAAAATCGACCTTGGACCCCTCGCCGACGCTAAACGAAACCTTAACGCCAGCATTCAACTTGAACAGCGTGCCAGAGTCGTTGATGTAGTACAAGTTGCCCTGGGCATCACAAGCGATTGGCGAGTCACAGAAGTTGTAGTGGCCCGTTGCGCTAAACACACCAGAAGCCTCAGCGTCACCCAACTTGTAACGATATACGCCACCGCCTGAGGTGTAGTTAACGAAATCAGGGCTCTCGCCGTAGTTAACCGTGAAGTAGACATACGCGTCTTCGCCCTGGACACTCACGAGCGGAGCGCCCTTGATACCGCCAGCAGGAAGCGCAGTGCCATCAGCAGACGAAACCAGCGTCTTGGCAAAGTTGTTGGCCGGATCAATAATCGCCAGCGCAGAGCCGCCAGCAACCTCGCCGCCAACAATCAGCTTGCCATCATACGTCGTCGTAGGCACGCATGCACATCCCGTAAGGCCAAGGTCGACCACACGCTCCTCGGTAATACGCGAAGCGGCATCCGCATCGCTTGAGTCGCCATCAGAAATCGCCAAGACGTGCAGCTTGCCGTCGCGCGAGATGAGATAGGCATGGCTGCCGTCAGCCGAAAGAACGCAGGTGGAGTTGACAACGGCACCAACCGAAACACTTCCGAGCACATCACCCGTCGACTTGCTGAGCATCTCGACCGTACCAGAGCTGGTGGGGACCAAGACAAAGTCATCACCCACCGTCGCGCCCGTCCAGTAATAGCCCTCATCAGCATTAACATGCTGCCAAGAAACAGCGCCGGTCAGGATATTAATACGCGTCAGATGACCGTTATTGTACGTACCCTTTCCATAGTCGACATCAACGGTGCCGACATAGAGGTAATTGCCATCAATTGTCAGCTGAGAATTCGACTGAGCAGTCTCGCTCACGGAGTCAGTGACCCAAACCGTTGTGAGCGTGTCAGCCGTCAGGGCTTGGACCGCACCGCCGTCAAGCGGAACGATAACCAAACCGTTCGCATAAATCGGGCGCGAGGTGTAACCGACCGCAGCCTTAAGATTCGACTCGGCAAGGACCTTGCCCGACTTGGCGTCAATCTTTAGCAAACGCTTGTTGACGGCAAGATACACGTTGCCGTTCACGACAATAGGTTCACTCGCGTTGGGATACGCTGAACCAGAATACGCCTTCCAGTCGAACGTCCAAGAGCTCGCTAGCGCACCCGTAGGCGTCGAAACGTTCTCGACCGCCGCATTGGACTTGCCGTCCCAATCGGACTTCCAATCGGTCGGACGCGGGGCGCTCGGATTGACTACGACCTCGTCGGGATTAGGCACCGTATCGCCGGCAGCATAAGCCCAGACGATCTCGTCACGCGACTTGAGCACGTAGTCACTATCGAGCTGAGAACCGGGAACACCGTTAACAAAGTACGACCAAGCGCCGGCCAACTTAGTGCCGTCAAGCGGAGAGACAAGGCTGTGAACGCCCCAGAAGCCCAGCTGATCGTACATCTCGGACTCAATGCCCAAAGCATCAAAGTAGGCGGCAGTGGCGTCCTTGATCGTCGTGCCCTCAACAAACACCTGCGTCGAAGGATCGGTCCAGCGCTGTGCCTTATCGCCCTTCTTGCCGATGATCTCCATCGAGACAGAAACTTGACCGGGCATGGTGCCATCGGAACCATAGACCCAGGTAATCTCATCGCCGGCCTTGAGCGTGTAGTTGCCTGCGCCGACATTGGCCTTCTTGCCATTAACAAAGAACTGCCAGTATTTCCAGGTACTCTCGTTAATCTGCTCGGTCGAAAGCGTCACGTTCTTATTGAACGGTGACGTCAGCGAATTGAGGAACCAACCGTACGAGCCCTTGCCCGTGTCGGCGCCAATGCCGGCCTGCTTAAAGACCTGCTCGGAAAGATCGGCGGCAGTTGCGCCCTCTTCCACCAGCGAGGTCGTAGGTTGCGCCCACGTCTGCTGAGCACCCGAAGCATCCTGGCCGATAACGGTGCAGCTTACGGAAAGCCGGTCGGTGGGCGCAGCGTCACCGTACTTCGAGTAGCACCAGACGACAGAGTCGCCCGCCTCGAGCTTGTGGTTGCCAGCGCCCACCGATGCAGCGACGCCATTGATGAACAGCTGCCAATAGGCGCCCGTAGCATGGTCGTATGCAAGGGTGCGATCCGGCTCGAAAGGCGACGTAATGGAATTGAGCACCCAACCCCAAGAGCCGTTGGGGTCATAGTCGGCCTTGAGGCCGGCCTGCTTAAAGAGCTCCTCGGAAAGATCGGCGGCCGTCGAGCCGTTCTTGAGCGTGTACTGCGAAGCGGCAGCCCACGTCTGCTGTTTGCCCTTGGCATCGATGCCAATAACCGAGCACGTCGCTGTGACCTCAGGGCTGTTTTGACCACTCGTGCCCACAACCGTCAACGTTGCCGATACGTCCTGGTTGGCAAGCTTGGCATACGTGGCATTGTCGGGATAGCGCTCGGCATAGCGAGCGTACTTCTCGCTCGTCAGGCGCGAGGAAACGACAACCTTCGTGTTGTACTGCGGCTGCGTGACCTTGAGATTCTCTGCGGAGACAATAGAGCTGTTGCTCGACTTAAACAGACGCCAATCCTGCCCGGACATCGCGTCATAGCCAGGCAGGTCAACCGGAACAATACCAAGGGACGTCGAATCGGTCGTTGCCTTGTTGTAGCTCCAGGCAAGGTTGCCGTCGGCATCAAGATAGGCCTTCTGGAACGCGTGCATGTCGGCCGAAACGGCATTGGCTTCCTGGCCATTCAGAATGGCAGTGGCGTAGCCAGCCTTGGCTTGCTCCATAAGGGACAGCTCGGCATCGAGCTCGTCCTTATTCTGCGGGGCAATCGCAAAGTCGAGGGTCTTGCTTGCCGTGACCTCGGCGTTCGACTTATCGGTCACCGTGAGGGTGATCTTGGTGTTTGCAGCCTTGGCTCCAGGCAGCGGCTGGTAGACCGTGCCCTTGTAACCGTTGAACGTAATGTCATCGGTGCTGGCAGAGTACTTGACCTCGTAATACTTGCCGTCGATATTGAGCGTGCTCGTGCGCGGCATCTGCAGGTCGGCGGTCAGGCCATCCTTGTTGGCAACCGTTTCGGTGCCGGAGTATTTAATGTTGTCGTAGGTAAAGGCCGCATCGACCTTTTCCTGCAGTGCCTTCTTGTCGGCGGCGACCTTCTCGGGATCGCCCTTGACGGTGAGCTTGAAGTCGTGCGAGCCGGCAAGCTTGATATCGCCGCTCGTAACCGTAACCTTGGCGGTCAGTGTCACGTCTCGATCGCTCGATGCGCGCGAAACCTTACCTGTCTTATCTTCCCAGCTATAACCAGAAACAAACAGGCGCTCGGTGTCGGAGCTTGTCCATTCAACAGAGAATTTCTTTGCGGAACCCGCCTTGTACGGAAGCGTGACATTTTGGGTCACGCCATCGGCGGACTCGCCCGACGCGTAGCCAATCTGCAGGGATTCGGCGGCACTGTCAAGAAGGTCTTGCAGCTTGGCCTCGTCCCAAGCCACCTGAACTGTCTTGTTGGGCTGGTAATACTCGGTCTTGCCATCGCGCGACAGTTCAAACGCCACATCGGCGTTACGCAGACCGTCAATGTTGTAACCGGTGTAGTCGTTGGGGTCAATGAAGAAGAACGTCACATCGCCGTTGGTCTTATCCTGGGCGTCGGAGATACCGACCGTAGCCTTGGCGTCCTCGGCCTTAAAGGCAACGCCGCCCTCGGAGACCTTGACGTCAATATCGGTAAAGCCCAAATCGGCAAGCTGCGCCTTCAGCGCGTCATTGACGTTGCCGCCCTTGGCGCTGTAATCAACGGCGATCTGTTTATTGGCATCGTTGAGCTTTTGGACTGCGGCCTCAAGAGAGCCTGCGGCGATCACGGGATTGGCAGAGACGAGCTCGACCGTCGAGCTACCGCTCGTGGCGACAGCCTTCAGATACTTGCCCGCGGCAGAAGCCGAGACCGTCGCCTCGGCGCCCGACATATCGGACAGCAGCGTCCAGTCGGCCGCCGGAGCCTTCGCATCGTCGGCCGCATACCAAGCAACAGTCGCCTGACCTGTGACGTCGATACCGTTGGTGGCCGAACCGTCGGCGCGCTTGGCCTGCGCCGTCGCCTTAACGCTATCGCCCGAGACGAGATGGGTCGAATCGCTATTGATCTGCGGCGTAGTGGTCACGCGCAGCAGGTTATACTTCCCCGCCGCGGTAACGCTATCGGGCGAAACCCACTCAACGGTGTTGTCGAGGGCGTTCGCCGTAACTTTGATGCGCTTGCCGACAAGCGCATCCGAAATGGTCAGGCTGCCATCGGTCGTATCGATGCCGTCGGTGAGCTCGGTCCAATCGGCATTGCCCTCGCCCTTGGCATACCACGCCATGGTGAGCTCGGCATCGTCGGGCACGTCCTTGGTCGAGCCCGACCAGCTTCCCGGCACTTGCACACTCGGCGTGATCTTCGAACCCACGCTCAGCGTAACGTTCTTATCGGCAAGCTCGATGCCTGCCAGCTTGTACTGACCCTTGAGCGTCACGGGGCCGAGCGGGGCAACGGACTGCGTGCCGCCGTAGGAGCTCTTCTTCTGCGTGCTGGAGACGGTATTTTCGCTCGTCACCTTCACGCGCAGGTACTTGCCGGCATAGGCGGCGTCAACGGTATAGGCGGCCTCGGTAGCACCGGGGATATCGGTATAGGCGGAGTCGTAGCTCGAGCTGCTGTTTGCATACTGCCACTGGTAGGTCACGTTATCGGTGCGGTCGATATAGTGATAGTTGGAGCCGTCCTTTTTGCGCACCTTAGTCTTGAGCGTATCACCCACGTGCACGCCGTTGGTGGCAGGAGAGCCCTCAAACTGCACGTCGTACAGCTCAACTTGGCCAGCGACGGAGACAGGACCCGCCGCATAGTACGGCTTCTGCTCGCCGTAACCGCCGTTGGCCTTGGCCACGACGTAGTAGCCCTTAAGGGCGGCGGTCACCGTCAGGGTGCTACCGGTCTCACCCTCGATAGGCGTGTTGCACGAGCTCGCGTAGTTCGAGGTGCCCTTATACCACTGCCACGTGACATGCGAATCGGCGGTAACGTCGGTGGAGCCCGCCTTGGCGGTCGCCGTAATCGTGGAACCAACCTCGGCTTTGCCCGAAGTCGGGCTCATAGTAACGCTCGTGACATTAATTGAACCGGTAGCCGCAACGAGAGCGCCCGTCGAGTTGGTCGAGCTCGAAGAGCCGATCTTCGAAGACACCTTGCACTTGAGGTACTTGCCGCCCAAAGCGTCGGTTAGCTCGAGGGTCTCCCCCGTGGCACCCGCAATGTCGGTATACGTGCCACTCTTGGTGTTAGAGCTCTGCCACTGATAGTTGAGTTTGCTCGCGTCGACGAACGCGCCGTACGCGCCGCCCTTCTCCTTGGCGCGGGCCTTAGCGGTATCCCCCACCGCAAAGACGCTCGTGTTGTCCTTGGTGTTAACGATGGACACGGCTGAAATCTCGACCGCACCGGCCTGTTTGACCTTGCTGGAAGTAGTCTTGTTCACCGTGTTGACGCCAGCGTTGGCCTCGACCCTGATGTACTTGCCCTCAAGGTCGTCGCCCACCACGAGCGTAGCGCCCGTCTCGCCCTCGATCTTGGTAAAACCCGAGTACTGCGAGGTGGATGCGGACCACGTGTAGGTAACCTTGGCGTCGGCGGGGGCTTGCTGATAATAGCTTATGTACGGAGTCGCCGTCAGGGTATCGCCTATGCTCGGCGTGTCGCTATTTAGCTTGACACTGTTAAGCTCCATCTGCCCGGCACCCAGCACGGGACCGGGGATGTTGTTGGCATTGATACCCGAGCCGTACGAAACCGAGGGGCCGAAGTAATCCTTGCCATCAACCGTTACCTTGCAGATGAAGTATTTGCCTTCCATCGCGGCGGTGACGGTGAGCGACTGCTCGTGGCCTACGACCTCGGTGTAGTCGGCGACATTGCTGCTGGCCCTGGTCGTGCCGGCGAGCCAGGTGTAAGTCCAGGTGCCGGGATTGGCAACGGACTCAGTCGAAGTGCCGTACCAGTCGTCCTCGACCTCATCGTACATATTTGCCCAGAGCGTATCGCCCGCGCTGAGCGCGCCCGACTTCGTGGAATACGAGTTGCCCTCATCCTTGGAATCCTGGATGAAGACCTTGGCCTCGCTGGAAAGCGTCGTGGCGGACGCAGCGGCAACGGCGTTCTTCTGATCCGAAGCAGCAGACGTCGCAGAAGAGTTCTCGGACTCAGTCGCGTTGTCTGCGGCGGTGTCATCGCCATTCGCGGCACTCGCATTTGCACCCTGATCTGCGCTGGCGTCATCGGCAGCAGTGCTCGCCGCCGCACTATTCGCGCCGGTGTCAGCAGCGGTGCCATCGTCGGCCGCCGCGCCCTCGCCGTCCGTCGCAGCCTGGGTCACGGCCTCGGCAATGCTCTCGGCGCCCTCGGCCCAAAGTTGCGCCGGCGTGGTGCCAAAAGCCATGGCAAAAGCCAGGAACGCCACCAGACCGCGCTTGGCTACGCCACGGGCAATCGCTCCATGGCGACGCCACGAGGCGCGCTGGCGCTCGTCTTCAAACATATCCATTTGTCTCCTATTGTCTGAACTTGGAGCATTGCCCAGCGGCTGCCCCACGTCATCGCGCACGTTGCGCTCGAGTACCCCCATCGGGGTCCCCCTTCCCTCCAGAGCCCAACGCGTACCGGCGGCATGCGCCACGGTCGCGTGCAAGATGGGAGGCGATCCGACTTAACCTTACCGACCCGGGCGCGCCGTCCGATCTGCGACGTGACCATCCCGGGCCAAGAGGAATTACGGTTACTGGTACAGCCGGGGACTTGCACCCCGATTCTCCCAAACGCGCAGGAAAACCGCGCATTCGTGCGTCTCCGCACCACCATCTAGGCCATCGATTATTACTGTCAGTATGGTAGCACGCAAAAGGGCCCCGCACACAGGCGAAGCCCAAGGTAAAAGCTATGGTTTGCGATAGGAAGGACTGTCGTCGGACCTTGCAAGAACAGCCCGTTTCAAAACTATGCCGGATTACGGCACTGAATCAGCACCTCGCAACCATACCTGTCATTTTTAAAAACCTACGACTCATCTACCTGCGGTTTTAAAAGCGCGAATTTCGGTATGCTCGAGGTTCGGCACTCCAGCCCCGTAAACCGGCATAGTTTTGTTCGAACCAGCCCACGCCGGCGCGACGCAAGGCAAAATGATCCGTTTTCCTCCGTCCCCCAGGGGTCATTAACGCTTGCCGCCGTGGCTGTTGCGCCAGATCTCGCGGCCCAGCATCAGCGCCAGCACCAGCGCGCTCACGTAGCCCATAAAGCCAATGACTGGGATACCAAACACAACCGGCTCGATGCGCGCGTAGTACACCACCGACGAACCGATAAACAGGCCGGCGATAACGATAGCCATCGACATGCGGTCGATAATCCCACCTAGCTGTCGCAGCGCCTTATCGCTGCTCATGATCTGCGTGTTCACCTTAAGCTGGCCGCGTGTGAGCATGCGCGAAGCCAAGCCCAGATACTCGGCCGCCTCGAGCGAGCCCTTCGCCGCGCGATAACTGCTCGCTGCAAAGTCGCGGCTCATCTCGCGCATGCGCGCATAGGTGCTTTTCTCGTTTTTAATATGCGTCTGGATGATCTGGATCATGTTGACGTCGGGCATGTACTCGGTCAGCAGCCCCTCGAGCGTCACCATGCCGCGGGCGAACATCGTCACCACGCTCGGCAGCTCAACGTCATTCTTACGTGCGAGGTTTAACAGCGAGGTCAAAAACTCGCCGATATCCAAGTCTTTAAGGTCAAGGCCCGCAAAGTCAGCCACGATAAAGTCCAAATCGGACAAAAAGGCCGAATGATCGAGCTCAGCCGAGTCGCCGCGCGTCACGGCAAAGCGCATGAGCGAATCCTTGAGCTTGGGCACGTCACCCTCGGCCACGGCGAAAATCATGTCCTTGACGATACCGCGGTCGTGGCTCGACATGCGTCCGACCATGCCCAAGTCGATAAAGTAAACGATGCCGTCCTTGAGAATGATGTTTCCCGCATGCGGATCGGCATGGAAAAAGCCGTCATCGAGCACCTGCGTCGAGTAGTCCTCGACGATTGCGGCACCGATCTTTTCCAAGTCATAGCCCTCGGCCACCAAGCGTTCAGGATCGGCGATCGAAATGCCGTCGACGTAGTCCATAACCACCACGTGCTCGGTGCACAGGTCCAGATAGGATTTAGGGCACGTCACGCCATGAACGCTCTTATGGAACTCGTAGAAGTCGTTGAGGTTTTTAGCCTCGGCCAAAAAGTTGGTCTCCTCGCGAAACGAGGTCCACAACTCCTCGACTACGCCGTGCAGGTCAACGAATTGATCGGTGTTGACAAACTTGGAAACGATGCGCACCACCGAGCGAATGATATCGATGTCCTGCGCCATAACCTGCTGCGCACCGGGGCGCTGCACCTTGACGGCCACGTCCTCGCCCGTCACCAGACGAGCGCGGTGCACCTGCGCGAGCGATGCGCTACCAAGCGGATTGGGGTCGATCGCATCGAACATCTCCCCCAGGCGCAGGCCGTATTCTTCCTCCAGACAGCGAAGCACTACCTCGTACGGCACCGGCTCCACGTCGGAGCGCAGACGACGCAGCTCGTCGCAAAAGCGTTGCGGCAAAATCTCGGACCGGTTGGCCAGAATCTGCCCCATCTTGACGAACATGGGGCCGAGTTCCTCGAGCAGGCGGCGCAAACGAACCGGCGTGAGGTTATCCCACACGCGGTACTTTTTGACCAGGCGAACAATCTGCCCAATGCGTTCGCGACGACCCGCCGGCGTGAGCTGGTATTCCTCGTCCGGTGCCATCGCGTCGGGCTCCTCGGGCACCATATCGACAGCGCGCGGCTTCTTGCGAGCGCCCGAGACGGCAGCGTCGACCTCATCGACAACCGCCGCCTCGTCACCCAGGGGATCTAGATTGTTGAAATCGGTGGTGGAATCTGCCATCTGCGCTGCTACTCGGCCTCTTCGGCGTCCTCTGCGTCGTCGGGCTCAACGGACTCGACAGGCACCGAGGTCACGTTGTCCTCGACCGAATCAACGATATCGCGCACATGGGCCAGGAAGGCCGTGCGCTCGGGGGCGGTCATAACGCGGACGCGAGCCAGAATGAGCTCGTCGAGCACGCGCTGGGCCGCGGTCTCGCCCTGCATGCCCAAGCGCTCGGTCAGGTCGGAGATGGTGCCGCCGGCCTGCTCGAACATGTCGGACACACTGCGGGCGATATCGGGGGTGGCGGTGTCCTTGCGGACCTGCTCGCCTTTGGTGTTAAGGTCGTCGAGGACCTTCTTGCCGCCTTCGACAGCAACGGCGGCAGCGCCAAAGCCCACGTTAATGGCGCCGTTAACAAGCTGATCGAGTTTCATAACCATGGTTATCTCCAATCACAAACAACTGCATTGGCGTTCTTGTACCCAAGATTGAGCGAAAGCGACAAAGCGTTTTAGCGCTATTCGATCGACGGGAAATCCCTACCTCACGTTGTCGTTCATCGCGAAAGAGTTCTTCATGGCGCAGCTCGTGGTGTAGAGCACCTTGCCCAGTAGAGCATCGGTCTCCACGCGAACACGCTCGGCAAAGGCCTCGTTGGCGCGCGCAAGCTCGGCAGGCACCTCGGCCTCGGGTAGCGCGGCTACGGCAGCGTCGACGTCATGGATCTGCTTGTGGCCCATGCCACCGACCTTCTCCTGGTAGTCCTCCACAGCGCGAC
>OLOB01001769.1_pt1 | contig 13784 bp, 10 predicted proteins | sample 1671911 | NCBI WGS metagenome assembly OLOB01 (sample SAMEA3136625, study PRJEB25190) | human gut metagenome | biome: human gut; feature: human-associated habitat; material: faeces | place: Austria | collected 2013
CCGCGCACGCTCGCGGAATTTGGCATGAAGGCCGATGATATCGACACCCTGCTGCCGGGTCTCAAGATCACGCGCGGCGAGGTGTTTGGCAACTTCAAAAAGCTCACGCTGGACGACGCCCGCGCGATTTACGAGTCCGCGCTCTAACGAGAAGCCCGACCACGCCACCCGTTGTCTCCCGCGTCACCTCGATCGTCGCACGCGGAAGCCGCAACGATGCGCATCACACCGGAGCACGCCCCGGCCCCGGTGCGCACATGGTTCCAAACGCGACGCGCCCCCGCCGAGAATCAATCTCGGCGGGGGCGTCGTCATCCTTCGACACAAACTATTCAGCCGTGCCCACTAGTCATCGCACACGTTCGGACAAGCGGCGTCCTTAATCCAAGGAGCCTCGGGGCGGCAGATCAAACGCGCGTTGTTGTACGCCATATCAAGCGTCAGACAGGTGCGAGCCGAATAGTAACCGTCCTCGCGCTGAATGGTGAGAGCCAGCTCCGGGGTATCGCCCGTCAAGCAAAGCGGCAGCAGCAGCTGAATCCTGCCGTTGTAGTACTGCGGCACGGCGATGGTGTAATTGGCAGCAGCCCGACGACTTGCCTCCATGACGGCACCCTCAAAAGCGTGGCGTAGCAAAAACGCCTTGCCCTCGCCCTTGAGCTGCTCCGGTATACGAGAGAGATTCTCGGCATCGCCCAAGATATGGTCGATATTGGTCCGCACCTCAAGACGATAATCAAACACAAAGTCGGCAGGGTTCTCGCTAAAGTGCACGCGATCGGGAAGCACGCTGAACTCAATCAGACGCGGGTCGCTCGCCTTATAGAAGCCCTTGAGAAACCACTGCTGGCGGGCATCCGGTCGCTCATTGGGCTCAAACAGCACGTAGATGGGCTCGAAACGCTCCGTAAACAGACCCGTATCCATCAGGCAGCAGTCATGCTGAAAGGCCAGGGCCGAGCAGCCCTCCCCCGCCTCAGCGGCCTTGTTGTACAGATGGACGGCGCGCTTGAACGTAAACGTCAGATAGTTCTTGAGCACGCGATCGTTTTCGCCCCAATCCTCGGGAGCTGCAAGCTCGCTCAGATAGGCAAAGGCAGGCATGGGACAAAATGCGAAATCAAACAGGTTCTCTTCAATGCTAAACACGGTAATCCTTACGCTCGTTTTTAACTGACATCAAAGTAGCATGCCGCCCGTACACAAGTTGCTGTCGAGAAGACACTGCCGGCACTCGTCTGCCCCAAACACCCAAGCACAACAGCGCCCCTGCCAAGGATCACCTCAGCGGGGACGCCGCAATCAACCGCCTAAAATATGAAGGCCTTGTGAAAATGTGACAAAATAAACCTGGCGACTTTTTGTCACGGGGGTGCGCCCCATTTACTGGAGACGCTAGGCGGCCAGGCCCAGCGATTTCCTGTACTGACTGGGGCTCATCCATCCGAGGGACCTCTTGATCCTCTCGCAACGGTAGTATCTCATGTAGCCGTCGAGCTGGGATGCGAAATCCTCCAGGCTGACGCCCTCCCAGTCCCGGCCGTAGAAGAACTCGAAGCTCCTATGTATGTCAACTCTCTCTTTTCGCCTGAGATTTCAGCCAGGCATCGTATTCTTCCAGGAACCGAACGTTCATCAGGCGGCCGGTCTCAGCGTAGCTTACCCTTTGGAATCCGACGTTGAGGGCCTTCCCCGCTTCCACCAAGGTAATGCCCAGAGCTTGTCTTGCGGGGCGCAGATCCTTCCACGACGGCCCTTTGGTTTCGAGCGGGTTGCGCAACGCCCGGAACACCTCGCGGGCGATGTAGCGCTTGAGGCACCTGATGGCCTCCTTCTTGGATTTTCCGTCGCGCTTGCGCTTTCCGACGTAATCCTTGGTCCTCTGATCATACGACATCCTGGTCACTGCGATCTGGTAAAGCGCCCTGTTGGCGCGCCTGTCGCCCCCTCTGTTCAAGCGATGGCGTTCCGTTTTGCCCGAGCTCGCCAGCAGCGGGGCGACGCCGCATAGGGAGGCGAACTCGGCCTCGCTTTTCAGCCTTTCGGGATTTCCCCCGCCGGCCACGGCCAGGGCGGCGGCGGAAACGGTGCCGCAGCCGTAAATGGTGAGCAGGGCAGGGGCATTCGCCTCCAAAACCCGCTTCATCCTCTCCTCGATGGCGTCTGCCTCCCGATCCTGGAGATCCCAGGCTTTTCCCAAGGACCCCAGGGCCAGAATGATGCCGCCGGCGGCGGGGTCGAGCGTCGAGAGGGCGCTTCTGAGATTCTTCCTGGAAAGGCCCTCCAACGACCTTCTCAAATCCTCGGGCGCCGTCACTATCAGGGATTTCGCAGCGTTTATCATGGCCGATGTGGCCTGTACGAGGCGGTCGCGGGCTATCATGAGCTGCCTGAGCTCTTCCGTCCATCCGGACTGGTCCTTGGGCTTCGACAGGTTGACCCTGGCGAGAACCTGCCGCGCCGCCACCTCGGCGTCGGCCGGATCGCTCTTCGGACGGCCCGGCTTGCGCCTCGCCCTTCCCGGCACCATCACCTCATGCACGCAGTACCCGAGCTCAAGGAGCCTTCGCGTCAAGCCGGCGCCGTACGAGCCGGTCCCCTCGATGCCGACGCCGACGCACGTTGCCGGGCCGCCTATCTTGCCGGCGAGGGCATCGTAGCCCTTCGCGTCCGCGGCGAACCTGAATGTCCCGATTGCTCTCCCCGTGTGGTCGAGGAGACAGAGGGTGTGGGTGTCTTTGTGGGTGTCGACGCCGGCAAAGACGAGGCCTTTCTCCAACTCGCTCATATGCAGCCCTTCAGATCAACGCTTGCGATACGATCCGAACCGAAGGCTGGCTAGACAGAACGCTGATGGGGGCTGTACCATGCGGGTTGCTAGGTCCACGCGCTCGAGCCCATGCTCCTATTAGGTCATTGGCCGGCCTTGGCCGGGGCCGACGCGAGGCTCTTCGAGTTGAGGCCAGTCGCTGGAATCGACGGCAGTTCTTTAATGGGCCATCGCGTCGGCTCATGCGCATTTTCGCCGATAACCCTCGTCGATAGCGCGATTCCCATTATCAGTGTTCTTGAGCCGGCCGAAGAACCCCCTCCATGGCCGAGTTGTCCGGCGAGCACCCCTTCCTCGACATCGAGCGCTCGAGGCCGTGCCTCTCGCAGATCTCGAGCCACCCGGGCCACCTGTAGTGGCACCCCCGGTCGCTGTGGATCACGGGGGCCTCGCCCGGCCCGAGCGTTGCGCACGCCTCCTCGAGCATCGTGTTGGCCATCTCGGCGTCGGGCCGCTCCCTTATCGTCCAGGCGACCGGCATCCCGTCGAAGCAGTCGATCACGGGGCTCAGGTACGCCTTGCCGGCCGGGATCCGGAACTGCGTCACGTCGGTGGGCCAGAGCCTGTTGGGGGCGTCGGCGCGGAAGTCGCGCGCGACGAGGTTCCCCGGGGCGTCCCCGATCTCCCCCTTGTACGAGTTGTACCTGCGCCTCTTCCGGGCGTAGGTGACGACGCAGCCCTCCTCGGCCATGAGCTCCCTCACCTTCTTGCCGGATATGCGGATGGGGTCCTCCCTCTCGCGCAGCCTCTGGCGGATGTAGCGGTACCCCCTGCTCCCGCGCACCAGCTCGAACTCCTCCCTGATGGCCGCGCGGGCCCCGGCGTAGGCGTCCGCGCGCTCGGGCCTGGACCTCAGGTAGTAGTAGCTGCTCGACGGGATGCCCAGGGCGCCGAAGAGCCCCGTCGCGGTGATGTTCCGGGGGCGGGCGTCGATCAGCGCGGCCTTCTCCTCATTGCCGAGCCCCTCGACGCCCCCGGCTTTTAAAACCTTCACCGTGCCCTCCAGCACGTACGCCTTGACCTCGAGCTCGTGCACGTAGCGCCTGAGCCCCTCGTCGCTCATCTCGTCCATCTCTTTCCTGCCGAGGCGGACGATCTCGTCGGGATCGATCTCGGGGATATCCATCGCCGCTCCCTCCACGTACCTCTTCTTCCAGTTGGAGATGGTGGGGGCCGACACGCCGAGCATCACGGCCACCTCGTCGAGCCTGAGCCCATGGCCGCCGTACGCGAGGCCGAGCGCGAGCCTCACCGTCTCAAACGGGTATTTTACAGGACGGGGCCGGCCGACCTTGAGGTTGCCGTCGCGCCCCCTCCTCCACCTGGCCGCGCTCTCGCGGCTCACGCCGAATCGGCGCTCCGCGTCCCGGGCCGAGTGTCCCTCGTCCAGATACGCCAGGACCTCATCGATCTTCTCCTTCGGGTACGCCATCTCGATCCCTCCTCGAGAGGTTTTCTCCAGGATTCGGGGCGCACCCCCCACATTAGGAGATGTGGCCGAGGAATTCGCGGGTGCGCTCGGATTTGGGGTGGTCAAAGACCTCGGCCGGGGTACCTTGCTCGACAACCACGCCGCCGTCCATGAAGATCACGCGGTCGGCAACGTCGCGCGCGAACTTCATCTCATGGGTCACCACAATCATGGTCATGCCGCCGCGAGCAAGGTCACGCATAACGGCAAGGACGTCGCGCACGAGCTCGGGGTCCAACGCACTCGGGGCCTCGTCAAACAGCATCACGTGCGGGTTCATGGCCAAGGCGCGGGCGATGGCGACGCGCTGCTGCTGACCACCCGAAAGCTGGCTCGGCATGAAATCCACGCGGTCGCCCAAACCAACCTTCTCCAGCTCCTGGACAGCAATCTGCTCGGCCTCCTCCTTGGAACGCTTGAGCACCTTTTGCTGGGCGATCATGACGTTCTTCTTGACCGAAAGATGCGGGAACAGGTTGAACTGCTGGAACACCATGCCCAGCTTGGCACGCACACCGTTGATATCCACGCCCTTGGCCGTGATGTCAGCGCCCTCGAAGATAATCTGGCCGCCCGTGGGCTTCTCAAGCAAGTTAACGCAGCGCAGCATGGTCGACTTACCGGAACCGGAAGGGCCAAGCACAACCACAACCTCACCGCGGTGCACGTCGATGTCGATGCCGCGCAGGACCTCCAAGTCCCCATAGCTCTTGTGCAAATCCTTAATGCGAACGATTACGTCGTCCTCGGACATGACGTCCTCCCGGACCTCGTTGCTCTCACTCATAGATAGATCTCCTTCTCGGTCCTAGAGGGTAGCGTCGGCAGCATTCGCCTTTGCACGGGCCCCCTTGGGGGAATTCTTCTTGGCAGGCGTCTTACCCGCAAGCCTGTTCTCCAGACCGCTCACCACGCGCGTAAGCGGCAGGGTAACCAGCAGGTAGAACAGGGCCGCCACCACATACGGAGTGATGGAGCCGGTGGTGGCGACGATCGTCTTCGCATACATGACGATCTCCATCACACCCACGGCGGCGAGCAGCGACGTATCCTTGTACAGCAAGATAAACTCGCTGGTAAGCGTGGGCAAGACATTGCGGAAGGTCTGCGGAATGATGACATAGAGCATCGTCTGCACACGATTCATGCCAAGGGAGCGAGCTGCCTCATTTTGTCCCGGCGGGATGGACTGGATGCCCGCACGGAAGATCTCGCACAGATAGGCCGCCGAGTTCATGGCCATCACGATAACGCCCAGCGGATAGTTGCCAATATTCACGCCCGCAAGCGGCAGACCGAAAAACGCGATGTAGATCTGCAGGAACGCCGGCGTGCCACGGATGATGTTGATATAGAACCCCGAGATGCCGTGCAGGATGCGCGAGTTGGAGATGCGCATAAGCGAAAGGATGAAGCCAAAGGGAATGGCCAGCGGGAACGCCACGAGCACGATGGCAAGTGCCATCAAAAAGCCCGAGAACACAACAGGCAAGCTGGAGATGATGATGAGCGGGTTGAGGAACAAGCGCAAGAAGCGGTTGGAATTCCATGCCTCAACCCAAGGCTGCTCCTCGAGGAACGACTCAAGCTGGTCGAGTGCCGAAGTGCCCTTGATGGTAAGGGCAGGAATGTTCGCCACATCCTTTTCGGTACCATCGGCGAGCTCATACGTTGCACTCAGTTGCTCGCTGCCGCCCTGTGCGGGAAAGACCACATGGTAGAGCTCGAGGCGGAAATACTTGCCCGCCTCGGTTGCCTCGGGGAAGGTAGCCTTCACCGTCTGGCCATCGACGCTGTACTTGGGCTTGACGAACGTGCGATCCATAAGGTCTTCGCCGGACAGGATGGTCACGCGCGCGTCCTCAGTGGAAAACTCGGTCCCCTGCGGAAGGGTAACGGTAAATCCGGTGAGGGCCTCGTCTTCATCGGCCTGGAACTCCCAGGTCAGGCGCGTCTCCTTGCCGCCCAGGACGTCGCTGCCAGCATCGGCATTGGGCTGCGCGGTGAGCTTTTGCACCTCAAGGGCACAAGCGGGCGCCGGCGCAAGAACGGCGCCGCAGCCCAAAGCACAAGCCGCAAGGGCACAGGCAGCAACCAAACGACGCAGGGCCGTGCGGGCGCCGCCAAGTGTTGTGTTCACGGGTTCAGTCACGATAAAACTCCTTACGCTCCCGCTCGCCAAAGCACGCGCGAATACGCGCAAAGGCCCCTCCCGCCGTGAGCGAAAGGGGCCGGATGGCTACAAGCGGGGCAACAAACTACTTGATGTTGTACTGCTCCATCAGAGCGTCAACGGTACCGTCCTCGGTAAGCTCCTTCAGAGCCTCGTTGATCTTCTTGGTGAGCTCGGGGTTGTCCTTGTTGACAGCGATGGCATACTCCTCGCCGGTGCTGATCTGCTTGATGGTCTGGCAGTTGTCGAACGAGGATGCGGTGAGCTGGGAAGCAACAGAACGGTTGGTCACCAAAGCGTCGGCCTTAGAAGCCTGAAGTGCAGAGAAGCAGTCCGTAGCGTTCTTGAAAGGAACGAGCTCGGCGTTGGGGAAGTTCTCCTTGGCGAAGGACTCGGCGGTGGAGCCGGACTGGACGGCGATCTTCACGCCCTCCTTGTTGAGCTCGTCGGCATAGTTGTCGCCGGTGATGGTGGTGTTGTCCTTAAGGGTGACGATGGCCTGGTCGTCCATGTAATAGGAGTCGGAGAAATCGACTTCCTTCTTGCGGTCGGGAGTAGCGGTGATAGCCGCGATGGAGCAGTCGTACTTGGTGCCGCTGGCAACGCCTGCTACCAGGGAGTCGAAGTCAACGTTTTTGTACTCGACCTCAAGATCGAGCTTCTCGGCGATCTTCTTGATGAGCTCGAGGTCGAAGCCCTTGTAATCGCCATCCTCCATATACTCAAACGGCTCGTACTCGGCAGAGGTTCCCACGGTCAGCTTGCCCTTGGTGACGAGCTGCACGCTGTCGGACTTCGCGGCAGAACCGGCATCGGCGCTACCAGCGGAGGTGCCACCGTTGCCGGAACAACCGGCAAGGGCGAGAACGGCGGCAAATGCGCCTGCGGCGACTACAGCGCCAAACTTCTTGAACTTGTACATACTTTTCTCCTTCCACGCGCCCCCTCTTGGTCAGGAACGCATAAAACTAGGGGCCATTATGCTCCGCTGTGCATAATGGCCCTCCGAAAAAGTGCTATGTAACAAAATAGACTTATTTTTATCCACAATTGAAAACAATCGCCCAAACGACTAGTCCCCCTGCAGACCCCGCAGCAGTTGAATCTCATGCGCATAACCTGCAAGCTCATTGGGCGTTTCCAGAATAAACGGCAGTCCGCGCAGGCGCGGATGAGAAACAATGCGCGCAAAAACCTCCTCGCCCCCGCCAAGCTCGGCAGACCCCAGGTAGCCCGCGCCAATGACCTCGTGACGATCCTTATGCGCCCCGCAGGGATTCTTGGAGTCGTTGATGTGAACGGCGCGAAGACGCGAAGCCCCCACCACACGGTCGAACTCATCGAGCACGCCGTCGAGATCGTGCACGATGTCGTATCCGGCATCGCTCACATGGCAGGTATCGAGGCATACACCCAGGCAGTCGTCCAGCTCGGGCCGGCGCGTACTCACCGCATCGATAATCGCCGCGAGCTCTTCAAAGCGGCTTCCCACCTCGGTACCCTTGCCTGCCATGGTCTCGAGCAGCACGCACGTGCGCTGCCCCTCAAACATCACCTGGCACAGCGTATCGGCGATGAGCTCGATACCGCGCTCAACGCCCTGGCCCACATGGGCTCCAGGATGGAAATTATAATAATTGCCCGGCAATGCCTCCATACGGCGCAGGTCTTCCCCCATCGCTTCGAGCGCGAACTCGCGCGCACGCTCCTTGGCAGAGCAAGGGTTATACGTATAGGGAGCATGTGCCACAAGCGGGCCAAACGAATGCTCGGCCATCAACAATCGCAGCGCGGCCACATCGTCTAAATCGAGTTGACGCACAGAACCGCCGCGCGGGTTGCGCGTGAAAAACGCGAACGTGTTTGCACCAATAGACAGTGCCGTCTTTCCCATTGCCTCGTATCCATCAGAGATGGAAAGATGGCATCCAATCGTTAACATCGCAGCCCCCTATCCCCGATGAGCACCGTAGAGCGAGTACCAGCCGTCATGCTCGCTCACGGTCAAGGGCACGTCAAACAGATCGCTCATCACGTCGTCGCACAGCAGCTCGTGCTTGGAGCCGTCGGCAAAAATGGACGCGTCTTTGATGAGCAGCACGCGGTCGATGGCGGGGATGATGTCCTCCGGATAGTGCGTGACCAGAATGATGGAGCAGCCCTCGGCGGCAAGCGTGCGCATAGTTTCGCGCAGGTGATACATACCCTGCGGGTCAAGGCCCGTACAAGGCTCGTCAAACACCAGCACAGAGGGGTTGCGCACCAGCTCGCGTGCCACGAGCACGCGGCGCACCTGGCCTGTGGAAAGCGTCATGATGTCGCGATCGGCAAGGCTCGCGATGTGCAAGCGGTCGAGCGCCTCGAGCGCACGCGCGTGGTCGGCGTCGCTCACCTCGCGATGCATGGGCAAACCCAACGTGCCAAAGATGCCGCCGCACACGATCTCCTCGGCCGGCAGATGCACGCGCACCTGTTCGTGCATGGTCGAGCTCACGATGCCAAGGGCACGCTTAATATCGTCCAGCAAGGGGCGCTCCTGCCCGCGAAAGCGCACGGGAGGCTCGTCGCGATACAGCGGGAAAACTTCGCGCGTGAGCAACTGGATAAAGGTCGACTTGCCTGCGCCGTTAGGACCGAGCAGTGCCACGTGCTCGCCTTCCGCCAGGCTAAAATCGTCCACGCGCAAAATCGTCTTGCCCGCACGCACCACCTCTGCATCGTGAATGCGAAACAGCGGCGGCATGACGGCCGAACCCGCATCGATACGTGCCTCTTCCATAGATGCGCACTCCCCTTTTTGCATAAACCTCACCAAATTGAAAAGCCGATTGCCTTACTATAGGCAAATCACCGGCGGCGTACGCGCAAAAATCAAAAGGAAGTGCATATGGCAGACATGCTCACCCTCGAAGCCTTTGAGGAGGCCTCCGCAAAGGTCAAGGAGGTCACCCAGGAGACCAAGCTTGTAGAAAGCCCCTCGCTTTCGGCGCAATGCGGCAATCGCGTGTGGCTCAAGCCCGAGAACATGCAACGCACGGGTGCCTACAAGCTGCGCGGCGCCTACTACAAGATCTCCAAGCTCAGCCAGGAGGAGCTGGACCGCGGCGTCATCACCGCAAGTGCCGGCAACCACGCGCAGGGCGTGGCCTACGCCGCCTCGCACGCGGGCGCGCGCTCCGTGGTCGTGATGCCCACCACCACACCGCTCATCAAGGTCGAGCGCACCAAGGGCTACGGCGCCGAGGTCGTGCTCTTTGGCGACGTGTTCGACGAGGCGCAGGCGCACGCTATCGAGCTTGCCGAGCGCGAGGGCCTCACCTACATCCCGCCGTTCAACGACGAGACCATCGCCACCGGCCAGGGCACCATCGCTATGGAGATCATCCAGGAGCTACCGCTGGTAGACACTATCTTGGTTCCCGTGGGCGGTGGCGGCCTGTCCTGCGGTGTCTCGACCTTTGCCAAGCTGTACAACCCCAAGATCCGCGTGATCGGCGTGGAGCCCGAGGGCGCACCCAGCCTCACGCGCGCGCTCGAGGCTGGCCACACCGTCAAGCTCGACCACGCCAACACCATCGCCGACGGCACCGCCGTGCTTGAAGTGGGCGACAAAGTCTTCCCGTACCTGCAAAAAAACCTTGACGATGTGATTCGCATCCCCGATGAGGAGCTCATCGGCTGCTTCCTCGACATGGTGGAGAACCACAAGATGATCGTGGAGAACTCCGGCCTGCTCACCGTAGCGGCACTCAAGCACCTGCCCGCCGAGAACAAGCGCGTGGTCTCCATCCTCTCCGGCGGCAACATGGATGTCATTACCATGGCAAGCGTCGTGCAGCACGGCCTGATTCAGCGCGGACGCATCTTCACCGTCTCCACGATGCTGCCCGACCGTCCCGGTATGCTCCTCAAGGTGGCAAGTGCCATCGCCGAGCAGAACGGTAACGTCATCAAGCTCGATCACAACCAGTTCGTGACCACCAACCGCAACGCCGCAGTGGAGCTGCGCGTAACCATCGAGGCCTACGGCGAGGACCACAAGCAGCAGATCGTCGAGGCACTTGCCGCCGCCGGCTTTACCCCGCAGATTGTTCAGACGCAACTGTAAGCCAGCCCAACGCGTTCACAAGTACGCACCTCAAACCGCATGCCCCTGCAATCGCTCAAGATTTCGGGGGCATTATTTTCCTCACAAACTTTAGCCGTCTAGAGTATTTCCTGCCTTTCGCCAAACTTTTTCAACCGTGAGTCGCAATATTCCTGTATAGTAGCCGCCAACGAGTAAATGCGATGACAGGGCGAGTAGGAGCCTCATCCATCCCACAGCAAGCAGGCGGATCTGAGAACCTGCGGTGGACGGTTCCGAACATTCCCTCGAGCAGCCTCGAGCGAACGCGCACGGCCAGCGGTCACCCCCGCACGGTCCCGATCGGCGCAAGTACCTTTTGGCCGGAAGCCTTCCGTCATAGGCATCGAGCGATGGGCACCGCCATCTGGCTCGCATTTTCTCATCACACCGTTGAGTATCCAACGCAGCGAGAAAGCGAGACACGAGCGTGCAACTTCGAAGCGATGCCATCAAGCGCGGTTTGGCCCGAGCCCCCCACCGCAGCCTCCTTAAGGCAGACGGACTCACCGATGAGGAAATGAACCGTCCGCTCGTCGCGGTCTTTAGCTCCAAAAGCGATATCATCCCCGGGCACAACAACCTGGACAAGATTTCCGAAGCCGTAAAGGCCGGCATCTATATGGCAGGCGGTGTGCCGTTTGAAATCGATACCATCGGCGTATGCGACGGCATCGCCATGAACCACGACGGCATGCACTACAGCCTGGTCTCGCGCGAGACCATCGCAGACAGCTTTGAGATCGCTGTCCAGGGCCACGCTTTCGATGCCGCCGTCTGCATCCCCAACTGCGACAAGATCGTTCCGGGCATGCTCCTGGGCGCGCTGCGCGTAAACCTTCCCACCGTCTTTGTCTCGGGCGGCCCCATGCTCCCCGGTCACAAGCAGGGCTGCACCTGCGGCCCCACCACCGACCTCAACTCGCTGTTCGATGGCGTGGGCCAGGTCCAAGCCGGCACCATGACCGACGAGGAACTCAAGTACCTTGAGGATTCTGCCTGCCCCACCTGCGGATCGTGCTCTGGCATGTTCACCGCCAATTCCATGAACTGCCTGTGCGAAGCATTGGGAATCGCGCTTCCCGGCAACGGCACCATCCCCGCCGTCTACTCCGAGCGACTGCGCCTGGCCAAGCACGCCGGCATGAAGGTGATGGAGCTGCTGGAGAAAAACATCTGCATCCGCGACATCATCACCCCCGCCGCCATCCACAACGCGATGGAGTGCGATATGGCCTTTGGCGGCTCTACCAACACGGTGCTGCACCTTACCGCCATCGCCATGGAGGCCGGCTGCCCCATCACCATGGACGACTGGGACGCCGCATCTGCACGCACCCCGCATCTGGTAAAGCTCCAGCCCTCCGGCCCGCGCCCGCTCATCGACCTGTACGCCGTGGGCGGCGTGCCTGTGGTCATGCACGAGCTGGCCGAGCTCGACTTGCTCGACACGAGTGCCCTTACATGCATGGGCACCTTGCCCGAGTACCTCAAGAGCTGCACCAAGCCCGCTGACGGTGAGGTCTGCCGCACGCACGACAACCCCATCTCGCCCGTTGGTGCTCTGCGCGTCCTGCACGGCAACATCGCTCCCGACGGCGGCATCGTCAAGAAGGCAGCCGTCGACCCATCGATGATGAAGCATACCGGCCCCGCTCGCTGCTTTGATTCCGAGGAAGAGGCCTGCGAGGCCATCTTCGGCGGCAAGATCAACCCCGGTGACGTGGTGGTCATCCGCTACGAGGGTCCCGCCGGCGGTCCGGGCATGCGCGAGATGCTCACCCCCACCTCCGCCATCTGTGGCATGGGGCTTTCCACCAGCGTGGCACTCATCACCGACGGCCGTTTTTCCGGCGCCTCCAAGGGCCCGTGCATTGGACACGTGAGCCCCGAGGCCGCAGCCGGCGGTCCCATCGCTCTTATTCACGAAGGCGACATGGTAACCGTCGACATCGAAGGCGGCAAGCTCGATGTCGACGTTTCGGACGAGGAGATGGCCGCTCGCCGCGCCTCCTTCACGGCACCCGCACCCAAGCACAATCACGGCGTGCTTGCCAAGTACGCAAAACTCGTTTCCAGCGCAGATAAGGGGGCGTATATCGGATGACGACACTCGAAGAAAAACTCGCGATGAGGAAGGCCGCCATCGAGGGCCGTCCGTTCGGTCCCGGCTCGAAAACCGAGCACGAGGGCAAGACCATGACCGGCGCCCAGGCTGTTATCGCCAGCCTTGAGGCCGAGGGCGTCGATACGCTCTTTGGCTACCCCGGCGGCCAGGCCATCAAGATTTACGACGCGCTGTACGACTCCAAGAAGATCCACCATGTGCTTGCCCGCCACGAGCAGGGTGCCACGCACATGGCAGACGGCTATGCCCGCGCCACCGGCAAGGTGGGCGTGGTGCTGGTCACCTCCGGCCCCGGCGCCACCAACACGGTGACGGGCATCGCCACCGCCTATATGGACTCCGTGCCCCTCGTGGTCATCACCGGCCAGGTCACGCGCGGCGTCATCGGCACCGACGCGTTCCAGGAATCCGACATCGTGGGCATCACCATGCCCGTGGTCAAGCACTCCTTCCTGCTCCAATCCACCGATGACCTTACGCGCACGTTCCGTGAGGCGTTCTATATCGCGAGCACCGGCCGCCCCGGCCCTGTCCTTATCGATATCCCAAGCGACCTGTCCAGCGCAGAGATGGTCTTCCATTACCCCGACAAGATCAGCCTTCCCAGCTACCGACCCACCTATAAGGGAAACGCCAAGCAGGTGCGCCAGGCCGTGGCCTGCATCCAGGAATCCAAGCGTCCGCTCATCTACGCCGGTGGCGGCATCGTGACGAGCCACGCCTGCTCCGAGCTCACCGAACTTGCCGAGCGCATGCAGATCCCCGTGGTCACCTCGCTCATGGGCAAGGGCGCCATGCGCTGCTCCAATCCGCTGAACCTCGGTCCTGTGGGCATGCACGGCTCCAAGTACGCCAACATGGCCGTCACCGAGTGCGACCTGCTCATCGCCGTGGGCGCGCGCTTCTCCGACCGCGTGACCGGCAAGGTCGATGAGTTTGCCCCGCACGCCAAAATCATCCACATCGACATCGACCCGGCCGAGATCGGTAAGATCATCGACCCCGCTGTGCCTATCGTGGGCGACGCGAAAGTGGTGCTCGGCGCCATCACCGACC
>OLOB01001771.1_pt1 | contig 13769 bp, 10 predicted proteins | sample 1671911 | NCBI WGS metagenome assembly OLOB01 (sample SAMEA3136625, study PRJEB25190) | human gut metagenome | biome: human gut; feature: human-associated habitat; material: faeces | place: Austria | collected 2013
CCTTCGGCGAAGTGACGGGCCGCTGGCCGAGGCGGGAGGCGGACTTGGTGCATGAAAGCCCGCTAACCCTTGTTCCTTCGTTTCCTTTGCACCAAGCCCCGGGCCATTTTTCCTCCGGGGCCGGCGCCGCCTTGGTGCACGTAAGCCCCCTAACCCTTGTTCCTTCGTTTCCTTTGCACCAAGTCCCGGGCTGTTTTTCCTCCGGGGCCGGCGCCGCCTTGGTGCATGAAAGCCCCTTAACCCTTGTTCCTTCGTTTCCTTTGCACCAAGTCCCGGGCCATTTTTCCTCCGGGGTCGGCGCCGGTTTGGTGCACGAAAACCCGCTACCCCTTATTCCTTCGTTTCCTTTGCACCAAGCCCCAAATGAAAAGAGATGCACGGAAGGCTCCAACGGGCCTCCGTGCATCTCTTCCCCTCATCGTACTCCTATTTTGCCGTAGCCTTGTCCACCAGGAACTGTCCTACCTTCTCCTGGAAGAAATATTCTTCGAAGTTGTTCTCCTTCGCATAATCCTCGTAAGAGGATCCGGCCTGCTTCTTGAACTGCTTCTCGCTGAGTCCGGTACTTTCCTTGAACTCCTTCAGCCTCTGGTCATAATCGCTGCTGCTGAGACGGATGCCCTCTTCTTTTGCAATGGCATGTGCCACCAGGTGCAGCTTCACGCTCTCCTTGGCGCTGTTCTTTACCATGGCCTGATAGGATTTTTCGTCCATACCGTAGGCTTTAATCAAGCTGTCCACGTCCATTCCGTACTGAGAAGCCATCTGCTCATAGTTCTGCTCCACGTCCTTCTTGGCCGCCTTGAGCTGCAGCTTCGGCGTCTTCTTCAGCTTGGAATCTCCGCTGACCTTGCTGAGCAGTTCGCTGCCTACGGAATTCTTTTTGTCCTTCTCCAGCTGTTCCCGAACGTGCTTCTCGTATTCCGCCTTCGTCTTGCACTCGTTGTCCGTGTTCTTCTTGATGAATGCCTCCGTCAGCTTCTTCTCTCCGGCATTCTTCAGCTTCGCCTGAATCTGTTTTTCCACGTCCTTGTCGGACACCTTCAGCTGAGACTTTTTGTAGGTCAGCTTGTCCGTGGACGCCACCTTCACGTATTTGTCGTAGCTGAAGAATTTATAGCTGTCTTCCTTGAACAGCCCGGTGTTCATCCAATAGAAGAGGCCGCCCAGCAGAACCACCGCCAGCACGATGCCCGTCACAACGGCGCCCTTCCGGTGACGCTTGCGGAACTTCTTCGACTCGCTCTGATAGCGCTCTTCCTTCCGCTGCGCCTTCTCCTTCTGATACGCATCCCGCTTCTTCTGCTTCTTAATCGCTTTCCGCTCCGCCGGCGACAGCTTCTTCAGTTCCTCTTCTTCTTTTCTTGATACTTTCTTAGCCATTTCCACTCCTGCCTATTTGTAATTTCAATGCAGTTCTACACCCCCGGATGTAAAATCAACGCTACTTTGATTATACTCATTTTCCCTCGTGCTGTCGACATAAAAAAAAGAATCGGAAGCCTCAGACTTCCGACTCTTCTTATTTTTACGAGAACTATTCCTCTTCCCGACCCAAATCGCTGGAGTTGATGGCCAGTTCACCCATGTTTCGATGGGTATCATACAACATTGGGCATTCCTCTGCCATCTGTTTAATGGTGGCATGCACGTTCTTCATCTCCTCCGCCAGTTCCCGGAAAGCCGCTTCCGGCACATTCCGATTCAAGAAGAGCTGCTCAATCTGGCGATTGAACTGGGTCAAATCTTCCGTCAGATCCAGGAACGAAGAGAATTTGTCGCTTTCGTACGCGCGGCGGAACTTCTGCAGATCCCGCTTCATGTAATCGACGATATCGGTCTCGCCGTAGAATTTTCCCAGCATAATTGGGTACGGGCTTACCCGATGAAGGTACATGCCCTTTCCCCGGCGGAGATCCAGCATGTACTTTATCCGAAATTCCGGTGCAATCTCAAATGTATAAATGTTGATATACGCCGGATCGGACTTGATATGCACCGCGCCCATTTGTTTTGCCATCATGTTGATCATGTCGCTGGACACTTTGTTGGTCGTGTATTCATTGCTCATTAATCCATACCTCCTGACTACATAATATCAAATTTTACCACAAGAAATACAGTGGAAATTACGATGGACAGAAGCATGAACGGCATGCCGACTTTCAGGTAGCTCTTGAAGGTAATCGGATAGCCGTGTTTCGTACTGATGTCCGACAAAACCACATTGGCGGATGCACCAATCATGGTTCCGTTTCCGCCCAGGCACGCACCTAGGGAAATCGCCCACCAGAAGGAGGTGACGTCCATTCCGTCCGCCTGCATGGCCAGAATCAGCGGAATCAGCGTTGCGACGAACGGGATGTTGTCCAGGATGGAGGACAGCAGTGCCGACGCCCACAAAAGCACCAGCATGGTGACCATCGGATGTCCGTCGGTTGCATTGATGATCTTGGATGCGAGTTCCTTGATGATACCCGTCTCGGTCAGACCACCGACAACCACGAACAACGACATAAAGAACAGGATTGTCGTCCACTCTACATCCTGAATGGCCTCGTTCACATCTTCCCTGCCGATAATCAGCATCACTGCGGCTGCGGTCAGAGCGATGACGGAAGACTCAATGCCCAGTTTGTCATGGAACATAAATCCAACGATTACACAGATTAAAACGATGATTCCTTTTCTCATCAGTGCCCGATTGGTAATGGACTTGGACGGATCCAGCTTCTCAATGGCGCTGGTATCCACCGTGCCCATTTCAATCTTCTTCTCATATACAATTTTCATCAGCAGAATCAGCACGGCCAGGATGAACAGCACGGCAAAACCGGTGTTTTCCAGGAAGTCCATAAAGGACAGGTGTGCGGCACTGCCGATCATGATATTTGGCGGGTCACCGATTAAGGTGGCGGTACCGCCCACGTTGGATGCCAGAATCTGTCCCATCAGGAACGGAACCGGATCGATCTTCAGCATCCGGGCAATGGCGATGGACATCGGTCCCACCAACAATACGGTGGTAACGTTATCCAAAATTGCCGAAAGCACTGCGGTAATCAGGGTAAAAGCAACCATGATTTTCCACGGATCCCCGTGTACCGCTTTGGCTGCTCGCACCGCAATATATTCGAACATACCGGATCGACGCACGATAGCCACGAAAATCATCATGCCCACCAGCACCCCAATGGTATTAAAATCAATATAGGAAAGTGCCTTGTCCGCCGACATGACGCCGGTGAGAATCAGTACCATTGCCCCGGCCATTGCCGCCGCGGTACGGTGCACTCGTTCGGAGATAATCAGCAGTATCACTATCAGAAACACTGCTACTGCAATAATTTTCATCTTTAGTCCCCTTTCTTACTTGCGGATTCACCGCTTAAATTTTTTTCAATATCCTATTATAATCATTCAAAATTATTTGTCCACTACCCATTGTGTTTTTTGTGTGGTCACTTTGCATTAAAAAAAGTGCGTTAGAAAAATCTAACGCACGAATTTATTTATTTTAATACTTCCGGGCAGGAATTGGAGAATTAAAGGGTTTCTCGAGGATTATTGTTATTTCTCATCTTCCAAAATAAACGCTCGAAGGATATTGTCGATTTTTATCGTAACTTTTGGCGGTGCAATTTTTCGCTGCTCCTTCTCTTCAAAATACGCGCGAGCCTTATCTTTATCCACCGTTGCCCTCAAGGCATCAAAGCGTCCGAATTCATTAATATTTCCTTCGGTAGGATGCAGCGCCATCAGATTTCTCAGCTTCTCTTCGTCCATCCCGAATGTCTCCGCGAATCGGTGAATTCGATCGTTGCGATGGTCTGCCATGTATTCCGTAATGTAATCCCGAAGGGTTGCGCCTGCCACCGGTTCCACATCCCCGCTTTGAATATCGTGCAAAAATAAATTGGCGTATTTTTGCTCTTCCATGGTCAGCGTGGAGAACGTTCGGTGCAATTCCTCTTCCGCTTTCTCCAGTTCCCCTTCAGACGCATCATCTCGTTTCAGAAGCTTATAATATTTTTCGAAACGGGAATTCATATATTCCGCATCGATTTTGCCCGTATCCATCTCTTCGATGTATGGATCCAAATCATACGGTATCTCCGGCCCGAACTCGCCTCCTTCAAATCGTGGTATTTCTTTGTACCGAATCAGCAGAATCAGATACGTTCTTTCATCCAACTCCACCTCGACCACTTCACCGGTCTCTTCTTCCTCATAACGCTTCTTTTCCCATGTGAATCCTTGGATTTGTGCCGCTTCCAGATAGGATACCAGTTCTCGAAATTCCTTTGCGAATTTCCCGCAAACGCTTCCATCCTCCGGCAGCCGTTCGAAATTATCAATTTTTTCGTCCCGGAACAGCCGCTCAATAACCTGGAAACTGTGATTCATCTCTTCCAAATGCTCCGTAAGACTCGGAACGAATAACCCATATGCTCGATCTCCGGAATACAGTTTAATGGCGCTATCGATATTCCGCTTCATGGTATACGGTTTCCGATAATATCGGATAATTCCAAATGGTTTCTCGTGAATTTCAAAAAGCCGATTCGTTCGTGAGAACGCCTGAATGATATTTTCGTAAAGAAGAACTTTGTCCAAATACAAGGTATTCACCCATTTGGAATCAAATCCGGTCAACATCTGATCCACGACGATCAGAAGATCCAGCTGTTTCTCCGATTCTCTCGCAATTCGTTCGTAGGGTTTCTTATGGGCCAGTCGCGCCGCAATATCTTTCTTCATTCTGGCAAAAGTAGGAATGGTAAAATCCTGTCCGTACCGGCGGTTATAATCCTGAATAATCTCCACCAAACCATCCTCTTTGTAAATTGCCCCCTCCTTATTATCAATGTTCGGATCAAACAAGGCCGTCACTTTAAGTTCCGGTGCCATTTCCTTGAACAATCGATAATAGTTAATCGCATCCGAAATGCTGGATGTGGCAAAAATTCCATGAAAGCGAACGCCCTCGTCGCCCTTTCCGGTGCTGAGGCGACGGAAATTCTCCCGGATATCTTCCACCACCGCATGGGTGTGCGCATCTTGTCGGTATTGTGCATTTGGAATATAGTCTTCAATTCCTCGAAGATATTTTCCGCTGCCGGAATCAACATATCCGGCCATCGGCACCTTCCCGGAATCCATGAACTCCATGTAGACCTTTCGTTTATCTTTGTTGTCCAGCGCCTCTTTCTCCGAGGATGCATGTGCCATTTCAAGTGCAACGGCTTTGCGCATTTCCTTGTCCCGATATGTCCGTACCATATACGGATCGAATCCCAGAACATTTCCGTCGCGAATGCCGTCCGCGATGCTGTATCGATGCAGCTCATTGCCGAAAACCGTTGCGGTCGTGCTCTTCTTTTTCTGGTTCTCCTTCTGAATCGGTGTTCCGGTAAATCCAAAGAAAATCGCCTGAGGGAACGTTTCTTTAATGCAAATCAGCATATCGCCGAAAGTGGATCGATGGGCTTCATCCACAATAAAAACAATTCGCTTCCGTCGAATCGTTTCCAAATCCCGGGCTTTCAGTCCCGCATCCTCCGGCACGTTGCTCATCTTTTGAATAGATGTGACAATCAGCGTGTCTGCCGGATTCGTGCTTTTCAATTTTCCAATCAGTACCCCGGTGTTTTCCGTCGCCTGAACATCCTCATCGTCATTTGCAAAACCCCGATATTCCTGCAGGGACTGAGTGCCCAGCTCAATTCGGTCCATCAGAAAAACCACCTTGTCCGCATCGCCGGAATCCGCAATCAGTTGTGCCGACTTGAAACTGGTCATGGTTTTACCGGAGCCGGTGGTGTGCCACACGTATCCGCCCAGTTGATTCTGCTCTCCCCACTTGGTCTTCCGCACTGTATCGGAAATCCGATTCGCCGCGTTCACCTGATAGCTCCGCATCACCTTCAGCACCCCATCGGAATTGTCCGCAATCGTATAGAACCCGATCATCTGATGTGCCATCGGGATGGACAGGAACGTGCGCACAATCTCATTCCAGTTATTAATCGGCTCGTTATCAAAGTCCGCCCAATGGAAATAAAAAGAAGGATTGAATCGACCGTCCGGTCCCGGATTGGCGAAGTACAGCGTTTCTTCGGGAGTCATTGCCACAAAAATCTGTACCAAAGAAAACAGTCCGGTGAACACCCCTTCGTGGGAGTATTTCTCAATCTGATGGCACGCCTCACTCACCGGTACTCCGGATCGCTTCAACTCGATATGAATCACCGGCATTCCGTTAATCAGCAGCATCACATCCCCGCGGCGATCGTTCAGAATCCGATTCTTCGCCGGGAACTTCGGTTGTTGTGCAATCTGATAAACGCTCTGGCCTCCGGCAATCTCCATGCGGTCGAACAGCTTCAGGCTGATTTCTTTTCCCAGATGTTCTGTATCCTCCGGATTATCCCGAACAATCGATACGCTTCGTCCATTGATGAAACCGTTTAGCTTCAAAGGGGTCCGAAGGTTCGTCACCTGTTCCATAATCTGGCGCATCTCTCCCGATGTGAGCGGGTATTCGTTCAGGCGATCCCTGCTTTTGTTATTGTTATAGAGAATGTTCGCCCAGTTCTTCAGCAGGTCCTCTTCATCGGGATAACGAAGCACCGATTCATACGCACCATCGGAATTTCCCCATCCGCAGGTATCTTTTTTCCAACCGCTTACGGATGTCAGAAGATGTATCAGTTCTTCCTCGAAATCCGCCTCTTTCTTAAAAGTCATATTTGCCTCCTTTAATATCGGGATGATGTTGTCTGCAAAATCTTGTTCTTCGTCGCCGGGCACCACGCCTTTGAGACCAGATGGGGGTTCGGCCGGTTGGGCGTGGTGCTTCGCTCCCCCCAAAACCTTGTTCTTCCGTCGTCGGGCACCACGTCTTTGGGACAAAATGGGGCTTCGGCGGGTTGGACGTGGTGCTTCGCTCCCCCCAATGCCTTGTTCTTTCGTCGCCGGGCACCACGTCTTTGGGACAAAATGGGGCTTCGGCCGGTTGGGCGTGGTGCTTCGCTCCCCCCAATGCCTTGTTCTTTCGTCGCCGGGCACCACGTCAGCATGCGTACCCAAATGAAAAACATGCATCCGGGAAAAAATCTCAGTTCTAGCTTACGCTGATGAAGGGTGATGAGGTTGTCGAGCTTATTGAGAAATGCTCCAATCTGCTTTTGTTCCTTCACTGACGGCACTAAAAATGTCTCTTTTAGAAAGTCATTAGTGACCAAGTCATGCATCATTGTTGACGCTTTTGTACTTCTAGCAAGAATTCGCTGCATTAATGTTTCATTATTGATTGCATACTTCCAAAAGCATAAATCATATTCTTGAATAGGTCTGAATACAGCAAAAATATGGGATACTATACCGTTTCCTATATCATTTTCAACAAACCTGCCATATCGAAACTCTTTACTCTGATGACCTTCAAATGCTATATCCCCTAATTTAAATGTATAATATGTTTTGAGATATTCAGTAGTAGAAACCTTAACATCATTCTTGAACTGCATAGTCGCTACGGTGATGTTTTTATCCATTCCTATACTGCCATCATTCTTTTCACTTGACCTAGCATACAATTCAGAAAACTTACGCTGTTCCCAATCTTTCTTAAAATCCTCTTCTATTTTACGCAATACAGTACATTGTTAGTACTTCCATTTCGCACTACATATCCACTTTCAAGCAAAAGATTTAAATATCGTCTTGTTGTTGCCGCTGATTTCCCACATATACGCTCTGCGGTTGCGGGTGAAATGCACCCATCTTCTTCCAATGTAATTATAATTGGCAATAAACGCTTATAATCAGCTTCGCTCAATCTTCGCTCATTCTGAGCGAAGTCTTTTGGGATTTCTAAACTCATTCCAACATCATAGTTCAAATTTCTCAATGTAACGGTAAATTCAACTCGTGAAGATAAAAAACGAGGTTCTTTATCATCACTATACAAATATGCCTTACGATACTCGTTTATAATCTTCGTCAGACCGCTTCCCTTCCGCTCCATGAATCCGAGTCTCTGGAAAACATCCGCTAAAACAGGATTGCGCCTAGTCGATGGAATCGCATCTAGTACACGCTCCTGTACCAATGTCCCGTCAGGCATACCTCCTGGAGAATAAATCACCATACGGTCATCAAATATGTCGATATGAACTTCACTACCATTTATCAGATAATCACGATGTACAAGGGCATTTACCAGTACTTCAAGGCAGCTTCGTTCCATATACTCCGGCATTTCGATTCTTGAATCCGAAGTTTTCTTCCACATAGTTTTCATGTTTCTCCGGATAAATGCCATCCCATTTTCAAGTAATCCGATAAGACTTCCGGAATACTCTGCATCATCCAGCGCATCTACAATACCACCGCTTTTATCCAAACCGTTCCATCTTGTGCAAAACACTCTCGACCACCGAATCGGAGATTCATCTGCCAGAAGTGCCCCTGCATTTGTGAGCATTCCATTCTCATCCTCAAGTCCAAAAGAGAGGAAATCCTTATCCTCCATACTGATTCCAGTCCATATCCTATAGCGTTCTCTCAGTTTGCTAAAAGAATAATCAGCAAATTTATAATTTGTTATCAGCGAATCAAAAGAATAATTTTTTCCACGGAGGACTAACCGCTTCAACTCGGTTCGATCTGCCCTGACGCTTTCATTACCGATTCGCGTATACGCTTCCATCACACCATCCGCAGCATAATAGTACGGCGTTTCTTCGCCTCTGCTAATATTAAGCAGTATCAAAACTGCATCCTCCTCTGTCTTATAAAAACTTTAATTGAATTCCGGAATAGGACTCAATCGTGTTTTGATTTGTTCGCTTATAATCTCCGCATCCTTCTCAGGATTCTCTAGTCCGATAATTTCATCACCGTCCGAAACTCCGAAAATCAAAACTCCGCCACTTCCATTCGCAAAAGCACTTACAGTTTTGCACCAGCTCTTAGGCCTTTTAATTTCAAGCGCAACTATTTTTTCGTATTCAGTTGTCTCTCCTATCAATTCACTGATTTTCATAAAACACCTCAGTTCCTTAACGGATTTTCATTTACACTATATTATTATATCAAATAAACATCTTCTGAAACATCGAGTCTCTGATACTTTGAAGTTTCTTTAACTTACGCTGATGAAGGGTGATGAGGTTGTCGAGCTGGTCTAAATAAGCACCAATCTTCCGTTGTTCCTCGACTGCTGGTACAGGTATTTCAATTTTCAGAAAATCGGACTCGTGTATTCTCCATTGTCCATAGATGACACCCTGACGCCATTTGACCATAGCATTTATAAAGTCTTTTCTGACTAATCTTCTTCCTAGAAAATCCGAGTCAGCAATGCCAGTAGGTTTAAAAATGCTATACACCGGTGAAATGCAGGCTTTTCCGTACTTATTCAAACCTATTGATCCGGTTTCAAGGTTGTTGGAGCTATATATGAAATCGCCTTTCTCTGTTTTCTTATATAGTTTATTTACCGTATCTGTAACTAAGGCGCTTCGGTCATACCTCTCACCTTTAGGGCTAACACCTTCATTTGCTATGAATGCCATAAGGGGATATTCGTCGCTCATTGGTGCTTGTTGATTACGCTCTATGAGCAAATCCCCAACCTTACGCTGTTCCCAATCATCGGTATATCCTCGGAACCGGAGGGCCGGCGATTTTCTTTTTTCCATCATATCACTCACCTCCCAGCAGTTTCCGAAGTTCGCTTAGACCCAGCAGATCGGTTTCGCTGCCGGTGAGTTCATCCATCATGGCCGAAAGCTGCGTCTCCGTTTCCGCAATCTGGGATTCCAGCTCGGCGAAAGTGGTTTCATATTTCTGATTCAGCGCGTTCAATTCCGAAATCAGCGCATCCACCGCATTGTTCGGAAGGCTCAGAAGATTCTGCACCAGCGGGGTAATCCACTTCCGATGAAGCAGCTCCTTGACCTGTTCGACGCAGAGGTTCTCAATGGTGTCTTTGGTCTGAAGCTCCAGCGCCTCCTTTCCCTTCTTGACGGCGGATTTCAGTTTCTTCTCTTCCTCATTCAACTTCGAGGCATCGGTCAGTTTCTGCAGTGTTTCCGGCTCCAAAGCACCTGCTTTAATGGCTTTCTTTACCTCGCTCCAGACAAAACCGTTCTCGCCGGAATAGTCCGCGGCCTTTTCCTCCTCGTCCAGCGACTCGAAAATCTCTTCATACTCGGAAACGATTTCGGCAAGGCGATTTTCTTTTACCGAAATGACCTCTTTCTCCTCAGACAGCAATGCGTCTTGAACCAGTTCAAAAGGCAGAATGTGCCCCTTCCAGCCATCTTGAACCTCCTGATCCTTTCCATTCTTCTTCTTCAGAACCAGGTTCGGATCCACCTGCGTGGCCGCCGCCGTACCTTCCGTCTGAATCATCTCCAGATCGTTCTCAATTACCGTTTCCCAAGAATCATGGAGAAGCTGGTATGCTTCGTAAGAATCCACCAGCGGGATATCTTTGAGTCGGGTAAAAATATCATCGGTGAAGTCCGACTCGGCCGTCACGGCATTTACGGTTTCCGCTCCCTCTACAAGAGTCCGATGAAGCGCATCTTCCAGTGTGCGGAAGGCGTCGCAGAACTGCTTCCGGAACAGTTGAACATCTTCATGCGCCTGCACGGCGGACTTAATATCCGAAGCCTTCACCTCACAGTATCCGGGCGATACTTCCCGGAACAATTCTTCCCGAAGATGCGGGAAGGCGATCCAATATTTCTGAAGGGAATCCAATTCTTTTTCCGGAATTCCGCCGAACATGGACGCATAAATATCCCAGGATTCTGCCTCTTCAGAGGAATCCACATACCGTGGAATATTCAGATTATAGTCATTCCGGCGGATTTCTTCCCGGCTGACTTTTTTTGCGAATTTCGGAACATCCCGGCGGTCGGTCACCGTATCTACGATTCGCTTGATGTCGCAGGCACGCAGCCGATTGTTTTTACCCTCCTTGATGAAGCCCTTGGATGCATCGATAATGAGAACATCATTGTTCTCGCGCTTCTGCTTCAGCACCATGATGATGGTCGGAATGCCGGTCCCGTAGAAAATATTCGCCGGCAGCCCGATAATTGCATCGATATGATTCTGTTCAATCAGATTCCGACGGATCTCTCCTTCCTCACCGCCGCGGAAAAGCACCCCGTGGGGCAAAACGATAGTCATGATTCCGTCATCCTTTACGTGGAACAAATCGTGAAGCAGAAATGCATAATCGGCTTTACCCTTCGGCGCTAAGCCGAACCGAGCGAAGCGCACATCGTTCTCCTTCCCGGTAGGATCCCATGACTGGGAATAGGGCGGATTGGATACCACCGCGTCCACGTAAAGAGGATCGTATGTCTGTGCCGGATCGTTTTCGTCAAAATACGGCCAGTCCTCTTCCAGCGTATCTCCGCACCGAGTCACGATATTGTCCGGGAGAATTCCCCGCATCACCAGATTCATTCGAGTCAAGTTGTAGGTGTTCTGCTTCAGCTCCTGCGCATAGTATTTAATATTGTTTCGATTCTTCATATACCGAGCGGTGCTCTTTCCGATGGTGATTAGGAGAGAGCCGGAACCGCTGGTCGGGTCGTATATCTTAATTTCCTTGCGATTCTGCAGGTGGTGTGCCACAATATCCGACATCAGCAGCGACACCTCATGAGGCGTGTAGAATTCCCCCGCCTTCTTTCCGGCATTGGAAGCAAAGTTTCGAATCAAGTCTTCATAAATGAATCCCAACACATCGTAGTCCTGCTTTCCGTCCATCGGAATGTCTTTGATTAGATATACCAAATCCCGAATGGCTTTGGATTGGGATGCGGAGTTATCCCCCAGCTTGGAAAGTCCCGTCTGAAGGGTGTCGAAAATTTTCTCAAAAACACGCTTATGAGTCGAATTAATGTTCCGGTTAAACGCCGACAGGGCGTCATGCACGTGTTCAATGCGGAAATCCTTCCCCATTTCCAGCCAGGTGGAGAACAGGTTTTCATAAGAAATAAAATATCCGATATTCTTCTGAACGCTGGTTACCGTTTCCTTATCCTCTTCGGTCAATTCCGGGAGGTATTCATCCGTCCAATCATTTTTCTTCAAGTATTCCACTTCCTTCTCGGAAAGGAACTTATAGAAAATAAACCCCAGAATGTAATCCTTGTATTCATTCGCCTCAATCTTCGAACGCATCTTATTGGCAGATTCCCAGATTTTTGCGGATAATTGTTGCTTATTCATAGTGCTCCTCGTTGTATCTTATACTTAAACAAAAACGCTCATTCCCGGTGTAAGCCGATTGTTTTAATTATACCATGCACCGGGGATTGGTAAAGGAAATTTCTTTACCATTACATGCTGCAAAGTGTTTACAGGAGGTCATTATGCTGAACAACATTAAGAAAACCACGTTATTTCACGAGTATTACGAAGAGTGGATTCAAGTGTACAAGGAAGGCGCCATCCGTGACGTTACCATGAAAAAATACGAATTGACGCTATCCTGGGTTCGTCGGCTGTCACCGGAATTGCAAGTTGGCGAACTGAACCGAATTACCTATCAAAAGCTGCTCAATGACTACGCCTTGCTGCATGAGCGGCAAACAACAATGGACTTTCACCATCAATTAAAAGGAGCCATTCTGGATGCGCTGGATGAAGGACTTATCGATCGGGACCCGACTCGAAAAGCAATCATTAAAGGGAAAACACCTCGGGTGAAAAAATGTAAATATCTGAATCAATTTGAACTGCATCAGCTCCTGGCGGATCTGAATCTGGAAGAAGGGTTGAATTGGGATTGGCTGATTCTTCTGATTGCAAAAACCGGTCTCCGCTTCTCGGAAGCGCTGGCATTGACCCCCGCCGACTTCGACTTCACAAAGCAATCCATCTCTGTCAACAAGACTTGGAATTACAAAGAAGGAGGCGGATTCCAACCCACAAAGAACCGCTCCTCCGTCCGGCGCGTCCAACTGGATTGGCAGCTGATTGTCCAATTCTCCACCTTGCTCCGAAACCTGCCGGAAGACAAGCCTATATTCATACAGGGAAAAGTGTACAATTCCACTGTCAATGATGTACTGGAACGTCACTGCCGAAAACTTCATATTCCCGTGATTTCGGTCCACGGTCTTCGTCACACCCATGCCTCCCTGCTTCTTTTTGCCGGTGTCTCTATTGCCAGTGTTGCCCAGAGGCTGGGGCATTCCAGCATGACGACGACGCAGAAGACGTATCTGCACATTATACAAGAGTTGGAAAACAAAGACATTGATCTGGTAATGCGCTCCTTGTCCAGTCTGAGCTAAGCTTTTTTTACGCTATTATAATTCCGATACCCCACAACGGCGTACACGAGAATTATGCTGTAAGGAAGGAGGGTGAGAGTTGGTGCTTTTTCCAGGAAGCAAAGCAGCAAAGTGAAGAGAACGGAAACCAAAGCCAGAATCACGATTCCAACTCGCACCCTTTTCCCGATGCGCCTGCTGCATTGGATGCACCCGCCGATAATTGCTGATTTGCCGATAGCATTGGCCTTTGTTTCTTTTCCTTCCACGACGGGGAACATATTAAATCTGCTTCGCATAAACACTCCTGTTGTTTCTTATTCTCAGAACTCGTCATTATCGGATTATAAATGATAACGGCATAGCGATTCAACATTTTCACGAAGAAAGATGTATAAATAACTTGAATAGTTGGGACGCTGGAGGGCCGAGGCGGGCGGCGTGGTGCCTCCC
>OLOB01001774.1_pt1 | contig 13753 bp, 8 predicted proteins | sample 1671911 | NCBI WGS metagenome assembly OLOB01 (sample SAMEA3136625, study PRJEB25190) | human gut metagenome | biome: human gut; feature: human-associated habitat; material: faeces | place: Austria | collected 2013
GCCGGAGGTCGTCGAGCGGGTCATAATATGGCGGACGAGGCCGCGTCCGGTCTGCTCATCGTAGGCGGGGACGCTGTTTTCGCGCATCCAATTCAGGACGGCCTGCGTGGCCTTGGCGGAAGCTTTGTCCTGAATGGCGCACCCGTTTTCGGGCAGGGGGACGAGATCGTGGCTGCGCGGCGCGAAGAAGCCGCAGGCAGGCGCGCCGTCCGTCTGCGCGACGGGGTATGCGCCCTTATTGCGGTAGCCGAAGGGATGCGCCATGCCCCAAACGGGTGGCACCTCGATGGAAAGCCCACCGACGCGCTGGAGGAGATCCTGCACCTGCTGGCGCTTGAAGGCAAGGGAGGCCTCGTAGGTCATGTGCTGGCAGACGCAGCCGCCGCAGCGCTTGTAGATGGGGCAGAACGGCTCGGCGCGGCTGGGGCTCTTTTCCAGCAGCTTTTCCACGCGGCCAAAGGCATAGCGCTTTTCCGGCTTGACGATGCGCACCAGCGCGCGTTCGCCGGGCAGCAGACCGGGGACAAACACGGCCATGCCCTCGTGGCGGCAGACGCCCTGCGCATCCTGACCGAAGGCGTCGCAGGTCATTTCAAAGCATTGGTTTTTGGCGAGCATGGAGGATTCTCCTTTTCGATAAGAATGGGGCTGTCAGGCTTAAACCGAACATTTCAAGAAACAGTGTCTAAGCATTGTTTGGATATGGGGCTTTGCCCCATCGCCCCACCAAAGGGCTTTCCGTTTTCGTTTGTTTGTTTCTGCCACTGGCAGCAACAACCGAAAACCTCTTTGGAAACCTTCGGGCGCAAATACTTAGTTTTACTCTTGAAATATCGGTGTTGTTGGCTTGGCAGCCCCCTTTTTTGACGTATCGGACAATGAACATGGGAGGATCGCCGTGTCAAACATTTGTGACGCGCAGGGCAGGCACCCCTTGCTGCTCAGCCCCGCGTTTAAGGATTATATCTGGGGCGGAAACCGCCTCAAGCGCGATTGGGGCAAGCGGACGGACATGACCCCGCTGGCGGAAAGCTGGGAGCTGAGCTGCCACGAGGCCGGGCCGTCCGTCATCGCGGGGGGCGCATACGCCGGGCGGACGCTCGGGGAGTATCTCGCCGAGCACCCGCAGGACGCGGGCACAAAGGCGCAGAACGCCGGGGCGTTTCCGCTGCTGATTAAGCTGATCGACGCGGCCGGGCCGCTCTCCGTGCAGGTGCACCCCGACGACGCATACGCGCGGGAATTCGAACATTCGCTGGGAAAGAGCGAAATGTGGCTCGTGCTCGACGCGAGCGAGGGCACGGGCATCTATTACGGCTTTAAGCGCGAAACGTCGCTGGCGGAGATGCGCGCTGCGATTAAAAACAACACCCTGACCGAGCTGCTGAGCTGGGTTCCGGCGAAGACGGGCGATTGCTTCTTCATTCCGGCGGGCACGGTGCACGCCATCGGCGCGGGGCTGATGGTGGCCGAAGTGCAGCAAAGCTCCAACCTGACCTATCGCGTCTACGATTACGGCCGCGTCGGCGCGGACGGCAGGCCGCGCGAACTGCATATCGACAAGGCGCTGGCCGTCGCCCGCCGCGAACCGCCGAAAGACCCCGTCGGCCCGACCGAACCGGAGCGCGCCGTCGCGGGCGGGCGGATTCAGCCGCTGTTTTCCTGCGACAAGTTTACGACGGAAACGCGCACGGTGGAGGGCAAGATGGCGGACAGCGTGTCGCCGGAGAGCTTCGTTTCGCTGCTGGTTTTGGCGGGCGAAGGCGCGATCAGGCACGGCGGCGAAACGTATCCCGTGAAGAAAGGGCAGAGCGTCTTCCTGCCCGCGGGGCTGGGCGATTACGCGCTGACCGGCCGCATGAAGCTGCTTCGGACAAGGGTATAAAGGGATGAAAGAAAATCGAGCTTTGAGCGGCGGCCTGTGCGCGCTGGGCTGCGAGGTGCTCTACGGTCTGAGCTATTTGTTCACCAAGCGGACGGCGGACGCGGCGAGCGCCCTTGCGCTGCTGGGCTGGCGGTTTATCGTCGCGCTGGCGGTGATGAGCCTGTGCGTGGCGCTGGGGCTTGTCAAGATTCGGCTGAGGGGCAGGCGACTTTGGCCGCTGCTGCGCGTGGCGCTGTTTTGCCCGTGCCTGTATTTCATCGGCGAAACGGTGGGGATTCGCGAGACGACGGTGACGGAGAGCGGCGTGTTTCTGGCCTGCGTACCGGCGCTGTCGCTGCTGGCTTCCGCCGTCATTCTGAAAAAGAAGCCCACGCGCCGTCAGGTCGTCGGCATTTCGATCACGTTTCTGGGCGTGATGACGACGGTGATTGCGGTCGGCATATCGTCGAGCCTGTCGCCCATGGGTTACGCCGCGCTGATGCTGGCGGTCGCGGCCTATGCGCTGTACAGCGTGTTCGTCGATCTCGCGTCGGATTACACGGGCGCGGAGATTACCTACGCCATGCTGCTTTCCGGCGCGGCGTTTTACGGCCTGCTGGCGCTGGGCGAGGCGGCGGCGCACGGCGCGCTGACGGCGCTGCTGACGCTGCCGGTGAAAAACGGGGCGTTCCGGACGGCGGTGCTCTATCAGGGCGTGGGCTGTTCGGTGGCGGCGTTTTTCCTCTCCAACGCGGCGATTGCGAAAATCGGCGTGAACAAAACGTCGTCGTTCATCGGCGTATCGACCATCGTTTCGATTTTGGCCGGAGCGCTGGCGCTGGGCGAGCCGCTGCATATCGGGCAGATCGTCGGCGCGGCGGTGATCGTGGCGGGCGTATACACGGCGAACCGAGCGTAGAAAACATAAAGGCGAAAAACAAAAAATTCCCCTGCCCGGCGGAACGGATTCCGACCGAACAAGGGATTTTTTTTCGTGCATATGGGGGGATTGCGCAAAATCGTCCGTGCGCGCCGCGAAAATCAGAAGGTCACGCTGCCGAAGCCGACGCTCTGGCCGCTGGCCTGATCGAACAGGGCGATGTTGTCGCCGACGATGTTCAGCGGCAGCTCGGTATCCACGGCGTAATCCACGCAGCCGAAGACGACGCTGGTGAGCATCGTGCCGCCGCAGGAGAGCTTGACCGTCGTTTCCATGCCGGCGGGCAGGGTGGAATAGGTCTTGCCGCGCAGCGGCCCGCCCTGCACAATCGGCAGAAATTCCGGCCGAACGCCGAGAACGGCGCTGCCCGTCAATTCGCCCAGCGGCGCTTTGGCGGTGAAGGTCGCGTCGTGCCCCAGCAGGGAGAGCGACGCGCGGTTTCCGTCGGCGGCCTTCACCGTCGCGGGGATGAAGTTCATCGTCGGGTTGCCGACAAATTCCGCGACGAACAGGTTCGCCGGATGGCCGTAGATCTCCAGCGGCGGCGCGTACTGCTGCAAAACGCCCGTGTCCATCAGGCAGACCTTGGTGGAGAGCGTCATGGCTTCAAGCTGGTCGTGCGTGACGTAGACGAAGGTGCTGTTGGTATCCGAGTGCAGGCGCTTGAGCTCGGTGCGCATCTCCTGACGCAGCTTCGCGTCCAGATTGCTCAGCGGCTCGTCCATGAAGAGCACCTTCGGGCTGGGCGCGAGGGTACGGGCGATGGCGACGCGCTGCTGCTGGCCGCCGGAAAGCTCGGCGGGGTAGCGCTTTTCAAACTGCTCGATCTTGAGCAGGGCGAGCAGCTCGTCCACGCGCTTGCGGATGCGCGCCTTATCCCACTTGAGCATTTCCAGACCGAAGGCGATGTTTTCATACACCGTCATGTGCGGCCAGAGCGCGTAGTTTTGGAACAGAAAGCCGATGTCGCGCTTGTTCGGCGGCAGGTTGATGCCCTTTTCGGAATCGAAAACCGGCACGCCGTCGATCAGAATCCGGCCGCTGGTCGGCATTTCAAGCCCGGCGATCATGCGCAGGGTGGTCGTTTTGCCGCAGCCGGAGGGGCCGAGCAGGGTGATGAAGCCGCGATCCTGAATCTGCAAATCCAGATCCTGCACGGCGACGAATTTGTCAAAGCGCTTGGTGACGTGTTGCAAAATAATTTCCGGCATGATGTCAGCCTCCGATGCCTTTGTCAAAGGATGCGCCCGTCAGCTTGTTGGTGACAAAGTTGATGAGAATGATAATCAGGATAATCAGCAGCGTGACGGCGCTGCCGTATTGCGCGTAGCCCGTTTCGTTGAAGGAGAAGAGCATCGTGGTCAGCAGGTAGCGCGCGTAGGGCACCAGCAGGGTGAACAGCGCGACCTCGCGCATCACGGAAATCACCGGCAGCAGATAGCCGGAGATGATGCTGCTCTTTTGAATCGGGAAGAGGATGCGGGTCATGCGCGTGCGCCACGGCACGCCGAAGATGACGGCGGCTTCCTCGATTTCCGGGGCGATCTGCATCATGCTGTTCACGCCGCTGCGGGAAGCGAACGGCAGGAACTTGATGGAGGCCACCAGCACCAGCACGCCGAAGGTGCCGTAGAGGAATTTGAAATTCGCGGATGTGGCGACGGCGAGGTAAATGGTCGCGAACGCCATCGCGGGCATGAGATACGGGAAGAACGCGAGGCTTTCCACGATGCGGGAGAGCCTGCTGCCGCGGCGGCGCACGCAGGCATAGCCGATGAGCATGCCGCAGGTGCCGACAATCGCGGAGACGACCAGCGCCAGCAGCACCTGACGCAGCAGCGCGCTCCACATCGTCGTGTTGAGCAGGATGCCGGCGATCATGCCGGTTTCATAGGCCGAATCCTCCGTGCCGATCCAGAAGTGGAGCGTCATGTTGCTCGGGCTGTAATTGCCGGGCTGACGGATGACGGATTCCAGCGCGAAGGAGATCAGCGGCATGATGGCGAAGAACGCCGTGAAGACAATCAGCAGTATGCTGATGGGCCAGTTGGCCTTGTGCAGCTTGACCAGCGAAACCTGGCCGCTCTTGCCGGTGACGGTGGTGAAGGATTTGCGCTTGCCGGTGAAGCGCTGGTTGACGCCCAGAATCAGGCAGCCCAGCAGGATGGAGACAAACGCGATGATGTAGCCCTGCCCCTGATAGCCCGCCTGAATCAGCGCGCGCATCTTGGTGGAGAGCGTGTAGCACTTGACCGCCGAGCCGAGGAACACCGGCACGGTGTAGGAGCTGAAGCCGCTGGAGAAGATCAGCAGGAAGGTCGAGAGGATGGCGGGCATGACGATCGGGATGGTCACGCGGCGGATGATCGTCGCGCGGCTGGCCTTGAGGATCGTCGCGCTCTCCTCGAGCGTCGCGTCCATGTTTTTGAGGATGCCGCCGATGAGCAGGTACGCGAACGGGGAATAATGCAGCCCCGTGACGATAATCATCGGGAACAGGCCGTAGACGAACCACTCCGGCATGCATACGCCGAAGATGGATTCCACCATGCCGATGTTGCCGCCGCCGACTTGGCTGTTTTGGAACATGTTCGTCCAGAACAGGGCGAGCGTCCACGCGGGCATCATGTAGGGGAAGACGAAGACCGCCGAGATGAATTTTTTGCACTTGAGGTCGGATCGCGTGATGAACCACGCGACCGTGCCGCCCACCGCGATGCCCAGAATGCCCGAGCCGAGCGCGACGATCAGCGAATTGCAGAGCGGCTGCCAGAAGTTGACCTGACTCCAATCGTCCCCGGCGAAGAGCTTTTGGAAATGCCGGAGCGTGGTGGAGCCGACCGGCAGGCGCAGCAGCAATCCGACGGGGCGCAGGGATCCGCCACGGAAAACGCCGTCTCCCAACAAGTGCAGGTGAAAAGCGGCATCTCCGAGTATTCGTGGGCCGACCTTTCGAACATCGCTGCGGAAATTGAGCGCACGGCGAAAAATCGCGACGATGCCGTTAAGACGGCGGCAAGTTACAACCTTGTGAAGTCGGACGGCTCGTTTACCGGCGAAACGAAGACGCTGCAGACATCTATGGGAAATGTAGACGTGTTCATCGTCGATGTGTTCAAAGACAAGGGCTCGAGCGGGCGAAGCGCAGCGTTCACGCTCATGACCTCGGGGATTTTCGCCGAGCATCCTATGAATCCCACGGATTCGAACTCCGGTGGCTGGAAGTCGTCGGGTATGCGCTCTTGGCTGAACGGGGAAGTGCTGCAGTCGTTTCCCGATGAGATGCGCTCTGGCGTGATGACGGTGAGCAAGCTGTCGAACAATGCCGGTAAGACCACTTCGCCTGCAAGCGTTACCGAGACGCAGGACAGTGTATGGCTGTTCTCCTGGGTGGAATGCCTTGGCCCCATTGCGTGGAACGCCAGGTCGGATCAAAGCTATATCGACACGGTGGATAATAAGGAAGGGTCGCAATACGCTTGGTTCAAGCAGCAGGGCGTTGCCGGCGAGCAGGGTCATGCCTCGCTTGACCGCAGCGTTGCCGGATCGAGCAATCCCGGCGTTTGGTGGATGCGCTCTTCGGCCCCCAACGTTGCAACGTCGTTCGGGGATATGGGCCCGGAGGTAGATAACGGCGGCTATGCCTCCACCGCGGAGGGCGTCGTGTTCGGGTTCTGCTTGTGATGGGCGCGCCAGTGCGGGTGGCAGGCGCCTGGGCGGCGGCAATGTCGGCGCTGATCGCGTTGTGCTTGCTTGCCGGGTGCGCTTCCGGCCAGGAGAAGCAAGGGGAGGCAACTGGCACTACCGATGTCGAGGCGCTTGTCGACTGCGTTGATGATGCTCGGGGCAGCGAAGCTCCGGTGCCCGCTTCCGCGCCAGAGGGCTTGCGGGATGCGCTGGAGCAGGCTGTAGAGGCTCATTCGGGGGCCTATGCCGTTACATGCGCATCGGCTGATGGATCGTGGTCGGTTGACGTGAGCGGTGACAAGCCCTTCGTTTCCGCCAGCATCATCAAGCTGGCGATATTGGGGACTTTGCTCGACCAGGCTCAGTCCGGGGCGCTGTCTCTTGATGATTCGGCAACCGTGGGCCCGTCGGACATGGTCGGAGGTACGGGCGTTATCCAAGCGTCGGGCGCTGGAGGGTCGTATACGTATCGCCAGCTTGCCGCTTACATGATTCAAGATAGCGACAATATTGCCACTAATCTGATTATCGATGCGGTCGGCATGCCGGCCGTGAACGAGTATGCGAGCGAAATCGGCCTCACGCAGACCGTGCTCAACCGTCGCATGATGGATTTTGCTGCGGGCGAAGAGAACTACACGTCGGCGAATGACGTTGCGCGCATGCTGCAACTGATCTACCAGGGAAAGCTGGTGAGCCCGGACATGAGCGAGTTCGCCCTTGACTTGCTGAAAGGTCAGCACGATGACGCTGGGCTGCTCGAAGGGCTGCCGGCGGGCAGCGTTTTCGCTCACAAGACGGGTACGCTGGACGGCGTGTTCAACGATGGGGGCATTGTGCTCGACCAGAATCCCTATGCGATAGTGGTTCTTTCCAACGATGCCGAAAGGTCGCAGGCCCAGGCTTGCATGGTTGACATCGCTCAAGCGGCAGACGCCGCTATCGGCTAACGGGTATGTGGTTCGCTTTTTCCTAGCAGCCTGCAACGGCGATGGCCGCTCGTTGCAGGCTGCTTCCATTGCAGTTGTTTTTCGGTTGCCTCCGTTTCTGTCCAGCTTTGCGGGCAATGGCGAAGATCTTCCGCTTTCGGCGCCGGCGGCGTTTGCGGTTTTTGCCGGGCAGCGCGCCTGCATTGCGGGCCCAAGGTAACGGATTCCACGCATTTCGCGGAAACGGGGCGGATGGGGCGCGCGGCAGGGGGATAATCATAGCGATTGTCTTCAAATTCGAAAGGCGGCTGCATGCTGCAACTGATAAACGTGTGCAAGTCCTACACCACTGCGGACTTCACGCAAACCGCGCTCGATCATGTGTTGGTGGCCTTCCGCGACAACGAGTTCGTGGCGGTGCTGGGGCCTTCGGGCTCGGGCAAGACCACCATGCTCAACATCATCGGCGGCCTTGATCATTACGACGACGGAAACCTGCTCATCGACGGCGTGTCCACAAGCGAGTACAAAGACCGCGATTGGGACGCATATCGCAACAACCGCATCGGCTTCGTGTTCCAGGCCTACAACCTTATCCCACACCAGACCATTCTGGAAAACGTCGAGCTGGCCCTCACGCTTTCCGGCGTGTCCCGCGCTGAGCGCCGGCAGCGCGCCGTCGAGGCGCTCGGCCGCGTGGGGCTTGCCGAGCACGTGAGCAAAAAGCCTAGCCAGCTTTCCGGCGGCCAGATGCAGCGCGTCGCCATCGCCCGCGCGCTCATCAACGATCCCGAGATCTTGTTGGCAGACGAGCCCACGGGCGCGCTCGACTCCAAGACCAGTGTGCAAATCATGGACCTGCTCACCGAGATCGCGGACGACCGCCTGGTCATCATGGTCACGCATAACCCCGAGCTGGCGCAGCGCTACGCCACGCGCATCGTCACCTTGGCCGATGGCGTCATCCGCGATGATACCCGCCCGTTCGACCCGGCGGCCGAGAATAGCCCGCGCCGCACCGCGAAGCAGGCTCGCCGCACCAGCATGTCGTTCCTCACGGCGCTCTCCCTGTCGTTTAAGAACCTGCTCACGAAGAAGGGCCGCACGCTCGTGACGGCGTTCGCGGGCAGCATCGGCATCATCGGAATTGCCGCCATCTTGTCGCTGGCCAACGGCGTGAACAGCTACATCGCCAATGTGGAAGAGGAGACGCTTTCCGAATACCCGTTGCAGATCCAGGACCAAGGGTTCGACATGACCAGCATGATGGGGCTCGGCAGCGGTTCGGAAGGCTCGTCGGCGGAGAAGGCCCAGGACGACGCCTCCGATGACGATTCGGGTAAGCCCGTGCACGAGTCGAAGATGATCGCGAGCACCTTCGACAGCATCGGCAGCAACGACCTGGCGTCGTTGAAGGAATACCTCGACTCGGGCGAATCGGGCGTGGAGCCGTATGTGAGCTCCATCGAGTACGGCTACAACGTCACGCCGCAGATCTTCGGCTCCGACACGTCGGGCGGCGCGCATCAGGTGAACCCGGACAAGTCGTTCGCCAGCATCGGCCTGGGCTCCTCCACGGCTTCGAACGGCATCATGTCGTCGATGATGAGCACCAACATCTTCTACAAGCTGCCCGACAACATGGGCATGGTCGAGGGCCAATACGACGTTATGGCAGGCCATTGGCCCGAAAACTACGACGAGATCGTGCTGGTGCTCACCCCGGGCGGCAGCGTGAGCGATTTCATGCTCTACTCCATGGGTTTGCGCAATCATGCCGAGCTCGAGAGCATGGTGCGCGCCTTCGCCAACGAGGAGGTCGTCAATGCGCCGAGCGACAGCCTGTCGTTTTCCTACGACGACCTGATGGGCGTCACCTTCAAGCTGGTGAACGCCGCCGATTTCTACCAGCGCGATAACGAATACGGCGTGTGGAAGGACAAATCCGGCGACGATGCCTACATGAGGAACCTGGTGGACAACGGGGAAACGCTGAAGATCGCGGGCGTTGTGAAGCCGAAGGAGGGTGCGAAGATCACCTCCCTGCAGACGGGGCTGTACTACCCCTCTAGCCTGGTGAACCATTTGATCGACCAAGCGGGCAAGACCCAGATCGTGCAGGACCAGAAGGCGAACCCGGCGACGAACGTGATCACGGGCAAGTCGTTCGCCGATGAGGAAAGCAACCAGAAAAACGGCAACGGCTTCGATATGTCAAGCCTGTTCACCATCGACGGGCAGAAGCTGCAGAGCGCCTTCACGTTCGACGAGAGCGCGCTGGCCGCGGGGCTGCAGGGAGCCGATCTGGGCGCCAGCATGGATTTGTCGGGCATGAACCTGGATCTTTCCAGCTTGCCTGCCTTCGATGCATCCTCCATCAGCATCGACCCGAGCGCCATCGACGTGAGCAAGCTGAACCTTGACTTCAGCGGGCTGGACATCAGCTTCGACGGTGTGCAGCCCACCATCAAAACCGATGCGCTCACCGCCGGTGTCATGGGCATCGTGCAAGGGTACCCCGCGTGGTTGGCGGCGCACCCGGAATACGCGGGCAACGTCGATGCGGCCGTGGCGGCGTATCTGGCAGACCCCGCCACGCAGGCCGCCATGCAGCAGGTCATCGCCGGCTCCATCGACTTCAGCGGCATGTCGGGCCAGATCGAACAGCAGCTGCGCGATCAGCTTTCGCAGCAGATCGGCCAGCAGATCCAGCAACAGCTGCTCCCGGCGTTGACGCAGGCCATCTCCTCGCAGCTGCAAACGCAGCTCGGCGCCGCCATGCAAACGTATATGCAAAGCGCCATGGCGCATGTGATGACCCAGTTCGCGGGCGCGATGCAGCAGCAGGTGTCCGCCGCGATGGACTCGTATATGACCAGGCTTGCCGGCAACATGTCCAGCGCCATGGGCGTCGACCAGTCCGCGTTCGCCGACGCCTTCCAGATGAACATGGACGAGAACGAGCTTGCCGAGCTCATGGCAAGCCTCATGTCCACCGAGCAGTCCAGCTACGACAACAACATGAAGAAGCTGGGCTGGGCCGATTACGCCAAACCTGCCAGCATCGACATCTATCCGAAGGATTTCCCCAGCAAGCAAAACGTCATCGACATCCTCGACAACTACAACGACCGCATGGAGTCGAACGGCGAAGAGGGCAAGGTTGTCAGCTACACCGATATCGTGGGCGCGCTGATGAGCTCGGTCACCACCATCGTGAACATGATCAGCTACGTGCTGGTGGCGTTCGTGGCCATCTCGTTGGTGGTCAGCTCCATCATGATCGGCGTGATCACCTATATCAGCGTGCTCGAGCGCAAGAAGGAGATCGGCATCCTGCGCTCCATCGGCGCCAGCAAGGGCGACATCAGCCGCGTGTTCAACGCTGAGACCATCATCGTGGGCTTCACGGCCGGCGTCATCGGCATCGGGCTGACCGCGCTTGCCTGCATACCTGCCAACGCCATCGTGTACTCGCTGTTCGACGTCCGCAATGTGGCCATCCTGCCCTGGCAGGCGGCGGTGGTGCTCGTGGGCATCAGCATGCTGCTCACGTTCCTGGCGGGCCTGATCCCCTCAAGCGCCGCCAGCCGAAAGGACCCGGTCGAGGCCCTGCGGTCGGAATAAGGCGACCGCGTTCGGTAACGTTTCTGGCGGCAGGCCCCGCTTTCCGCTACACTGCAAGGGTTGATTGTGAGCGCCCGGCGTATCGCTACGCCGGGCGTTTTTGCGTTACGCGCGCCACGGCGCGCGGTTTGGAGGACGAATGGAACGCGAGAAGTTCGGAACCCGCCTTGGGTTCATCCTGGTGAGCGCGGGCTGCGCCATCGGCCTGGGCAACGTGTGGCGATTCCCCTATATCACGGGCGAGTACGGCGGCGCGGCGTTTGTGATCATGTACCTGGTGTTCCTGGCCATCTTCGCGCTTCCGGCCCTCATCATGGAGTTCGCCGCCGGCCGTGCAAGCCAGCGCTCCATCGCGCGCAGCTACGATGTCCTTGAGCCGGCGGGCACGAAATGGCATGCGTTCAAGTGGCTGGCGCTTGCCGGCAACTACCTGCTCATGATGTTCTACACCACCGTGGGCGGCTGGATGCTCGCCTTCGTGGTGAAAAGCGCCTCCGGCGAGTTCGTGGGTTTGGAGAGCTCTCAGGTGGCAGACGTTTTCAACGGCTTGCTTGCCGACCCGGTGCAGCTTGCCGTGTACATGCTCATTATCGTGGGCGTGGGCGTGGGCGTCACGCGCGCCGGCGTGCAGAAGGGCGTGGAGCGCGTGACGAAGGTCATGATGATGGCCCTGTTCGTGGTGCTTGTGGCCCTGTGCGTGCGCGCGGTCACGCTGCCGGGCGCGGCCGAGGGCCTGCGTTTCTATTTGATGCCCGATTTCGGCAAGATGTTCGCCGGCGCCACGCTGGCCGAGCAGCTGGCAACCTTCGGCGATGCCGTGTATGCGGCCATGGGCCAAGCCTTCTTCACCGTTTCGGTAGGCATGGGCGGCATGTCCATCTTTGGAAGCTACATCGGCAAGGACCATACGCTCACGGGCGAGGCGGTGCGCGTAGCGGGCCTCGATACGCTCGTGGCGCTGATGGCGGGCCTCGTCATCTTCCCGTCCTGCTTCGCGTTCGGCGTGGAGCCGGGTTCGGGCCCGGGCCTGGTGTTCATCACGCTGCCCAGCGTGTTCAACGAGATGCCGTTCGGCCAGCTGTGGGCCGTGCTGTTCTTCGTGTTCATGACGTTCGCTGCGCTGTCCACCGTCATCGCCGTGTTCGAGAACATCATGAGCTTCACCATGGACCAGTGGGGGACGCCGCGAAAGAAGGCGTGCCTGGTCAACGGCGTGCTGCTGGCGGTGCTCAGCATGCCGTGCGTCTTGGGCTTCAACGTGCTGGCGGGCTTCACGGTCCCGGGCATCGGCGACATCCAGGCCATCGAGGACTTCCTGGTGTCGAACAACATCCTGCCGTGGGGCGGCCTGCTGCTGGTGCTGTTCTGCACGCGCAAAAGCGGCTGGGGTTGGGAAGGCTTCCTGGCGGAGGCCGACACGGGCAGCGGCCTGAAGTTCCCGCGATGGGCGCGCGGCTACGTGGCCTACGTCATCCCCGTGGGCATGCTCATCGTGTTCGCCATGGGTTATGCCCCCATCATCGCGAAATGGGCGGGGCTGGGCTGATAAGGCTTTGAAATCGCATATCGCGCCTGGTAGGACCGCTGGGGAACCGGCGGTCCTTTTCGTTGCCCGAGACGCTGTTCTTCGTGCGTTTCTCCACATTCTCCGCTATTTGCCGGCCCGCCCTCGCAATCGGGCCGTCGGCGTGACTATAATGGCTAGCAACGAAAATCCCGTTGCGAGAGAAGGAGCCGTCTCCCATGGCTTATTATTACGACGAGCCGTCACGTACGTTCAACGAGTATCTTCTGGTACCTGGTCATACGCCTGCTACGTGCGTTCCGGCGTCGGTGAGCCTGAAAACCCCGTTGGTCAAGTACCGCAAGGGCCAGGAAGAGTGCCCGCTTTCGCTCAATATCCCCATGGTCAGCGCCATCATGGCCGCCGTGTCCGACGACAACATGGCCGTCGCCCTGGCAACCGAGGGCGGTCTGAGCTTCATCTACGGCAACCAGACCATCGAGCAGGAAGCCGCCATGGTCGCCCGCGTGAAGAACTACAAGGCCGGTTTCGTCGAGTCCGATGCCAACCTTTCCCCCGACATGACGCTTAACCAGGTTGTGGCCCTGAAGGAGCAGACGGGCCACTCCACCATGCCCGTCACCGACGATGGCTCCGCCCACGGCAAGCTGCTCGGCGTCGTCACCGAGCGCGACTACCGCCTGTCCCGCATGACCGGCGAGGAGAAGGTCTCCGAGTTCATGACCCCGCTCGAGAAGCTGGTCACCGCCTCCGAGGACACCTCCCTCAAGGTCGCCAACGACATCATCTGGGATCACAAGCTGAACTCCCTGCCGCTGGTTGATGCCGAGGGCAATCTGGTTTACATGGTGTTCCGCAAGGACTACGACAGCCACAAGTCCAACCCCAATGAAATGCTCGACAGCCACAAGCGCTACATCGTGGGCGCGGGCATCAACTCCCGCGACTACGCCGAGCGCGTGCCGGCGCTGGTCGAGGCAGGCGCCGACGTGCTGTGCATCGACAGCTCCGAGGGCTATTCCGACTGGCAGAAGATGACCATCGAGTGGGTGCGCGAGCACTATGGCGATTCCGTCAAGATCGGCGCAGGCAACGTGGTCGACGGCGAGGGCTTCCGCTTCCTGGCAGAGGCTGGCGCCGACTTCGTGAAGATCGGCATCGGCGGCGGTTCCATCTGCATC
>OLOB01001777.1_pt1 | contig 13744 bp, 10 predicted proteins | sample 1671911 | NCBI WGS metagenome assembly OLOB01 (sample SAMEA3136625, study PRJEB25190) | human gut metagenome | biome: human gut; feature: human-associated habitat; material: faeces | place: Austria | collected 2013
AATTAGCTGAGAAAGCATTAGGAAACGATGAAGCATCTGAAATGGATATTGACTACATCGAAGCATTAGAATATGGTATGCCACCAGCAGGAGGACTTGGAATTGGTATCGACCGTTTAGTTATGTTATTAACTAACTCTCCAACAATCCGTGACGTATTATTATTCCCAACAATGCGTAAAAAATAATAAATAAAAAGGTCTAGGATAAATCCCTAGACCTTTTTATGTTATAAATGGAATATTTTGTATTATGTTTATTTTTTTATGTTATTATTTAGTATATAAATAAATGAAAGGGAGATACTCATGGGATATACACTAGGCTTAGATATTGGGATTGCATCAGTTGGATTTGGTTTAATTGACAATGTTGATGGGAAAATTTTAGAATCAGGAGTTCGTTTGTTTTCTTCTGCTGATCCTGATAATAATCAAACACGGCGTAGCTCCAGACAGGCTAGACGTCTTAATCGTCGAAAGGTGCATCGTTTAGAACGAGTTGCGCACTTGTTAGAAGAGGCTGGTTTTGAAAAAGGAGAGGTTTTAGCTCCTACGCCTTATCATTTACGAGTAAAAGGATTAACGGAAAAGTTAAGTAAGCCAGAAGTTTATGCTGCTTTATATAATTTAATGAAACATCGAGGAATTTCTTATTTAGAAGATGTTGAGTTAGATGAGGCAGATAGTAGCTCTGTGAGCCAAAATGTTGAGTTATTAAAAGAGTATTATCCATGTGAAATCCAGTTAGAACGTTATGAAGAATATGGCCAAATTCGAGGGATTATTGAAACTTATAATAAAGATGGTGAAAAAGAGTCATTGGTTAATATTTTTCCAACTGGTGCTTATAAAAAGGAAGCTGAGGCAATCATCTTAAAACAAGGTCAGTTTTATCCTGAGTTAGATAAAGTGTTTTTAGAAAAATTCACGGAAATTTTAACAGTTAAGCGCCCTTATTATATAGGGCCAGGCAACAAAAAGTCACGTACTGATTATGGAATCTATCGTGAAAATGGAGAAACTCTAGAGAATTTATTTGATATTTTAATTGGAAAATGTACGATTTATCCACAAGAGGCACGTGCTGCTAAATTTTCTTATACAGCCCAATTGTTTGACTTTTTAAATGACATGAATAATATTTCTATTGCTGGTGAGAAGTTAACGGAAGTTCAAAAACGTGAAATTTATCATCAGATTATGTCATCAAAAACAGTGAATATGATGAAGATTATAACGAAAGTTACAGGTTGCCTAAAAGAAGAAGTGACGGGGTACAGGGTAGATAGTAAATATAAAGCCGAATTTCATTCATTTGCTAGTTATCGTCAATTTAGAAACAAAATGTTAGATTATGGTTTTGATGTTCAAACGTTAAATGTTGAAATGTTTGATAAATTGGCGGCTAAACTAACATTAAATACAGAATATCATCAAATTATTACTCAGTTGGAATCGCTTAATTTAGGATTAAGCAAAGAGTTAATTGAAAAAATAGCTGATTTTAGAAAGAAAAACAGGTCTCTTTTCTCTAAGTGGCACAGTTTATCTTTGAAAGCTATGAATGAAGTTGTAGATGAATTGTGGTCAACATCTAAAAATCAGATGCAGATATTTAGTGAATTAGGGGTTTTTAAATCAAATATAGAAGTTTTTAAAGGACTGAAATATATTCCTTTAGACGCAATGGTCGATGAAATTTATAATCCTGTCGTTAGATGTTCCATCCGTGAAAGTATAAAGATTATTAATGCCTTACTAAAAAAATATGGGGCTTTAGATAAAGTAGTTATTGAAATGCCTCGTGATAGTAATGAAAAAGAAGAAAAAGATCGTATTACAAAATTAAATAAAGAAAATGATAATAAGAAGAAACAGGCCATTGAGAAAGCGAGAAATGAATATGGATTTGGGGAAGAAGCTTATCGTCAGCAGAATGATTTAAATACAAAGTTGCGTTTATGGTATGAACAAAAACAAAGATGTTTATATAGTGGAGAAATAATTAAAATATTTGATTTAATTAAAAATCCACATTTATTTGATATTGATCATATTATTCCTAAATCAATTTCTTATGATGATAGTTTATCAAATAAAGTTTTATGTTATGCGACTGAAAATCGTGAAAAAGGAAATTTAACACCGTATCGTTATTTTAAAAGAAAAGCGAGTTTAACTTGGAACTATGAGGCTTATAAAAGTTATGTTATTGAATTATACAAAGATGGAAAAGGTGATCTTAGTCGCACCAAACTAGAATTATTGCTTTTTGAAGAGGATATTAATAAGTATGAAGTTCGTCAACGGTTTATTAATCGTAACTTAGTTGACACTCGTTATGCCTCAAAGGTTGTCTTAAATACTTTACAAGATTTTATGAAAGAAAATTATCCTACTACAACTGTAGAAGTTGTTCGAGGAAAGTTTACTGCTCAGTTAAGAAGACACTGGGGAATTAGAAAAAATCGTGATGAAAATCATGCACATCATGCGATTGATGCCTTAATTATTGCTTGTGTACCACATTTATCATTATGGAAAGAACAAAAGAAGGTATTTAGTACAGATGAATTTAGAGTTGATGAAACAACTGGCGAAATTATCGAACAAAGTTATAATCAACTTACATATCAGGAACCATTTAGTCAATTTTTCTATCAACTTGAAAAAGTATCGATTGATTGTCGTTACTCATATAAAGTAGATCGGAAATTTAATCGTCAAGTTGCGGATGCAACTATTTATTCTACAAGACAGGGGATAGTCAAACAAACGAGCGGTGACAAAAGTTTTACTCTTGATTCAAATAGTAAAGAGCATTATGTTATCGCAAAAATTAAAAATATTTACGAAGATGTAGATGCTAAACGATTTATGGATCGATATAAAAAAGATAAAACTCAATTTTTAATGTATCATCATGATCCTCAAACATTTTCTATTTTAGAGGATGTGATGAAAACTTATCCTGATAAAAAGAATCCATTTCAAGCCTATCGATTAGAGTATGGACCAATTAGAAAGTATAGTAAAAAAGGAAATGGACCTCAGATTCAAAGTATTAAATATTATGATTCAAAATTAGGACAACATATTGAATTAAAACAAGCAAATCAAAGTACTAAAAAAGTTGTTTTGCAGTCGTTAAATCCATGGCGTTGTGATATTTATTATAATAAGAAAGACAAAAGATATATTGCAGCAGGGTTAAAATATGCTGATTTGTCATATCAAAAAGGAACAGGACTATATGGTATTTCACTTCAAAGATATCAACAAATTTTGAATTCTGAGAAAATCGAATTAAGTATAGAACAAATTGAATTATTATTGGAGGGAAGACTAAACGAATCAAATTTTGAGTTTTGTTTTTCACTTTATAAAAATGATTTTATTCAATGGAATGATGAGAATAATCAAACCTTTCAGTATCGATTCTTAGCTCGTAATTTGAGTAGCCCTAATCGAATAGAGGTAAAACCAATTAATAAGTCAAAATATGATAAACAAGCTGAAGGTTTGAAAACGTTAAAGAAAGGACTAAATAGGTTCTATAAGATTTCAGTTGATGTATTGGGATATCAACATTTTATTAAAAAGGAAAAATTAAAATTAACGTTCAAATAATATTGTAAATTTTGGTAATTAATTATATAATAATTATGCAAGGACGCTTGCACAGTAGCTAAAATCTTAAGGATCTACTAAAATAAGGCTTTATGCCGAAATCAGCCCCTCACTGGGGCTTTTTTTGTGTTAAATGAAAACCACCTGCTATGCAGGTGGTTCCGGAAAGCTTTTAGCGTGGTAATCAAAGGGTACTTAGAGTAAAAAGTAGACGAATATTAAGAGAAGTGAGACAAGAGGTAGAATGTAATTATAAAAGAAGATTTCACTTTATTTAGAAAGTAAGGCTAAAGGTGACAAGATAATTCGTGTAAAAATTTGATAAGCTGCTAGTAAAGAGATAAAAAGAGGTAACTGGTCTGATGACGCTTGAATGAGTGGTTGCTGAAAAACAAGATGAAGAGAGTAAGCAAGAAATCCTTTGAGGATTAATAAGTGAATGTGGTGCAGAAGTTAAGGACTTCAGGAGGCCTTTCAGGCCTAGGCCGGCAATAGAGGCTTTCAGCCGCAGAGAAAACCACCAGTTCGCACTGGTGGTTATATTTGTACTCAAATTTAAAATAGGGGGAGTTTTATGAGTTGGCGTACAGTTTTAGTAGAAGATGGAGAAAGTCTAAGACTTAAGTTAGATAGTATTATTATTGAAAAGAATCAAAAAGTATTTACTATCCCGCTTGCTGATATTTCAGTGATTGTTGTAGATGGACAACAAACAACAATTTCAACACGATTATTAACACAATTAAGTAAATATAATATTTCCTTAGTTACGTGTGATGAATCACATCATCCGATAGGAGTATTTAATTCATTTAATACCCATTCAAGGGCAAGCAAATTGATTTATCGACAAATTAACCTAGATAATGAGTTAAAACAAAAAATTTGGCAACAGTTAGTGAAGTTTAAACTTCGTAATCAGTTAGCTGTTTTAATGGAATGTGAAAGTAGTGAGTTATCAATTGATCGTTTAAATCAGTATATTCAGGATGTTGAACCATATGATCAAACCAACCGTGAGGGACATGCAGCTAAAGTTTATTTCAATGAATTATTTGGGAAAAAGTTTACTAGACAAGATGATAATATGATTAATGTATGTTTAAACTACGGATATTCTATTATTCGTGCTCATTTAGCTCGTCTAGTTGTAGGGTATGGACTCTCACCTTTATTAGGAATTTTCCATCGTAGTGAATATAATCAATTTAATTTAGTTGACGATTTAATGGAGCCTTTCAGACCCTTTGTTGATTATTATGTATACAAAAATTTAATGAATGAACGTTATTTTAAAAGTGAACATCGTCAAGCATTGATTAGTTTAATGACGAAACGATGTTATTATAAGAGTGGTCAGTATACACTGCAGGTAGTACTTGAAAAGTATGTAATTGATTTTGTAGCTGTTTTAGAAAGTGGGAATTTAGAAAAACTAATTGAACCTAATTTACTTTATTTTGAGGAAGTAGCATGAGGTATGATGTGATGAGAATTTTATGTTTTTTTGATTTGCCCACTGAAACTGCAGCTGAAAAGAGAGCTTATCGTCAATTTCGTAAATTATTATTATCGAATGGATTTGAAATGTTACAATATTCTGTTTATGTTCGGACATGTCCAAATAGACAACATGCTAAAAAATATTATCGAATATTAAACCAGTCAGCTCCTAAATTAGGACATATTAGATTACTAATGGTAACTGAGAAGCAATTTGAAGAAATGGCTCTGATTATTGGAGTTATGAGTCATCAAGAAGAAGTGATAGGCGTAAATAAGGTGGTGGTAATATGATTAATTATTACTTTAGACATCCATTAATTAAACCTATTGAGTTTTCTTCAGCGGATAACTTCATTCAAATTACTGGACAAAATAAAAAAGTTCAATTGTATTTGAAACAAATAATTGAATGGTCAGTACTAGGACATCGCTATACTGAATTGCAGATCGAATCTCTATTAAATCAGGAATTACTTTGGATGATTAATGATAAGGTTATTGGTAAGAACGATTATCGATTTCTAAGAATAAATAATCGTGAGGATTTAATTTATCATTTAAGTGGAAAAAAAGGATCTTTAGGGGCAACTTATTTTAATTTAATAAATAATAATGTGGACGTCGTACATTATATTGATAAAATTAATGACTTACTTGAACTAATTTCGATAGAATATAAGAAACAGAATGAAAAATATGATTTAAATTATGAGATAGATATAAAGCGAATAAATTTGAATGATATTACGCAACAATATTTTACATTTTCTTTTATGGATAATGGAGTATACTGTATTGATTTTATTGAATCTGAATATTTAATGAGAGCTTTTATAAAGATTTTATCAATATTAATCAACGATACAGAAATTAATTATTTGTTATATTTAGAAGATTTATCGAAATTAGTGCCGATAGAGAAAGTGGAGTTATTATTAAATGATTTGCATCAATTAAGTAGAAAGGGGCAGTTGACTATAATTAGCTTTGGTTCTACTAGTAGTGATTTACTTATTAAAAAAGATTTATTAGAAACAATTTTAATTTGTGGTGATTCAGAGTGTCAGCCTTTTTATGATTGGATTAGTATTCATAATTATCTTCAGTGTAATTATCCATGTTCTTTTGATATTGAAGATGAAAAATTACTGTCTTATTTCAAAAGAATTATTCCGTATCTGTTAAGCCAGGATGGACAAAGTTATATACCCTATGATCAAAGTTTAGTACTGTTCGTATTATTGAATGAAGGATTTTATTTTCATAATTATCAGCAGCGATATACTCCTAAATTATCAAGACTTGAATGGAATTTTTTAGAAGAAAAACTTTATAAATTATAAGTACTCAGTTATACTTTAATTAAGTATTAAAATCTTAAATCATCATTTGAGGTTTTAGTACCCTTAAGATTTTAGCTACTGTAAAACAGCCCACTCAATTACTTATTAGCTAACTCTGTTTTAGTACCCTTAAGATTTTAGCTACTGTAAAACATGTTTGGCTTACGAATTATGATGTAGATGTTTTAGTACCCTTAAGATTTTAGCTACTGTAAAACAATTTAAAGATGTAAATATTGATGAGTTAAGTTTTAGTACCCTTAAGATTTTAGCTACTGTAAAACCAGGACACATGGGTGATGCAAGGGTTGTTGTTTTAGTACCCTTAAGATTTTAGCTACTGTAAAACATATAGCAAGAAAATACACTAGAAAAAGTGGTTTTAGTACCCTTAAGATTTTAGCTACTGTAAAACACATCATCAAGAAGCTCACAATATCGGTGAGTTTTAGTACCCTTAAGATTTTAGCTACTGTAAAACATTATCAACGCGAAGTGCTAAGTCACCATGTTTTAGTACCCTTAAGATTTTAGCTACTGTAAAACGTATACGTTGAGTTATTCACCCCTTGACTATGTTTTAGTACCCTTAAGATTTTAGCTACTGTAAAACTTCGATAAGTACCTTAATCAGCAAATGCCAGTTTTAGTACCCTTAAGATTTTAGCTACTGTAAAACACCATCGATGAACATCATGATGCATTCACAGTTTTAGTACCCTTAAGATTTTAGCTACTGTAAAACCCTCGCATTCGTAGAGATATTCTGTTGCAGGTTTTAGTACCCTTAAGATTTTAGCTACTGTAAAACAAGAGTGTTAGTAATGTGTATTCGAAGATGTTTTAGTACCCTTAAGATTTTAGCTACTGTAAAACCTATGGTTTATACTTGAATGGTGAATCATTGTTTTAGTACCCTTAAGATTTTAGCTACTGTAAAACCCGAGTGTTTTCCCTTCTCCCATCAACTCAGTTTTAGTACCCTTAAGATTTTAGCTACTGTAAAACTAATGGGAGTGATAATAACGAGGGTGGCTCGTTTTAGTACCCTTAAGATTTTAGCTACTGTAAAACATTGCTTTAGACTCATTCGATGCAGAACGTGTTTTAGTACCCTTAAGATTTTAGCTACTGTAAAACTGAACCAGTTACAGAAGATGAAGAAATTTGTTTTAGTACCCTTAAGATTTTATTGATTGTTAGTAGAATATTAATAGTTTTACTTATCCACAATTTTATATTTTATAACAATTAGTTAACGGGTTACCTTTTTTGGTAGCCCTTTTATTTTGGAAGACGTTATGATATGATGGAATAAAGTTTATTGATTTTATGGGGGATGAGATTTATGTTAGGATTAGTGATTTTTCCAATGTTATTTTTTATGATTGGTTTTTTATTTAAGGTATTTCGTCCATATTATAAGCCTGCGGAGTTTGTTTTCGTTAATATGATGACTGCGATGATTGCTTTAGTGGTGGCAAATGGTGCAACTTTATTTATGACGATTCCTTTTTTTGTACAAATGGCACTTTTACATGTGGGAATTTATTTAGCATTTGCATTTGTTGGATTATTGACGCAAAATATTTATGGATGGTTTAATAATCGATTTCCAATCGCTGGTGGAATAGGTCGTGGGATTACGATGGTGGCATTAATTTGTGTGATGATGACAGCTTGTTTTTCAATTCAATATATCTTAACGTTAATTTATTAGAAACTCAGGACTTTTCCTGAGTTTTTTTATATTTTATGAGTTATTCTTCATAAAGAAGTCGAATGTTTTTTTACATGAAGGACTTTCGAGAGAATAAATTAGAAGTAGTTAATGATAGGAGGGATATAGAAGATGGCAAAGGATACAAATTTATCTTTACGTCAGTCGGTGATTTATCAAGTATATAATCGTAATCATAATGAAAGTGGAACGTTTCGTGAACTGATTGGAGATTTAGAGCGAATTAAGCAATTAGGAGTAGATATTTTATATTTGTTACCGATTCATCCGATTGGCAAGAAAGATAAGAAAGGTGAGTTAGGTTGTCCGTATTCGATTCAAAACTACCGTGAGGTTAATCCTGAGTATGGAACACTTGAAGATTTCAAGGCGTTAATTGAAGCAACGCATAAACAAGGAATGAAATTAATGATTGATGTCGTTTATAATCATACGTCTCGAGATTCTTATTTATTAAACCAGCATCCTGAATGGTTCTATCTTAATAAGGACGGGCAATTCGCAAACCGTGTGGGTGATTGGTCTGATATTACCGATTTGGATTATTCTAAGGATGTCGCGTTATGGGATGAATTAATTGAGACTTTAAAATACTGGGCAGCACTGGGTGTAGATGGATATCGATGTGATGTGGCATCGTTTGTACCAGTAGAGTTTTGGCTAAGAGCTAGACGTGAGGTTGCAGAGATTAATCCCGACTTCATTTGGCTAGCAGAAAGTGTCGATGGTGGATTTATTAATTATATTCGTTCGCAAGGTTTTGAGGTGCATAGTGATTGTGAGATGTATCAGGCGTTTGATATTTGTTATGATTATGATGTGTTTGCTTTCTATAAGGATTATTTACTTGGACGTGCCCCATTAGGGGAATATATTAAGCGCGTGCAAATGCAGGAGGTTATTTATCCGGGGAATTATGTGAAGTTGCGTTGCTTAGAGAATCATGATCAGGCACGGATCGCTTCGCTAGTTAAATCGGTAGAGCAATTAAAAATGTGGACCGCATTTGTGTATCTACAAAAAGGGGCCACGATGATTTATGCGGGACAAGAGGCACTTTGTACGCATACTCCAAGTTTGTTTGATATCGATAAGGTGGATTGGTTACGTTATAATGAAGCAGGAATGGCTGATTTAATGTGTCAGTTAGCTTCTTTAAAAAAAGATGATATTATGCGTGATGGATTTTATACGATTGAATTAGGGGAAGTCTTAGATACGGTTCGATTAATGTATCATACAAAGGTGAAAAAACGAATTGCAATTTTTAATTTTGGTTTAAAGTCAGGAGAGGTTTCTGTTGATACAGTGGATGGTGAATATAAAAATTTACTAACCAATGAAGTTATTCGAGTGAAAGCTGGGAAAGTTATGCTAACAGCAGAACCTATTGTTTTTGAAGCGAATCAATAAAGTCTACTTTTTATAAGTAGATTTTTTTAATTTTGTAAAGAAAGTGTAGATTGGTGCAAAAATGACAAATAGTTTTAGTTGATTTAGTGTATCCTAATAAAAAACAAGATAATTAGGTGAAGTTATGAAACGATTGTTTATTGGTATTAGTTTTTCCACGGAGCTAAAAGATTATTTTAAACATGCTCAGTTAATGGTGGAGAAATATTGTGAAGTAGCAAAGTATACGAGTTATGATAATTTTCATCTGACGCTCAAGTTTCTAGGGATGATGGAGGAGGCGAGTGTCAATCAGTTGATCGAAATCATCAATTCAATTGATGTTGAGAAAATAATCTTGATGCTTGATCATATTGGCTTCTTTAAAAAGAAAAATCGTTACGTTATTTATATGGGAACGCATCCGAATGAAGCGTTGACGAAAGTGGCAATGGATTTGCATGATGCTTTAGTTGAAGCCCGTTTAGTGACTCAAGAGGAGTTTATTTATACGCCTCATGTGACACTTTGTCGAAATGCAAAGTTGTTAGTTCCATCAGTTGATTTATCTCGAGGGATTGATATTCAAAAGGAAATGATGCTTGATAATATTACATTATATGAAAGTACGAATATTAACGGAGTGCTAACTTATCAACCGTTGTATATTCGGGAGGTGTAAAAAATGGTAGAACAAGAAGGATATCTAGTATTCATTGAATCATTTAATCATATACATAAATATCTGAAGAAATATACGGACTCAGATGACAATGTGTCGTTTAGCGATTTACTTTATAAGGCAAAGGCGCATCCCATGATTCATCTTTATTTAGATGAGTTACATTTATTCCGTAAGTTACGAAATATTATTGTGCATCAAACCGATGACTTTGAGAAATTGATTGCAACACCAAGTGATGAAGTGGTCGAACGAATTAAATTTATTGAACAACAATTAGTGGACCCATCGACAGTAGGTGTATTTAAAGCGGAAGTGATAAAATTTAATGCTACTGATTCTATTGAAGATGTTTTAAAACTTTCTGGAGAAAAGGAAATTTTGAAACTTCCTATTTACGAGAATAATAAGTTTATAGGGTTAGTTACTTCAAGAGCGATTGCGAAATGGTTACAAAAACATATTCAAAATAATACAATTGAGCTTTCAGGGACAGTAAAAGATTTATTAGACTTTGAAAAAAAATCACAGTATGAATTTATCGCTTCATCGATGACGGTTTATGAGGCTTGGCATCTCTTTCAAGCGTCACCTAAAAAATTAGATGCGTTATTGTTAACTGAAAGTGGCCGTCAAGAGGACGTGATAGAAGCTGTTATTACATATGACGATCTTTTGAAGTATATTTATACGCACGATCAATATGTTTTTAATTAAAGACTTTTAAAATTTTGAGTTGCTATTCTAGCACTTAGTGAATATGTTAGGAGTAATAGTGTCCATTGAGGGGGAGTGTAAGATGAGGGAGTATGTGAAGACGGTCATCAATAAAAAAGTAGAACGTACAGTGGAAGCCTTGAAACGCCATGGATTTAATGCGACATTTGCCAATTCTAAGGAAGACGCATTTTCCCTTGTTACATCATTAGTTCAGAAGGGAAAGCTAATCGGAGTTGGTGGTTCAATGACGTTCAAAGAAGTTAGGTTATTAGATGAATTTCAAAAGGATGACTATCGTTTCATTCAAACATAGGTGGAAGGGTTGACACAGAGTGAGTGTCATTAATTATACCGAGAATATTTTTGCGGATGTTTATTTGATTACTGAACATGGGGATTTATATAATTTAGATGGTTGTAACAATCGAATAGCATTATTGTTATAGGGGGCTAATCTGGTTATGATTGTAGCGGTAATTAATAAGATTGTTCGTGATTTAGATGAGCTGATTAAGTGAAATGGGGAAGTTGTAGCTCCTGCTAATACACTTCGTCTAAATAAAAAATGCCTTGCACAAAGACGTTAAAATGTTGTGATTGTAAGAGTCCAGATTGTATTTATTGCAATTATGTTGTTATGTGGCCACAAGCTGATCAAGAATAAATTAATATTATTTTAGTAAATGATGAGCTAGGTTTTTAAGATAAAAGAGTTGTATTTAGGACAGTGATGTACTTTTATATGGACTATCAATGATTCGTCTTAATCTCACAATTTATCCTATGTATTTTTTTATGACGAGTTAGTATAATTATTGTTATGTGAAAACGGTTAACAAATATAGAGGGGGGCTATAGATGGCCGAGAAAGTAACAAGAGATGCGTTACTAAGTTTTTTTATTGATTCATGTTATCTGTTAGAAAACTACAGAAAAGTCGAGGGAATATTATATGAGCAGATAGAAAAGGATGAGTTAGAATTAGAGAATATACTAAATGATTATCGGGAAAATCAAAGTTTTGAATGGTTAATTCCGATGTTGATTTTTGCTTCACGTTATTATTCTCAACAGAAAGCCAATAATGTGGCACTTAAGTATCTAATTGAATGTGAGTGTATTTTAGAAAATTTAGAAACTGATAATCTCTTAAAAGGTTACATTTTTGCTGAGTTAGGCTATATTTATGAAACGAAAGGTGTATTTAAAGAGGCAGACTTTTATTATATGTCGGCAGCTTCTTTTGGTAGTGATAAAAAGATTCCTTTATTAACGACGTATGCTTTGGAACGGTTAATTTATATTATTCTAGTTTCATGTCACCGTAAAAGCATCGAGAGGTTTCAAACATTTACTGCTGATTATCAAAATCAGGATATTTCAGATTATTTAAAATATCAAATTGAATTATTAAGGTTATATCTATCTGAAAATTATGAGGAGATTATTTTAAATATAGAACCAGTGGATGAAACTCAAGAGAATACCTTGTTAATGAAAAAGGCAATATGCGCTCATTCGTTATTTCAATTAAATCGTAGTGATGAGATTGAGTGGGATTTGAACCTTCTAGAGTTGGTGGCCTCTCAACAATCTGATGTTTATTGCTTAATTTATCATTTAACTTATCATCTCGTTCATGATAATGATGAGCAATTATATGATTATATTACAAAACTGTCCAATAATTTAAAGGGTAAACAACAAAATGGTTGGTTGAGATTTGTTTATCAATTTTTATCTCAATCTTGTGAAGGTAAACTAAATGAAGTAGAGGGGAGTGAATTTCAAGATAGTTTAAATAAGCTAACTCAACAAGTTTCTTATCAAGAACAAAGATTAAAACATCGAATGCAAGGGATATATCATAACTATCGACAATATTATAACGGGATTCATTTAATTCGAAATAAACGAAAATATAAAGTAGTTAGTTGGAAGCAACTTCCTATTTCTTATCGATACGAGTATACGTCTAAAACTGTCGTTGGTTATTTTAAATTAGATCATTGTTTCTATAGTGACTTCAACACATCCCTTTTGAAACAAGTGATTGAAATGATTGATGAGTTTATTGGAGAAAGTATTACTTTTTCAGTAGAGAAAGAAGGATTATGGTTTTATTTTAAAGCGTGTTGTAGTGAAATCAAACTTAAGAGAAAGCTCAATCGCTTAGTCGAACGATGGTATGAAAAGCTTGGGCAGTCTTATTTTGTTACTTTTTGTTTACCCCAATCAACGACAGATTCATTTGAAGAAACTATTGAACGCGTTAAATCTAGTTTTTATGGAATGATTTTAAAATCAAGGTCTAAACTCTCATATGAAGTTAACTTTTGTCAGGAAAAATTCACACGGTATAATTTTTCAGTTAAAATTCATCAATTATTAGAGAAGGCTAATCACATAGGTGAATTTACGTTAAATTATAGTCCTCTATATTATCGAGATGGACATCAGTTATTTGGTATTGAGTGCCACAATATTTTAGATGATTATAGTATTTTAAATCAATTACCTGTCGAAGAGCGTGAAGAGGCATCACCTTTTTTAAATATTGAAAAAGAGCTTTATTTATTTCTATTAGGTTGTGATTATTTAAAGGATTACGATGAAAAAAATTCAGTTAAATTATCACTATTTATTAAGTTTTCCCGTCAAACACTCTTAAATAAATGTTTGTGTTCTCGTATTTTAACTCATTTAAAAGAAGATGGCATTGATCCAA
>OLOB01001781.1_pt1 | contig 13720 bp, 6 predicted proteins | sample 1671911 | NCBI WGS metagenome assembly OLOB01 (sample SAMEA3136625, study PRJEB25190) | human gut metagenome | biome: human gut; feature: human-associated habitat; material: faeces | place: Austria | collected 2013
TTAGATGTCAGCTGGTAAGTAACAGTATCTCCAATCGCAAAATCTCCAGCTTTCTTTTCATCTGCTGCACCGTGTGGTGCGATGGTATCCTCAGGATCATTCTCGTCATCCAACTCCATCTGATGGTTGCCTTCCCATGAGCCATCCACAATAGCACCAACTGTAATTCCGCTTCCACTCTGTGTCGGAATGATTTTCTTGTCTACTGTCGGGTAATTACTCTTCATGTTAACTGTAGCATTAGTATCTGTTACGCTAACTAAAGATGCTACGGATGTATAATCCTGACCAGTTCCAGGTGCTGCTGAGGTATCTGTTGCACCTAATGGATAAACTACATAGTATCCATATGCCAGATTATTGATTACTGTAGTACCATCGGTTGTAGTTGCAGTTGTATGAGTAGCATCTACAGTAGCATTATTCTCAAGAATCCAGCCCAGGATCGCTTTTGCAAACTCTGCACCATTACTTCCATCTGTTCCGACCTGTGCGTTAACATAGTTATATGCCGCTTCACTTAAAGCTTCGCCAGATAAAGATGAACCATTATCTACTTTTGTTTTGAAAAATCCTTCAACAATGAAAAATGCGAATAAAGGAAATGCAATTCTTCCAATAACATCAAAAAAATCACTTATTTCTAAAAGTAATCCTCCATCTAAAATAGGATATATTAAAGCTTTGTTTACATGGTCAATTAACATAGATAAGAAGGCGATATATTTTAATTGTGCACCAGATAGCAATTTTATATTATCTAGTCCCTTCTTTTCAAGTTTTATTGTTTTTATCATAAATTTAATCCTTTCTAAATCTTTTGTTTTTTACAGTATAATATACACAAATACTCATATCAATAATTTTTTATCAGGGAAAAAATGGTTAAAAATATTGTGTTTAATTATAGCTAATATCTACTAAATTTATGGTGAAATTTAGAATATAAAGAATACGTTATAGATTAAAAAATAAATTTATCAAAAAATGTATAATTTAATTGCTAAAAAATGATATAAATGGTAGAATAATGTATAAATTAAATAGGTAAACCTAGGGAAATCTAGGGACACAAAGCTATAGGGACTAAGGTTATTAACTATGTCAGCCAGTTGCCAAAGGGTACATTACAATACTTTTTGTTTTAAACTTAGTATTAATGTCAAGTGTATACTTTTACACGAAACATTAAATTATTAGGCTAGATTTAAGTTACTCTTTTTGAGTAACTTTTTTTATTAATGTACTTCTGAGGAGATTATAAATCATTCGGGAGGAGAAAAATGCATAAAAAAAGAATAGCAGCCTTAACATTGGCAGCAATAATTTTTAACTTTTCATCAAACACTGTAGGAGTTTTGGCTCATGAAGTAGAACAAATTAAGCCGAAACAAGGTATATCAAGTAAAAAGGATGTACAATCAAATCAAGCTAAAGTTAGTAAATTTGATTTACTTAACAACAAAAATTTAGAAAAATACAATAAAGTTTTTAAATTAGACAAATCTAAAATAATCGCAATAAACAACAATGGTGGTAATTATCCAGCATCAGAGCTATATAAAGCTATTGATAATAATTTTAGCACTCATTGGGAAACAGGAAGATACAATAGAGAAGACTTTGAAAATGAAGTGACACTTACATTAGATGAGGTTACAAGTTTAGATAGAATAGTATATGGAGCAAGACAAGATGGAGCAAAAGGTAAAGGTTTTGCTGAGAAATTTGAAATATATGCTTCACTAACAGATGACCAAGATGACTTTACTTTAGTAAGCCAAGGTGGATACTCAGGTTCTACTGGAGATATCGTAGAAATAAAATTTGAAGAAACTAAATTTAAAAGAATAAAATTTAAATTTAAAAAAGCTAATCAAAATTGGGCATCAGCTTCAGAATTTATGCTTTATAAAAAAGATACACTATCTGAAACTATAAATGATTTATTTACAGATGGTACTATGACTAAATTAAAAGATAAATACAACAGTATAGATGTAATAGATAAATTGGAAGATGAAGTAAATAAACATCCACTAAAAGATGATTTAGAATATGCAATAAATCTAGCAAAAGAGATATTACAAGGAGACAAAGATTATTCAGATAGAATTTTTACGTTGACACAATATGGAGATACTCATGCAAAAGCAAGAAATACATTAGGAATGTCTAGATTTGGAACAGATTTACAATCTACTGGTATAGTAGCGAAACCAGGAGAAGTATTCAAAATTTATGTTGAGGCTCAAGAAGGTGCACCCCTTCCTAAAATAGCATTTACCCAACAAGAAGGACATTATAATAATTGGAAAAGAGAGTATCAATTAAAAAGAGGGCTTAATGTTATAACAGTTCCTGAAATTTATAATAATTCATGGACAAACAAACCTGTAAAAGGTGGTGCTGTTTATTTAATAAATAAATACACATCAAGTGAGCAAGGAAAAGCTCCAATAGTTCGTATTGAAGGTGGAGAAGAATTTCCTTTATTTAATGTAGGAGATGATAAAGAAGCTTTTTTAGAAAAACTAAAAGCTTATAAAGTAAAATTAGAAAAAGACCCTGAAAATACAGTTGATATATATGAATTTAATACAAAAAGATTTATGTATACAGGAACAACAAAAGCTGCATATCAAGTATATGTAAATGAAGGTGTTGATGTTGATGAAAGTGTTGATGTTTGGAATAAACAAATACAAGATGCTTTTGATTTTGCTGGATTAAAAGATGATAAAAGTGATCCGACAAATGATTCTACAAATGTTAGAACAACAGTAAGATTAATGCAACCATATGGAGCTGCATATGCTGCGGGAGACCATGTTGGTATTCAAAGACATATCCAGGAAATAGCATTAAGAACAGACCAAGATAGTATTAATAGTATACTTTGGGGGATGATTCACGAAGTTGGTCACCAAATGGATATATCATCTAGAGAACTTGGTGAAATAACAAATAACATGTTTTCAAATAATGCATATATGAAAAATAATGCAGGTGATAGAGTTCCATATAATGAGTTATACAATTTATTAGCTCCAGATGATTCATCACAAAATTTTGATGATATTAGTTATAGCCAAAGATTAGGGATGTTTTGGCAACTACAATTAAAGAAAGATACATATTGGCCAGAACTAGAATCGCTTTATAGAAAAAGAAAGCCAAGTGTTAGAAATGAGCAGGAAAAAAGAGATACAATAGCATTGTATTCATCAGAAATTTTAAATATGGATTTAACTAAATATTTTGAAAAATACGGATTTAAAATATCTGATAGTTGCAAAGAAAAATTAAAACAATTCTCTAATGATTGTGAAAAAATCTGGTACTTAAATGGAAATGCATTAAGTTATAAAGGGAATGGATTTGAAAATAAAAATACAGGTTTAGATGTTTCTTTATCAAAAACTGATGCAGGTATAAGGCTTAATATGGATATAAACCAAGATATGAAAAATGACTTACTTGGATTTGAAATTATCAAAAATGGAAAAGTAATTGCATTTACTACATCAGGTACTTATACAGATACTAAAGCTAAAGACACAAATGAAAACATCGAATATGAAGTTGTTCCATATGCATTAAACTTATCAACGGGAGATAAAGTTCAGCTAAACTCATTAAAACCAAGTATAAGTGTTCAACAAAAGAAATTGACATTGAAATTAAATGAAAAATTTGATGCTAAAAGTTATGCAAAAGCATTTACAAATGAAGGCGAAGATATAACAGAGTCATTAAAAGTTGAGAGCAATGTTGATACTACGAGAGGTGGAAATTACGAAGTAAAATATATAATAACTGAAAACAATACAAATATAGAAAAAATAATGAAAGTTGAAGTGGTAAGTGATTACGATTATTTATCAGATTTTGAATGGAAATCAGCTACAACTTCATGGGGAACACCAAGAAGAAATTCTAATATACAAGGTAGAATAAATTCAACAACTAAAAAATTTGAAAAAGGTTTTGGAATTCATGCAAATGGAAAAATAACTTATGATTTATCTGATAAAGAATATGATAAATTTGAGGCGTTAGTAGGTATTGATTCTTCAGCTATACAACCAAATAATAATTCAAGTGTAACATTTAAGATAATAGCAGATGGAAAAACATTAGCAACTACAAATGTTATAGGATATTATGATAATTTAGCTTATATAAGTGTACCAATATCGGGTGTTAAAGAATTAATAATAGAAGCAAATGATGGTGGAAATGGAAATACAGCAGACCACTGTATAATAGTTAATCCTAAATTAACTACAAACAATGGTAAACCAAAGATAACTGCAAATGAAAAGTTCTTAAAACTTGGTGACACATTAGATGAGATGAAAGATATTAAAGCATATGACCAAGAAGATGGAGATTTAACAAAAAATATTACAATTGAATCAAACAACTTTGTTCCAAATAAAATTGGTAGATATGAAATTGTATACAAAGTAAAAGATTCAAATGATAATGTTGAAATACAAAAAGGATATGTAACAGTATCGGAAGATTATGTAGTTAAAAAATCTAAATTTGGTAAATTTAATAATTTATCATCGTATAATGATGAATTTAAATTACCTATAGCATCTGTAACAAATAACGCAGGTCATTATGGAAATAGTAAAATAACTAATGCAATAGATGGAAATATAAATACTCATTGGGAAACTGGTAATCAAAATAGCGACACATTTAAAAATGAAGTTATATTTGACTTGGGAGAAGTTCAAGAAATAAGTAAAATGGCATATGGTGCAAGAAGAGATGCGTATAATAAAGGTTTTGCAACAAAATTTGAAATATATGTATCTGAAAATGAATCAGGGGATGATTTTTATTTAGCAGGAAGTGGATCATATTCTGGATCACCTAATGACATTGTACAGTTCGACATGAGCAAAGTAAGTGCAAGAAGAGTAAAACTTAAATTTGTAGAAGCTCGTGAAAATTGGGCAAGTTTAAGTGAAGTATCATTCTATAAAGAAGATAAACTAGCTGATAAAATGTCAACTTTATTCAAAGATGAAAATAAAACAGATGTATCAGAAAATTACAATACTTTAGAAAAGGTAGAAGAATTAAGAAAAGAAGTTGAAAATCATCCAGCATATGAATTATTTAAAGTTGAATTAGATAATGCTGAAAAGATAATAAAAGCAAAATACCCAACTATAAAAGTTGAAGATGTAACATATGTTAAGAGAAAAAGTGATTTTAACTTAAAAGATGGCGTTACAGCTAATGACCAAGAAGATGGTAATATAACATCAAAAGTTACTATATTAGATGATGGTGGTTTCTCTTCAGATAAAGTAGGTGAATACACTGTAGTATATAAAGTAATTGATAAAGATTTAAATTCAGTTACAAAAGAAAGAAAAATAATAGTTTATGGAAAAAGTGAATATTTATCAGATATGAACTGGATATCAGCACAATCAGGATGGAGAAGTGTTATAAAAGATAAAGCAGTTGGTACAAATGATAAGATAAAACTTAATATTGATGGAAGTGTTAAAACTTTTGATAAAGGTTTTGGTGCAGCAACAAATGCAGAAATAGTATATGACTTAGAAGGTCAATATGATTATTTCACTACATATGTGGGAACTGATAAAAACTTTGATATGGATAGCACAACTATAAAATTTAGAATTCTTGCTGATGGAAAAGAAGTATATAAATCAGATGTGATTAGAAAAGATACACCAGCAGAATTTGTTAGTTTAGATATTAAGGGAGTTAAAAGACTTGTCTTAATAGCAGATGATGTGGATGGAAATTTAGTAGGTGATTTTGCATCTTGGGCTGATACTAAATTATATCAAAATTATTCAAAACCTGTAATAAAGGGTGATGATGTAATAGTATTTAATACAAAAGAAAAAGTTGACTTACTTCAAGGTATAGTTGCAACAGATTATGAAGATGGAGATATAACTTCAAAAGTTAAAGTCAATACGGATTATAGTTATGGCAAATTTGGTGTATTTGATGTTGTATATTCTGTAACAGATAGTGATAATTTAACAACTAAGTTCACTAGAAAAGTAGCAATTACAGAAGAAGAAACTTATATATCTGACTTAAAGTGGAAATCTGCAACTATAGGTTCGGGAGCCATAGGTATAGATAAATCAGTAAGACAACAAGCAATAAAGATTTTAAATGAAGATGGTTATTATGAAACTTTCACAAAAGGTATAGGAACTCATGCTTATTCAGAAATAGTTTATAATTCAAGTGGATATGATATATTTGATACTTGGGTTGGTATGGACCAATATGTATCAGGAAGAGATGATGCAAGTGTTCAATTTAAAATATTTGTTGATGGAAAATTAAAAGCTCAAACAGGTGTTATGAAAGCTAATACACCAAAAGAACGTTTAGTAGTAGATGTTAGAAATTCTAGTGAAATAAAATTAGTAGTAGATGTTGCAACTAACGGAAATAATTGGGACCATGCCAATTGGGCAGATGCAAGATTTAGAAATGTGCCACAATTTAGTACAGTTCAATTGGAAAAAGCTCTAAAAGAAGCAAAAAAATTAGATTTAAACAATTACACTGAACAATCTATAGAAGTTTTAGAAAATGCCATAAAATTTGGTGAAGATGCTTTAAATTCAACTAATCAAGAAGTAATAGATAGTGCAGTTGAAAGTTTAAACTCTGCTATAGATTCATTAGTAGAATTAAACTTAAATAAAGTAGTAAATATAAAAGATGAATATTTAAAACAAAGTATACAAAAAGAGCTTAATACATCAGGTGAAATAACAATTGGTCAAATGAGACAACTTGTTTCACTAAAAGTATCAAATGCTGAAAGTTTAGAAGGATTACAATATGCTATAAACTTAGAATCTTTAGATATATCATATAATGAAATAAGGGATTTATCACCACTAAAAAATCTTAAAAAATTAACTGATTTAAAGGCAAATCCTCTAGGAGGCTTAATTTCTGGGCGTGTTTATGCTGAAGATAATAAAGCAAAAGTAAGTTTAGATGTTATAAATAGAAATGGTGAAAAATTACTGCCAACATCTGTAGTAGTAAAACATAATAAAACCCATGAATACACTACTTTAGATATAAATGATTGTATGGACAAAAATGGAGTAGTAACAATAGATACAACAGGTTTTGATTCATATATATATACAATTTATTTAGTATATGAAGATAAGGTTGACAACTATACGTCACAATTTATGTTTATGCTTGATAATATATAATATTTATATAAAAGGGCTATCGCAATTGGTGATTAGCCCTTTTGATTAAAACTAATTAGGAGAAGGGTATGTTTAAGAAAAAAATAGCATTATTAAGTTTAGTATCAATTATTTCAAATTTTTCATTGTTTACAACAAATGTTTTAGCATATGAAATAAAAGAAAATTCAAAAAAAATTGCATCAACTGAAGTAATTAAAAAAGATAGTTCGAAAAATAAAAAAACAAGTAAAGCTAAAAAAGTTATTACTGTAGCTCAAAATGGAAATACCCATGCAAAGGCAAGAGATAATTTAAAAATGACTTATTTTGGTACAGATTATCAATCTACAGGAATAGTTGCAAAGCCAGGAGAAGAATTTGTTGTGTATGTGCAAGCTGAGGAAAATGTACCACTACCAACAATTGCATTTAGTCAACATGAAGGATTTTATTCAAATTGGGTGAGATGGTATCAATTAAAGCCAGGTAAAAATGTTATAACAGTACCAGAAATTTATAGCAACTCATGGGAAAAGAAAACAGCAAAAGGTGGAGCTGTATATCTGCTAAATAGATATACAAAAGAAGAACAAGGCAAAGCTCCAGTTGTAACTATTGAAGGTGGAGAAACTTTTCCTTTATATAATGAAGGTGACGATAAAGAACAATTCTTAAAAGAATTAAAAGAATATAAGAAAAAATTAGATGAAGACCCAGAAAATACAGTAGATTTATTTGAGTTTAATACAAATAGAATACTTTACACAGGAACAACATCATCAGCATATAAAGTATATGTAGAAGAAGGGGTGGATATAGAGAAAAGTACAAATAATTTAAATAGCCAAATTCAAGAAGCTTTTGATTTTTCGGGATTAAAAGATGATATATCAGACCCATCAAATGACTCTACAAATATAAAAACAACAATAAGACTTATGCAACCATATGGATTAGCATATGCTTATGTTGATCATGTGGGTATACAAAGAGATTATGAAACATCAATGCTTAAAACAGATAAATCAAGTCTTGGGTCTGTACTATGGGCGACTGTTCATGAAGTTGGTCACCAAATGGACATAGATGCTAGAGCATGGCCAGAGATAACAAATAATATGTGGGCAAACAATGCTCATATAAAACAAGGTTTTGATGATAGAGTTAATTATACTGACATATACAATGACTTAGCGCCAGAGGATTCACATAAATCATTCGATGATTTAGGTTATTTCCAAAGATTAGGTATGTTTTGGCAATTACAATTAAAAAAAGATACTTATTGGGCTGAATTAGAATCTTTATATAGAAAAAGAAAACCTAGTCCAAATAATTATCAACAGAAAAAAGATATACTTGCAACTTATTCTTCAGAAGTATTAAATATTAATTTAACTTATTACTTTGAAAAATACGGATTTGATTTATCAGATGAATGTAAAGAAAAATTAAAAAAATATCCAACATCAAATGAAAAATTATGGTATTTAAATAGTAGTGTAATGAATTATGAAGGGCAAGGATTTGATAACGTAGATACAAACTTAGATGTAACATTATCAAAATCAAAATCTAATATAAAGCTAACTATGAATATAAATAAATCTATTAAAAATGATTTACTTGGTTATGAAATAATAAAAGATGGAAAAGTAATTGGGTTTACAACAGAAAGCTCTTATACAGATAATGAAGCAAATGATAATAGTAAATATGAAGTAGTTCCTTATGCAAAAAATTTAACAACGGGAAGAAATGTTGAAATAAGTTCATCAACACCAAATATAAGTTTACAACAAGAAAAAGTAACTTTAAAAATTGGAGAAGATTTTAATGCCAAAGATTATGTAAAAGGCTTTACTTATTTTGGTGATGATATTACTTCAAAAATAGAAGTTGATAGTAATGTAAATACTAACGAATGTGGAACTTATACAGTAAAATATACATTAACTAATGAAAATACTACTAAACAAAAAAGTATGGAAGTTGAAGTGGTAAGTGATTATGACTACTTATCAGATCTTTCATGGGAAAGTATAAAAACAGATTGGGGAACTCCAAGAAAAAACGGAAATATTCAAGGTATGACTCATGGGCAAGTCACTAAGTTTAAAAAGGGTATAGGAATACATGCTAATGGAAAAATAACGTATGACTTATCTGACAAAGATTATGATAAATTTGAGGCTTTAGTTGGTATAGATACATCTATAGGTCAAAATGAACATTCAAGTTTAAAATTTAAAATATTAGCAGATGGAAAAACTATCGCATCTACAAATATGATGAATTATGAAGATAATTTAGCTTATATAAATGTGGATGTAGCTGGAGTTAAAGAATTAGTAATTGAAGTTAATGATGGTGGCAATGGAAATACATGTGATCACAGTATAATAGTTAATCCTAAGTTAACAACAAATAATGGTAAGCCTAAATTTAAAGGTGATGATAAAATAGCATTTAATATAAATGACAAAATAGACTTACTTAAAGGAATAAGTGTAACAGATGCTGAAGATGGTGACTTAACCTCAAATATAAAAATGGAAACAGATTATATTGAAGGAAGTACAGGAATATTTAATGTAAATTGCTCTGTAATAGATAAAGATAAAAATAAATCAACATTTACAAGAACAGTAGTAGTTTCTGAAAAAGAGACATATTTATCTGACTTAAACTGGGAATACGGAACGATTGGTTCAGGATATATAGGAAAAGATAAATCTGTAAGAGAAGAAACTATACAACTTTTAAATGAAAATGGAACATATGAAAAATTTAAAAAAGGTATAGGAACTCATGCTTATTCAGAAATAGTTTATGACTCAAGCGGATATGATGTATTTGATACTTGGGTTGGACTTGATAAATTTGTATCAAATCAAAATGCATCGAGTGTTATATTTAAAGTTTATGTAGATGGCGAACTTAAAGCACAAACAGATGTGATGAAATCAAATTCACCAAAAGAACGCTTAATAGTAGATGTTAGAAATTCTAAGAAAGTAAAATTGGTAGTGGAAGAAGCTGACAACGGAGATACTTGGGACCATGCTGATTGGGCAGATGCTAAATTTAGAACATTTTCAAAATTTGATTCAACAGAATTAGAAAATACTTTAGTTGAAATAAAAGATAAAAATCTTAAACTAAGTATACAGCAAGAACTTGGTTTACCAGGAGAGATAAGATTAGGAGATATGAAAGATCTTGTTTCATTAAGTGTTAAAAATGTTAAAAGTTTAGACGGACTACAATATGCTATTAATTTGAAGTCATTAAATATAGAAAATAATGAAATTAAAGATTTATCACCATTAAAGAACCTAAAGAAACTTACAAATTTAAAAGCCAATCCTCAAATGATATACGAAGATTTGGTCTTAGCAAAAGATAAAAATGTATCTGTTGATTATAACATCTTAAATAGAAACGGAGACAAATTAACTCCAACATCTATATCTATAAAGGATAACAGAACTTGGGAATATACAAATTTAAATGTTAAAGACTGTATAGATGAAGATGGAAAAATATCATTTAGTACAGAAAACTTTTACTCAGGAATACATACTGTTTATCTTACATATGAAGATAAAGTTGATAACTATACAACAAATATTACATTTATAGTTGATACTAGAGAAAGATAATTGAAGTAAAGATTTTATTTAAAAACATAGAGAACAATTCTTTTATAGGAATTTGTATAACTCTATGTTTTTTATTATAAACAAAATAAATTTCATTTTATAAAGATAGATATTTAATTTCATATGGGTTTCATATTAAAATATTAGTATTTTTATAGATAAAATATTGATATTAAGGGGATTGATTATGAAAAGGAGTAAATTAGTAAAAAAATTAACTGTAGTAGCACTAACAATGGTGGCAATAGCTTCATTAGCAGTAGGATGTACAAGTTCAAAGGAAGGGAGTACAAATACAGCAAACTCGAATAGTAAGTTATTTAAAGAAATGAAAACAGAAGACATTAATGGAAATAAGGTAGATAGTTCTATATTCTCAAAATATAAACTTACAGTAGTTAATGTATGGAATACAGGTTGTACTCCATGTGTTGGCGAAATACCAACTTTAGACAAGCTAAATAAAGAATATGAGAAAAAAGGTGTTTCAATAAAAGGTCTATTATTAGAATCAGGAGTTGGATTAAATGATGAAGAGAAAAAAACAGTTGAAGATATATTAAAGAAAGCAAAATCAACTTATCAACAACTGACTGTATCAGAAGATATGTTACAAGATAAAACTTTAATTTTACAATCTTTCCCTACAACATTCTTTGTAGATAAAGATGGAAATATAGTTGATAGCATAGAAGGCTCTAATGATTATGATGGATGGAAGGCAAAAATAGATGAAGTTTTAGAAAAGGTGATGACTAATGAATAAATTTATGAAAAACAAAGTTGGAATAACTTTAATGGCTATAGGGCTATTATCTATGTCTGTTGGAGTTTTCAGACAAGAACATAAAACTGTAGCTAAAAAGTCTAATATTATATGTCTTGAATGCATTGGAATTGGTTAGGTGATTTATATGGATTTAGTAAAAAAGATAAAATCTAACTTAAGATTGACTGTTCAAATTGTATTTACAGCCTTAACTAATGGATATTTTTTAGGCTTTGCAAAGGGAAAGATATATCAAGGGGATAGTAAGCAACTATGTGTACCTGGGCTGAATTGTTATTCATGCCCAGGAGCTGTAGGTTCTTGTCCGATAGGATCTTTACAAGCTGTATTAGGAAGTAGAAATTTTAAATTTTCATTTTATATAATTGGTTTTCTTATGATGATTGGTGCTTTTATAGGAAGATTTGTATGTGGGTGGTTATGTCCGTTTGGATTAGTACAAGACTTACTTTATAAAATTCCTGGAATTAAAAAAATCAAAAAAGTGATTTTTGACAAGCAATTGAGATATCTTAAATATATTATATTAGTAGTATTTGTAATTATAATGCCATTAACGTTAACTAATTATGCAGGAGATGGAAATCCATGGTTTTGTAAATTAATATGTCCTTCTGGAACACTTTTTGCGGGTATTCCTCTTGTATCAATGAATAGTTCACTTAGAAGAATAATAGGTCCATTATTTACTTGGAAAGTATTTATATTAGTTTCAACTGTTATTTTATCAATAAAAATATACAGGCCATTTTGTAAATATTTATGTCCTTTAGGTGGTATATATGGATTATTCAATAATTACTCACTTTATAAATATGAAGTGGACTATGACAAATGCACAAAATGTGGTTTATGTGAGAAAAAGTGCGATATGAATGTGGCTGCATATAAAACACCCAATAGTGCTGAATGTATAAGATGTGGAAAATGTATAGAAGTATGTCCTAAAAAAGCTATAAGTACTACATTTTCTAAATCACAAAAACCTAATTGTAATTCAAATTGTAAATTAAATTGTTCTGGATGCAAATAAAAATATTTAATATAATTGATAAATTATAGTATACTAAGAAAAAATATAAAAATAAAGAGGTCGGTAAAAGTGAGTATAAATATATTAATTATAGAAGATGAAGTAGATATAAGAGAAGGCATAAGTGAGTATTTATCAGAAGTTGGGTATGAAGTTAAGGTAGCATCTGATGGACAAGAAGGGATTGATTTATTTAGGCAAAATAAATTTGATTTAGTGTTATTAGATATAATGCTTCCAAAAATAAATGGTTTTGGAGTCTTAAGTCAAATAAGAGAAACTAGTAATGTACCTGTAATTATGTTAACTGCAATGAATGATGATTATAGTCAGATTATGAGTTTTAATGAAAAAGCTGATGATTACATAACTAAACCTTTTTCTGTAGTAATACTTCACAAAAGAATAGAAGCATTATTGAGAAGAATTCAAGGTAAAGAAAATACAAATAAATGGCTTTATAAAGATGTAGAGGTAGATTTTTTAGGATTTTCAGCAAAAAAACAAGGAAAAACTGTTGATCTGAAACCTAAGGAAATTAAATTATTAGAATTGTTGCTAAAATATAAAAATCAAGTACTAACTAGAAGTCAAATGCTAGATAATTTATGGGATGTTGAGGAAACCCCACTTGATCGGGTGATTGATGTATATATTAAAAATATTAGAAAAAAATTAGAGTTGGATTGTATAATAACAGTTAAAGGAATTGGATATAAATTTGAGGAGATGTAATGAAAAAATTAAAATTATTTTCAAAGACATACATATTTACAATGGCTTTAATAAGTATGATAATTATAATTTCACATATTTTAATATACTTAGGATTGCCAAAGGTATACATAAGTAATAAAGAAAAAGAAAGCGATAATATTATTGAAGATTTAATTAAAGAAATAAATAAAGTTGATGCTGATATAGAAAAGTCATTTAAATTAGCTAAAAATTTTTCAGAAAAGTATAATATTAAAATTTCATT
>OLOB01001783.1_pt1 | contig 13708 bp, 20 predicted proteins | sample 1671911 | NCBI WGS metagenome assembly OLOB01 (sample SAMEA3136625, study PRJEB25190) | human gut metagenome | biome: human gut; feature: human-associated habitat; material: faeces | place: Austria | collected 2013
TGACGGGCGCGGGGAGGCATTATATGATACCCACCCCCTCTCGAAAACCCTTGCCACCCCTACCCCCTATCGGCTCCCGTTCGGTCTTGCGTTTGGCGGCTTGTGGCGAGCGTTAGGGCAGTGTTGGCAGTGGCTCTGGGAAAGTATCCGCCGCAACGGCTACCGTGCAAGGAATTGGCTTTGGCGGCGTCATCGGATTCGGGTGCGGGCTCGAAAATATTTTTGATTTTTTGGAAAAACTTTATAAAACCACTTGACAAATGTTTTGTATGGTGATATAATAAAGACAATCAAAGGGAACGAAAGAGTCCCGAAGCAAAAGGAGTAACGATTATGAAGATTATCAGCGAAACAAGTTTGGCACATTTCGAGTATTGGAGCGGCGCAAAAGATACGGCGAATCGTATTTGGGAAGAAAAAGGCGAAGAGGGCTTTGACCAACTTGAAGCGATTCTTGAAGATATGTATCCCGACGGAATCGACGAAACAGAATTGAATGACTTGCTATGGTTCGATGCCGAAACCGTTTACGAATGGTTGGGAATCGGCGACGAGAATGAGGACGAAGACGAGAACGAAGAAGAGGAGGAATAAAAATAAGAGAGCGACGGAAACGAAACCGTCGCTTTTCTTTTACGCGTCATCCGTGCTTAATGTCTGCGGTGACGAGACCGTTCTATCATCGTCTTAAATTCAGGAGAGGGAACGATTTGGTTTAATTCAGTATACACATCAGAACGAATGCGGAAGTATTCATCGTTGGTGTAGTAGTCGGGGGTATAATGGTAAGCGTTGCAATCATGAAGTATCTTTTTGGGGGACGAGCCGAGGACGTCAGCAGTCGGGACAGGAACGAAGTAATGGCGACAGTATGGACGAGTCGTCAGCCATATCGGAGCCTTAACGACAGACTGGACGGTTTGAATGTTGCGGTTCTTGATATATGAGAGAACGCGATAGTAGTCCGTGCCTCGTACTTTCATACGCCAAAACCTATCGACGTAGATTTTGCCTTGGAAGTTTTCATGCCCACAGGAACAATTCGAATGGTAGGAGCAAGCGAAGAAGATTGGTTCGTAGCCTTTTTCGTTTTCGAAGTCAGCCATATCGGACGAGAGTGTGACCATTTTGTTGCGAGTGTCAGAGGTAGCCATGACCTTTCTTGACGTACTCATAAACGAATCATAAGCAGTTCGTGAAGCGAGTTCGTTGATGCCGCGAGCCTTAACGCGACGAGCGTTTTCGGAAGCATTGCGGAACAGTCGAGCGCGTTCGCGACGATTCAATCCCACATACGAGTTCACAACCGTGCGTATAGCGTCGTCGATATCGGAGAGGCGGCGGTTCTCATTTACGCCTTTTGCGATGACAGCCATCAGTTGCGTTGTTGCTTTTTGAGGTGTATATGCTTGTTTTCTCATATGGGTATTGTACCATAGCAAGAGCGGAAAAACAACATTTTAAAAAAAAGTTTAAGAAAATGATAAAAAAGGGTTGACAAATATTTTGTATGGGTGTATATTAGAATTGTTCAAAGGGAACGAATGAAGCCCACGAATACAGAGGAAATGCCATATGGCGAAAAAAATTACGAAAGAGCAACTTAACGCAACAGCAAACGATAATGGTTACGATGCCATTTTGTGTGACGATACCATATCCGAAGCAGTCTTGTTTTTAAATGGACAAGCGAACAAGAACAACCTTGACGATTTGACACAATTGATTGTAGACGGCGCAAATGGTAAGCAGGTGCGAGAAGAGATGTATGGTGACATCAAGTTCGCAGTTGACTACTTTGAGAAGCATCGTCTTGAAATCAATGACAACCTTGCAGCCGACGGCGGAATCAATCCTATGTCCCTTGACGGAATGGACAAGAATGACCCATTGTGTTTTGGAGTATTGAACAAGATTAGATTAGCGCAATGGCAGTTTGAGTACGCAATGGCGGCGATAGCGCATTGGTTCGAAGACGACTTGGAGGACTTGCTGGAATATTAACATCAAACACACAAACAACAAGACCAAAACGAGAGCGGCGGCGGATACGAATCCGTCGTCGTTTTTTTTGCAGATTATGCCGTCCGTGCAATGTTTCACAAAAAGACTGTTGCAAGAAAAGATAACAACAAAAGAAGCAGAAGAACAATAGAAGAAAAAAGGTGATACGAAGTATCACCTACAAAAGAAGAAATAAGAAGAGTGCTAAACCTACTTGACAAAAAGGCGAGTTATATACGTAGTATATAAACGATTTGCTATTTTTGACAATCTCCGAGAATTTTCCGAATATTAGCCTAAGGTATATCGCATATATTATTCGTATATATATTAACATATATATACTCATAAATATGCTCATACCATTAGGCGTATTTTGTTTTTTTTTACGTTTTCCGTGCGCAAGGAAGGAAAAATGGGAAGGGGAAAGTTGAAAATAAACTCCTTTACGCGCGGACAGTTTAAAAATTTTCGGCTTACGATTAATGGTATGAGTATAGATATTGAGTATATATATGTTAATATATATACGAAAATATATATACGAATACCTTAATCTAATACTTCAAAAATTCTCGGAGATTGTTTTGAGGAAATCGCTTTTATATACGTAGTATATAATTCAGGCTTTTGAAAAAATGTTTCATACCTTTTCTTATGTTCTTTCTTTGTAGGTGTACTACGTACACCTTTTTCTTTCTATTGTTCTTTGGGTTCTTTTGGGGCACCTTTTCTTAGAGATAGAGATTTTGTGGAACCGTGCATAGTAGTAGATATTACTTATATATAGTGTAAGTGGGTATGAGAACGGATTTTGCGCAGGGCATACCAAACAGTTGTCAACGGCATAAAACGTTTGTCAATATGGTATTTTGCACCTTTTCTTATGTTCTTTCTTTTGCGTGTACTACGTACACGTTTTCTTTCTATTGTTCTTTTGGTTCTTTTGTGAGATTCCAAAGAGAGTATTTTCTTAAAAATGCGCCAAAAATTAAAAGAAGTTAAAACGAATTAAAACAAATTAAAAAAATAAAAAACTTTCAAAAAACTACTTGACAACCATTGCGTATTGTGGTAATATATAGGTGTAACAAAGAGATAGCAGCAAAGGGAAAAGCAAAAATGTTACGACTCAAGGACAGGCGAGGAAAGTTGACACCCATCCGCAGCGAGTCAGACCGCTGGAAGCAACAAGTCAACGAAAGACAGGACGGCATCGAACGATGACCGTCCTCTTTCTTTTTCGGCGGCGGTGGGGGTAAGGGGCGTCAACCGTGCTATTGCGGCGGGACATCGGAAGTGGCAAATAAAAAATCTAAAAATTTTTTGAAAAACTTTATAAAAACCTATTGACAACGATTTATAATGGTGGTATAATAAAGACAATCAAAGAGCAAAGGAGAAACAAAAATGTTAGCTTACAAAGATTGGAACATTGAAGAATTAACAGGTTACAAACCGCAAACGACTTTTTATATGGACTACTCAATAGCCGAACACTTTGGTGTGAATGCGGTAAAAGAAACGTTCGAAAGGGCTTTTGAGAACTGGAAAAACGACATCGTATACGTAACCGAATTGTCAATGGCTACAAATTGGAAGATTTGGGAACATTACGAGAAGAACGAGAAACTGGCAAGAGTTTACAACGAGTTGTGGGAACGCATTGACGGTTGGTGTATGGACAATCTCAAAGGCGAAGATATGAAATATTATCTTAGAACGACAGATTAACAAGAGAAGAGCGGCTACGACAAGCCGCTTTTTTTTACTGGCGTCAACCGTGCTATTAGTGGCTACAAAAAATTGCCTAAAATATTTTCGTTAAACCTATTGACAACGAATTGTTATTATGATACAATAAAGACAATCAAAGGGGACGAAAGAGTCCCGAAACAAAGGAGACACCATTATGAAGAAAGTTGTATTCACAGGTATGACATCGGAGCAAAAACTGGACACCATTAAAGCGTTGTTTGACAATAACGAAATCAAGAAAGGCGCATATGTAAAGGTTGCGTACAAGAGCGAAAGAAAGGCTTTGAAAGGGTACGAGAAAGAGAATGGTGCGACAATGGTTGAGAAGTACAGCGAGGGCGTAGCAAGGCTTGGAATCGATTATAGACACACATCGGACTATCTCACAAAGGTTGTGGCGGCGGATGGCAAGGATACACCATCGAGAACGAGCGAATACGACACACCATTGAGCGGATACGAGAACTTGCTTATCAAGAACGAGAAAGAGGGCGAGGTAAGGTACAAGGTGAAGTTGTTCAACAGTAAGACGGCAACGAGAACGAAATCGAAATGGTTTGTGAATGGTGCGGAGTTTGCCGACAAAGACGACATCGAGAAAGTAATTGGTAAGCAATCGAAATCGGGTGCGCCGACACTAATCACAGTATGGCTTGACAACATCATATCGATAGGCGGTTGACGAAAGTCACCGCTTTTATTTTTGGGGGAACATAGCACGGTGACATCCCGCCGCCGAAAAAAACTTTTATAAAAATAAAAAAACTTTATAAAACCTATTGACAACCATTTGGTATTATGATACAATTAAGACAATCTAAAACAAAGGAGTAACAATTATGACCAAAGAGCAAATCAATTTTATCCAAAGAGCAAACAAGTTTATCGTTGTCAAAGACAACGAATCAAAAGAATTTTCAAACTGGGCGACAGCAGCGACATTTTACAACAGCAATGTGAGAACAGCGAACAAAATTGAATTGTCTGCAATTTGCGGAATGGTAGGAATGACCATTGCGTACAAATATTAACAAAAGGAGAAAAACACCATGACCATTTATGTAGTATTAACCACAGAAACAGACGGAACGAGCGACACCACCATTAACGCATTTGCGACGGAAGCGAAAGCGAGAGCGTTTTTTGAGACGCAGAAAAGAACATATATTAACGATTTTGGGTGCGGGAACGATGGTGTTATCGAAGACAACAACGACCATTTATTCTACTGGACATCGGAAGAGGGGTTCAACGACCAAACGGTAGAAATCGAACTCAGAGCGGTAAAGGTTCTGCAATAAAGAAATGAGAACGGCGATGGCAAGCCGTTTTCTTTTTATATAAGTTACCGTGCTAACCCTCTTTACAGGGCGGCGGCTTTGTGGTATAATGCTTACATTAAACATCAGGATACAGGAATGGCAAAGACAGCAAAAGATATATTATACGAAATCGCAACGCAGAAGTTCAAAGACGACATGGCAGTAGCAGCAATCAGGTATGACATAATTCAGGCGTGCATAAAAACAGAGCGCAGAAAGAGCATAATAACGAGCTGGGTGACATGGCTTATACTTATGTTCATCACAGCAGGATTGGGTGCGCTTGTATTGTTGAAGTCGGACATGATTGAGCATGCAGGAATAATGTATGGTGTGTTGGGGGTAATCGCAATTATAATCAGTCTTTGGGCTATTGCGACGACATACAATGCGTGCAAGGAGCATGACATCGACATGGCTAATCTCAACAAGGCATACATGGAAAGAGTTCACGAAATCATGCGCGACCATGCAAAAGAGTTCTTGGCGATACTTGGGACATACTCGGAAACCGAATGTAAGCGGCAACGAGAACGTTTTGACCTCGAAGTCGAATAAGTTATCGGATTACCCCCCCAACCGTGCTTAAATCGCGTTTGGCGGCTTCGGGACAAATTTTCAAAAAATCTAAAATATTTTCGTTAAACATATTGACAAACATTTGCTATGGTGGTATAATCCTAAGTGTAAAGAGGTTGAAAAACAACCGAAACAAAGGAGATACCATTATGACACAAGAACAAAAACAAAGAGCAATCGAAGAAATCCTTGACAATCTCGCAGACCACGAAATCGTAGACGTAAACAACGCATATCAAGACTGTATAAATGGCGACAAATACATTTATTCAACAGACGATTTTGATGACCTTATGGACGGGATGACACCAACCGAAATCGCAAACAGAGTTGCATTCGGCGACTATGACCCCTGCCATATGTGGTTCTGGTTCAACGGCTATGGTAACATCGTATCGAGCAATTATCCCGACAGAGCAGACGGCTGGTTCGCTTCTGACATCTCAGAATACGCAGTCGAAAACGACGAGGATTTTGGCAACAGCGACATCAGAGAAATTCTCGACGAAAACGAAGAAGACGAAGAAGACGAAGCGGAGGCATAACGCCCCGCTTTTTTTCTGCACTTGGGTAGCACGGTGGATAATCGTGAGCAACAACTTTTACCCCCGAACAGGGGTAAAATAAAAAAAATCAAAAAAAATCAAAAAAACAATAAAAAAGTAGTTGACAAATATTTTGTATGGTATTACAATGTAAGGGAAGATAAGGGAACGAACGAGTCCCGAAATCGGAAGGAGATAAAACCATGAGAGACATCACTACACAAGCAATCGAACAAGACGACCAAAGCTTTGGCAGCTATATCGTAGACGACAAAGCGGCTGAAACGCTTTATGGCGCAATCCTAATGCAATCAGTCAAAGACCTTTACAACTTTTCGTATGACCTCGCAAAAGAGCTTAAAAAGACAAATCGTAGCGGGCGCAAGATAGGAGAGCTGAAACGCAATCTCGAAGACCTTGACGAATTCTTCGACTCGAAACTTTACAGAATGCACACAGAGACCCCGAAATCGGTATGGTACGAATGGGTACGCAAGAACATTAACAAGCCCCGCCTCAACTTAGACCTTATGTTTAGAGGCATAGGCTGGTCAATCGCAGCAACAGGAAACATTGAGGAGGCATAAAACAATGATTATCAACGTAAGCTATGATGAACAAACAAAAGTCAATGTTAGATACGAAATCGACATAGAAACAGGGAATGCAACAGTCACTCGCTATTCACCAAAGACAGGCGAATGGATAGAGAGATTCGGACACAACCAACCAAAAGCCCTAAAATGCTTTAATGCGTTTGTAGGCGTAGGCGATACCGAGACCGAAATCGAAGACCTCGCATACAAGCTTGCGACAGGCGCAATATTTTAAGAACAGCGGCGGCGGGATAAAATTCCCGCCGTCTTCTTTTCTGCTCATAGCACGGTGGCAGATAAAAAACCTGAAACTTTTTTGATAAACTTTATAAAAACCTATTGACAATTGTTTGCTATTGTGATATAATCATAAATGTAAAGAGGTTGAGAAAACCTCGCGATAACCAAAGGAGATACCATTATGAAAAAGGACAAAAAAGTCACACTTTACAGCAACGAATTCGATTCCGACCGTTTTGAAGCAGCAAGACAATTTTTGCTTGAAGAAAGCGAAGAAGAGCCGACAAACAGCGAAATCTTTAAAGAACTTTATGTAGAAGACGACATCAACTGGGACGACTTCAAGAGCGAATACAAAGAGTATTTTAACACAAACTATTTTGTAGTCAAAGCGAATCTCGGACGTTGGAATGGACGTTTTGAAAGCAGCGAAATTATGACAGATGGTTGGAAAGATTTTCTCAGAGTTATTGAAGATTATGACAACCTTGAAATCGTTGACAACAACGGACACCTCGAAATCGTCGGACATCACCATGACGGAACAGACTACTTTGAAATTAGGGAACTAACTCATAAAGGCTACGTATATGTAAACATATACAATTACGGCAAGAGTGAATCAGAACTTGCACAAGCAGTATGGAACAACTTCAATAGCAGACTTCCGAGACTTGCGGCAAGAGCATAAAAGAAACGAGAACGGCGCAATGCCGTTCTTTTCTTATGCCTATTTAGCACGGTGGTAGGTATACCGCCTGAAAATATTTGCGAAACAATTTTGTTAAACCTATTGACAAGCGTTTATTATTATGGTATAATTAAGACAATCTAAAACAAAGGAGTATCAACAACAACTATGATTATTATCAACGGAAAGCAAATGACAGCAAAAGAACTTGCGAAAGAAATCCCGACGGAAGAAGAATTCAGAACCCATCGTAGAGTCGAACTGCATTACGAATTCGAAGACATAAACGCTGTCCTCGAAGAAAAATTCAACGGCGCAAGTATCGACGACTTGACCGAAGACGAACTCAATACTATCGTCGCATACTATGAAGAGTATCTCGAAGAAAACGCATATGATTCAGTCATTTTGGCAGAAATCATCGAACGTTCACTTGAAGAGTGTGAAAACACAACAATCAAAAGATAAAACAAAAGGAGATAGCACAATGAAACAAATCAGAATCAGCGACGACCTCGATGTCGTTATCAGCGAACCGCAAGATAATACCGAAAGCGAATTCAACTATATTGTCAAACAAGGCAGAAACAGTTACAGTAAGGTTTTAAGACCACTTGACGAATACGGCTGTTTTATCTGGGTAAACGGCATATACGTCGATTATATCGACAAAGACGTATTCGACGACGACGACTTCGAAAAACATGTTATCGACGTTATCAAAGAATGCAAGACCATTGAAGAGGTTTTCGATTGCATCGGAGTCGATTATTGCAAGGCAAGCAAGAACATATATGACCTCATAGACGAACTCACAAGCAGTGACGCATACAGCGAAGAAGATATCGAAGCATTGCGAAACATGCCCGAACAAGAACTGAAAGAGTTTATTTTAGAACACACAAACTTTTTCTATACGAAATTCGGCGCATACCATGTCCTGTCTGTATAAAAGAGAGGTGATATTATGACTGACAAAGAGATACAATCCCTGAAATATGACAGAATCGAAAGAAAAAATCATCCTCAGCTCCTGGACGAATTGCATTGTCGGGAAATGATAAACTCGATTATCGCATACGGCGAAGAATCCGACCTCGAAAGAGGCTCATATAAGTACGAGGCATATATCGAAGAGTACGAAACCAAACTCGGACTCGAACGCGTAAACGAGCTTATCGCGGAACAAATCGCGGATATCAAAAAACGCGCGAAAGTCGTTCAGATAATCGGCGACAGCGGCAATATCGAATTCGCTTCGATTGCGTGGCAAAATTAAAATCAAAGGCGGCGGAACAAAATCCGTCGCTTTTTTAGTATCCGTCCATAGCACGGTGGCATAATAACTCGGAAAAATCTCGAATTTATTTTTATAAACCTATTGACAATTATTTGTTATTGTTATATAATAAGAGTATCAAATAAGAGAGGTATATGCTATGAGCGTTACAAAAGGACAACAACAAGCAAGACGCATTTTCGCGAAATACTGTCAAGACATCGACCACGCACTCGGCGGTTATGCTATAAGCGACGAGGACGGCAAGCAGTATATCGGGAATTCATTCTGTGTGGTTAGATATACGGAAGCGGTAACAAACAACGACATTGTTAGGGCTTCTGCGAACTGCACAAAGGCGTTCAAAAAATTCATTGACGAATCAGGAGCGGAGTGGAAAGACATCGTATCCGTTGACGACATAAAGCCCGTAGAAGGCAATAAGGACCTCCTGCAAATCTCTGGGAACCTCTACAACGCGAAGGCACTCAAGAAAATGCTCAAGACGTTCTCAGGCAAGCCTGCACTCGGAATCGTCACCGAAGGCAGTAGGAACACAAAGCCCAACGTCCTTCACATTATGGACGTACTTGGGAACGAGGGAATTCTTCTCCCGCTCAGAATAAAATAAACCGAGAGGGCGACGGAATAAAATCCGCCGCCTTTTTCGATATGTTTTTAGCACGGTAACGTCAGGGTATCGCGCCGAAGCAATGTGCATATTTTGCACGGTGCATAATGTATAAAAAATGTATAAAAATTGTTTGGGTTATTTTCGCTAACCCCCTTTACAACGATTTGCTATTGTGGTATAATTTAAGTACAAATAAAACCAAAGGAGAACATCACTATGTTCGCACCAAATGAAATCATTGCAGCAAAAGACCTCGGACTTTACAGAGGGCGCAGACACGTCCTTGAAATGAAGAAGTCAGACGACGGCACAGAAACGTTCAAATTCACGATTACCAAGTACGAGACCGACACCGACGACAATCCCGAAACCACGTTAATCGGAACGAGTTCGACCGATTTTAGAAGCGCGTACAACATGTGGCAATCGCTCTTGGACATCTTCTACTGCGGACACGCGAGAGGATTCGAGTTCGCGGAAAGCCTGAGATAAGCACAATCGCGAAAACGAGAACGGCGGCGGCACGATTATTGCTTGCCGTCGTTTTTCTTTTTCCGAATTTAGCACGGTTAGATATACGGAATCGTACTTGCTTGTAACTTGCTGCATGCTTAGCACGGTAACAATATGCCCCTATTAGATACCTGATTTTATCTCGATTATTTTCGTTAACCCCCTTTACAGCGGCGGGCTTGCGTGGTATAATATTAGTATAATAAAGATACAAAGGAGGAGCTACTACTATGGCTCAAAAAAGCGACAACATCCTGGTTCGATTCAAGAACAGCGACGGGTACATCGAACACACAAAATCAATCTATTACGGACTCATAACCGACCCCACCGTCATCGACATTATCGACGCGGAAACGGGCGAGGTCCTGTTCTATCGCGACGGGTGCATGGCTCGCGTCGTATTCATCTAAGCATTGCTCATTATTTGGCATATCTCCTAAAAGGGAAAGCAGTCGTCCACGAGGGCGGCTGTTTTCTTTTACGGGGATAAGCACGGTATAGGGGTGAAAAACGCGTCAGGGTGAGCACGGTGGTGAATGTATTATTATACATAAATACTGCATAAATATACATTTGTAGACGTTTTTGTAGATATTAATTTTCGTTCCCTAACCCCCTTTACAGCCGCCGCCTTTTGTGTTATAATGTATATACAATCGCGATAGGGACCACTTTTCACTTCCCACGAAACGTCACTCGTCCCTGTCGCGATTCCTCCCCCTCTATATCACTATGACCCCATACTCGGCTTCAGTTGTTGTTGTCACTTCGGCGGCGGGACAAAAAAACACATACAAACTCAAAACAGTCCCCAAAAAGAATAGGTAAAACATAAAAAACTCCTTCCCGCCGACACCAACATCAGCAGCAACTGTCGCCATTAGAGAGTGTATCACAAAATACACTCTCTTTTTTTATGCAGAAGAAGCACGGTACCCCTATATACTGCCCCCCCATGAGCACGGTACCCCTCCACACCCTATACGAGCACGGTATCGGAAAATGAAAGACGACACTTTCGTGCCGCCTTCCTTTCTTATTATTTCCTGTCGAAGATGTTGTCTATCATCCCCTGCGTATTCGCCCCGCCGCCGTCTGCATTCGAGTACGCTTCCGTTCGCGCCTGACGAGCCGATTCCAAAAACTCTTTCTCCGCCGCCCGCTCTTCTGCACTCAACGTGTCGCCATACAACTTGTTCAAGTACATATCCGTCGATATCTCTTCCATGTCGTATGCTTTACCCAACGCTTCCAACTTGTTCTCGAAGCTGTCGTCCGCAAACTCATTAAACTTTACCGATATATCATACGCATGCACGCTCACTGCACCCGTATCCATAAACTCTTTCGCCATCAACATCTGTTCCATAAGCGAACGCAGTATCCGCTCTTCCCCGTTGATAAGTGCATTTCGTGTGAATATCGTCACCTTTTCTTTTTCTCTCTGGGCGGCGGCATTGTCTTTCTTCGCTATATCGATTCCCAATGTCGCAGGTGACAATATCCCGTTCAATATCTGCAACAATATCTGTACGGCGTGGTCACTGTATCGACTGAACTCTACACTCGGCTGCGTTATTTGTACAGGCTGTCCCGTCGCCACTCCGTCACCGTTTTTCTGACCTTTCATCATTACATATTTTCGGTCATATGCTTTCGGCTTCTTCGGCAATCCGTTCTTGTCTCTTTCCAAATACTCTTCATCGATGTATTCTATCGGAGTCGACAACCTCACCGCATTCGACGACTGCGACAATGCCTGGTCCAAATCGTCAAACAAGTCTATCTTTCCTGTGAATATGCTTCGTCCATATCCCCACTGACGACTCGTGTTGCCCAACAATACACACGGCACTGCAAACAACTTGTCAAACGGTCCGATTTCGATTCGCTCTTCTACCGACTCCAGCGCAGGAACCGTCTTCAAATCCACCTTCTTCAGAGGCGTATCGTCGTCAGTCGCCGCCATGTTCATCGGCAATTCGTACAACTCGTTCGTGATAACTAATACCCTTTCGCCCGCACTTCCTTCGGCGGCGGCGGAACTATTCGGTTTCCACTCGATACTCCTCGTCTCCAACAACAAGTATCTCTTCTTATCGCTCGTGTAATAGTTCTTGAATACTATCCCTATTATTTTACCGTTTTTATATATGAAGTCGACGTTCTCTGCCGATACGTATTCGACACTCGGATAGTCGCTCACGTCTTTGTCCCAGTTTATCTTCCAACAGCCCCAGCCTTCTACCAACGTCAGCGGCAACTGCTCGTCTTTGTACACTTGCTCTAATCCGCTCTCTTTCACGACGGCTTGCAACTTATTCGTGTCCTCGCCCGCCGATATCAACGGAAACGGCATTATGTTCACTAACGTGTCCACTATGTTCCGAGGCTGCCCGCTATGCGTTCGCTTTATCTGCGCTTCCGTACTCGATATCGCCCAAAAATAGTTCTTCTTGTTCCGCATGTAAAACGGCTCGTAGTTGAACCCTATGTAGTTCTCTCGCGTGTAAAAGTTCAACAACTCGTCTCCGTCTCCGTCATACCACACGTCATACTCTTTCAACTTCATTCGTCCCAACTTCTCGTTGTCGTTTATGAACGTCGTCCTGTCGTCGTCTGGTCGCTTCGTCTTCAATACCGAACCCGCTACGCCTCGTATACGCGCGCGCATCCTTTCTAATATCGTCATTTATTTGTCTCCTTTTTTATATTTGGATATCTTTCTTTCTATACTACCTGCGTATATTTGTTGTTTATATTCGTCTTTGGCGGCGGCACTCGCTTCTCCCTCATAAGGCGCACACAACAATGCCCTCTCACCTGCGTCTTCGCCGAACTTCTTTTTAAATTGTTCACGCAAGTACGCGTCATATCCTACGAGATTGAACGGAATGCTGAATTTTAAGCCTTTATTATTCTTCACCATTTCGAAAAATTTTTCGTCGAGATAGCTCCATTTCTTCAACCATCTCAACTGCGGTTCGTGTTTGCACTCAGAACAAAAATCTGCCCAATCCGCATAACGTTTTCGCAATTTTACTTCTGCTGGAAACGAAAACAAATACGGCTTCCCTATATAACGTGGTTGGTCATTTCTTGGCTGATATTCTATCTGGTAACTGTATGAATTTATGACCATAAAAGTCTTATCTCCGTCGATAAATTCATATCCAGAAAGCAACTTTTCATCCGTTCTGACGAGTACGCGCGTATGGAAGGGGTCTGTTTCTGAAGACGCCGCCATTTCCCTATTGAGCGCATCCAAAAGCATAATAGAATCGCCTCCGTAGATTGATAAAAGAAGTATAACACAGCAGCAAATAGATGTCAAGAGGCGGTAGCGAAAAAGGTGCGGAAGCAGGTCGGGGGAGTGCCGAAAAGCGAGGCGAAAGTATAGTAATACTAAACCGAAAGTATAGTGGTATCAAACCGAAAACGGAGTCAAAATCAGGTTCAAATCAGATGTGAGATGTACCAAAAACGGTACATAAAAACTGGGCATAAAAAAGGCTCCAGTTGCGAGTAAAAGACTTAAGAAGTA
>OLOB01001784.1_pt1 | contig 13705 bp, 8 predicted proteins | sample 1671911 | NCBI WGS metagenome assembly OLOB01 (sample SAMEA3136625, study PRJEB25190) | human gut metagenome | biome: human gut; feature: human-associated habitat; material: faeces | place: Austria | collected 2013
AAATGACTATATATCATTAGGTGATAAATATTTAATGTGTTTTTCTGATTTAGATAAAAATGCTGAATTTAAGTATTCTGAATTAGATATAATGATTAAATATTATTTAGAATGTTATATGATTCCAATTGATGACCTATTGAGAAAAAATTATCCATATTGGCTTTATTTTTCAGAGGCTACATCTTCTGTTTCCTCTTCACTTAAAGAAATAGAAGACTACATCAGAGGAATTGTTACTCCTAAAGTAAAAGTTAAATAAGGAGTTTTTTATGGACAAGAAAAGTAAAATGAAGAATAGAATATTTGCAGGATTTTTGGCACTTACTCTAATGGGATGTAAACCAGTATTAGTTAAAGGAGAAGAACTAGTACAAGAAGAAATACAAACAGATATAACATTAACAGGAATAGTAAATGATGAAGATATATGTTTGGATGAAGATTATTTAAATTATTTAAAAGAAAATAATATTGAAGTGATAAACGGAGATATAAAAGTAGAAACAAAAGAACAATTTATAGCAATAAGAGATTATTATGTAAATTACTTAAAAAGTAATGAAGAACTAGTTGATTATGTTAGATTAGATGATTATGATTATTTTTATAATTTGGGTGAAGATGATTATGATACTACTGGATTAGTTGCTTTAAATATATTTTTATTAAACTCTCATATGATAAGTGATGAGTTAAAGCAAGAATTAATTGATGAGAAAATAGTTGTAGTTGGAGAACTGTTATTCTCTGGAGATTTGTATGCTGTAGATAGTTTTGCTACTAGTATTCCATATTATAATAGAGATTCAGTAAACACTGGTAGGGATTCGTTTGTAACATTTAATCCAATTGTATTTGATGGAAAAATAAGAAGAATATATAATATGGTGGAAAATGATATGAAATCATGGAATAATAATGCTACAGCAAATGACTATATATCATTAGGTGATAAATATTTAATGTGTTTTTCTGATTTAGATGAAGATGCTGAGTTTAAGTATTCTGAATTAGATGTAATGAGTAAATATTATTTTCATCACTATATGATACCAATGGCTGATTTGTTAAAAAATAATTATCAGTATTGGCTTTACGTATCAGCTTCTATTCAAAGTGGCTTGCCTCATTCTATAAAAGATGAAATAAGAAATGTTACTCCTAAAGTAAAAGTCAAATAAAACTGAAAAAGTGTATAATTTGATAAAATTATATACTTTTTTTGTTGGTTTATTGAAAATAATAAAAATTTATGTTATCCTTTAGGGGAAGATAGATGAGGTGTTTTGTTTGAAAATTAGATTGGGTATTGTAGGGGTACTGAGTTTTGGGTTACTTTTAGGAAATGTAAGTGCTAAAACAGTAGTCGAAAATGCTTCTGTTTGTGAAGTTAATGAAATATATAGGGATGCATCTTCCATTGAAAATGCGATAGGTGATAAAGACTATTTAGATGATTTATTAGGTCATAAAACTTATTGCCCTGTTTATTGTGTGGAAGAAGATATTTTTACGTTTCCAGGTTATCGTCCTGTTGCCAATTCTGGAGGAAATTTTACTTGGACAATAGGTAAAGATATAGATGAAAATATATTACTCGGTTATACAGTCAATTTAAAAGGTAGAAGAAATTGCAGAACAAAAGTTAATTTAGATAAATGGATAAAAGACTATAATAAGATATTAGAGCGTATAGAACAATTAATTAGTGAATTAAAGAAACCAATACAAACAGAAACACTATGTCCACCAAAGTTAGGAAGTAGAGGTTGTGGATATAGGATTGATACGGATTTCGGAAACTTTGATGCTGGAGGTCCAACTAGCTTTATTAACGCTGGTGGATTAGGAAATTATATATCTGATTCTCCTAATGGCGGTTCGAAAATAAGAATTAATGAACATTTTGGACTTTTAGATAGTAATAGATTTATGAATGTCTATCAATATGTACCTGGTACTTTATGGGATGAAACAGGTTCAGTAGAATCAGATTTAGGGATTACTATTAAAGGATGGTCATATTGGTTTGAAAATCAAATAAAATATCAAACATGGTGTCCTTGTGAGTGGCGAAATGAAAGTTCGGCAAGTGAGCCTGAAGTAGGAGCAGATATAAGTTTGGGTAGTGTTGATGATTCACAGAATTTTGATAAAGCTTGTAATTGGGATAGTGAGCAATTGATTAATTCCGCCGCTAATAGTTATATTGGTAGAGAAAGTAAAACAGTTCCGAATACTAATGTGACATATACAAATAGTACGACAGTTTTACAATGTAGTAACGCCCATGGCGGAAGTGTTTCATCTTGTAATGATTCAATATGGGGTGTACATGAAAGACAAACTGAGGAACAGGCAGTAAGAACACGAGTAGGTTGTAGTTTATCAGCTGATATATCATTATCATATGAAAGAAAAACACGTAATGTAAATAGTGGAACAGATTATTACTGTATATCTACTGGAACAACTTATAATACATCAAAAAAATGTACTGATGAATGTGGAACGGGAATGTGTATAACTAAAACAAGGTGGAAGCAAGAAACATATTATGAAATAACTGATGCAAGAATAAGAAATGGTTCAATAAAACGAAACATAACATCTATTGAACAAGAAAAATGTGTAGGAATATCTGGAGTAAGTGAAGTAAAAACAGATTGTATAACAGGACCATCTTGTCCAGCAGGATACCATATAGGATCAGATGAAATGTGTAATAAGACAAATACATCTGAATTAAGAACATGGCAATCTAAACAAAAATATATGTTAGATATTTTAGAAAATTGTAGTAAGTGGGATATAAATTACTATGATTTAGATACAGATGCATATATCGATTATGAAGAACCAGTATATGGTAGAATTGATAAAATGACTAGAGAAACATTATCAGAAAATAGTAAAGAAAATCATAAAGTAATGGCCAAAGAAGATATAAACCTATCTTCATATATTCGTAATTGGAGTAATAGTGGAGCAAGTATACCATTTTATGTTTGTAATTTAGGAGCGTCATCTAGAAAATGTGAAAGACATACACAAAATTATTCTAAATACTGGATAAGTGAATACGGAAAAGAATATGAAAAAGAGTATGGTTATTATTTACCAGAAAAATTTTATAATTTTGTTTTACTTCCACAAGGAAAATCAGTTGATGTGTTACCACCTAATAGTACATATATTAAATACAATAGGTTTATAGATATAGGACACGCTAATTATCCAATACATTATAGTACCCCATCAAGAGAACCAAACTATCATTTAAATGTTATATTTGATAAAGTAGGATTGTATTCAAAATTTTCTAACGATGTATACAATAATAGATATACTGAAATTAATAATCAGCAAGTTGAAGTAATTGACTATAATGGTCAAAAGTTATTATATCAATGTGAATACAACGTAAAAGAAGGTTCACCTTATTGTCCAAGTAAAGGATGTAAGGAAGATGAATATGATTTGGGTAGTGTAAGAATAGTATATAGGCCAATATCATTAGAGTATCCATTTCCAGCAATGAGTGGTAATGGTAGAGATACAGGTTCAAATTGGTGCATAATTAATTCAGATAAAACAACTGATTGTAAAAACACCAATGAAAATGTTCAAAAATATATATTAAATAATAGAAATACAAGTGGAAATAATGTATATAAAAAAGAACCAATGTATACAATTACATTAAATCCTAGTTTAATAAAAGAAATAAGAAAATATAATGCTCAAACAAATTATGATGACTTCTATTTATATTGTAATGGTAAAAAGGGTAAAGAAGGAACTGAATGCAAGAGTAAGTTTTTAAGAGGAGAAAGTATTTCTGTAGATAATATGCCGGGTGATATGGAAGCGATTGCGAATAATATAAGTAAAAACATATCAGGTTGTGGTATATCAGAATGGAATGAATGTGATAAATTAGATAACTATGAAAGATAGTTGTCTTTTTTATTAAAAACAAATTTGTTATTTTTACTTGAGTTTTAATGTTAATTGTTATAAAATTAATGTAGGTGATAGTCGTGAATAATAAAGGTTTTACAATGGTAGAAGTTTTAGGAGTAGTTACTATACTAGTAATTATTTCACTTTTTACTTTTCCTATAATATCTTCTTTAACAAATGATACAACTAGTAAAAATAAACAATTTTTAGATAGTTTATATCAAGCTACTGAAACTTATTTGGAAATGAATTATGAAAGATTTAAAAATAATGAAATTAGTTATATAAGTGCAAATAAATTAATAGAAGAAGGATTACTTTCTAATAATTTAATTAATCCTAATACTAATAAAAGAGTAATAGATGAAGATGGTGTAGTAGAAGCTACAAGAGGTGTTGATAACTCTTTTAAATATAATTATGCTATTAATCAATATATAACTATTAATTATATAGAAGATTTAATTAAAATTTTAGATAGTGATGACACTTATGAAGGAAAGACTATTATTTTAAATAGAGATTTAGACTTCAAAAAAGATGAATCTTATAAAGATATAAATACTTCTTATAAAGGTTCTACTTTGAAATTATACTTAAATACTAATGGAGTTACACAAAAAAGTTCTTTTTTTGAGGGAAATATAAGTGGTAATGGCTATTCCATTGATAATATATATATGCAAGGTGATAGTCTAGGCTTGTTTTTATTGATAAGTAATTCTAATATAGAAAATATCAATTTATCAGGAGTTATTGATGGTCAAATGGGTGGATTACTTGCAGATAATATAGAAGAAACTAACATTAATAATTTAAATATTGATATAAAGATTCCATATAATGCAAATTTAGATAATGCTAGTATTGGTGGAGTAGCTCGTGCTGCAAATAGCGTAAATATGCAAAATTCCTTTGTAGTAACAGACATTAATATTCCTGAAAATAGTGTTGTAGGTGGCTTTTTTCAACAAGCTAGTGATACGACAATAAATAATTGCAAACAAGAAGGAACCATTTTAGGTGAAGACATAGGAGGAATAGGTGTGCAACTTACTGACAATAGTAAAATAATTAATTCATCATCTAATGGAAAATTAGTTGGAGGTAATGTCGCAGGCTTAGCTCACAGTGCTGAAAATATTGAAATAATCAATTCTTTTAGCACTTCAAATATTTCAGCAACACATGGAGCTGCTGGTTTGGTCTTTGACGCATATTCATTAACAATCAAAAATAGTTATTATAATGGAAACATAAGTGCTCCACAGATAGGTGGGTTAGTTTTTTACGTGGCGTATAGTAATAATATAGAGTCATCATATGCAATTGCTAATATTGATTGCGTAGATTGTGAAGTAGCAGGGGGATTAATTGGAAGTGCAAATAGTATGATCATAAAGAACTCATATAGTTTAGCTAATATAAATTATGGAAATTCTACTTGGGCTAATATAGGAGGATTAGTTGGTTTGGTTCTAGCTGCTGAAAGTACATCAATAGAAAGAACATCAATAATAAATTCATATTCTTCTAGTACTATAGTCGGAACTGGAACTAATACTATAGGAGGCCTAATTGGAAGTTCTAATTCTTCAACCATTACATCTTCATATTTTAATTCTAGCTTATATAATGGAGATTTAATAGGTAGTAGCACGTCTGATACAATAACTAATTCTGAAGGTTTAACTGAAAAAGATATGCTTATAGAAAGCTCATATAATGGTTGGGATTTCACAAATATTTGGAATATAAAAAATAATGGCTTACCAACATTAAGAAAGGGGTCTTAATATGAAAAAGACAATAAGAGATTATGATTTAGAAGACAAAAAAGTAATTATCAGATGTGATTTTAATGTACCAATAAAAGATAATAAAATAACAGATGATAATCGCATAAAAATGAGTTTAGAAACAATTAAATATGCAATTGATAACAATGCTAAAGTAATACTTATGTCTCATTTAGGTAGAGTAGAAACAAAACAAGACAAAGAAAAAAATAGTTTAAAAATAGTAGCTGATAGATTAAGTGAATTACTAAACCAAGATGTTATATTTATAGATGAAACACGTGGTAAAAAACTAGAAAATGCTATAAATAGTTTAAAAAGAAAAGAAGTATTATTAATTGAAAATACTAGATTTGAAGATTTAAATGGTCAAAAAGAAAGTAAAAATGATCCAGAATTAGGAAAATATTGGGCTAGTTTAGGTGATATATTTATAAATGATGCTTTTGGAACATGTCATAGAGCTCATGCTTCTAATGTAGGTATAGCTAGTAATTTACAAAATGGAATAGGCTTTTTAGTAGAAAAAGAAATCGAAGAAATAAGTGATACCTTAGAAAACCCTGATCGACCTTTTACAGTAATATTAGGTGGCTCTAAAGTAAAAGACAAAATAAAAGTAATAGAAAATTTAGTAAAAATAGCTGATTATATTTTGATAGGCGGAGGAATGGCTTTTACATTTTTAAAAAGTGAAGGTTATGAAATAGGTAGTTCATTATTAGATATAGAAAATTTAGAATTTTGTAAAAACATATTAGAACAATATGGAAATAAAATAATCCTTCCTGTAGATACTGTTTGCAGTAAAGAAATAACAGAAATAAGCAGTTTCTATGAAAAAGATATAAACAATATAGAAAATGATGATATAGGTTTGGATATAGGAAGTAAAACAATAGAAATATTTAAAAAAGTAATAGAAAAAAGTAATACAGTTATTTGGAATGGACCAGTAGGAATGTTTGAAATGACTAAATATTCAAAAGGAACAAAAGGCATATGCGAAGCATTAAAATTAAATAAAGGTAAAAAAATAGTAGGAGGCGGCGATACTGCATCTGCAGTTATTAACTTTGGTTATAAAGACTATATGACACATATATCAACAGGTGGCGGTGCTTCCCTTGAATTCTTAGAGGGAAAAGAACTGCCGGGAATAGCATGTTTGGAGGACAAATAATCATGAGGATACCATTTATTGCAGGAAACTGGAAAATGTTCAAGACAAAGGCTGAAGCAATCGCTTTTGCAGAAGAATTTCGTGAGCTTTACAAGGATACTGACGTGCAGACAGCCATCTGTGCTCCGTTCACAAACCTGGAAGCTCTGAAAGAAGCCTTTGCAGGAACGGAAATCAAAGTTGGTGCGCAGAATGTACACTTCGCAGACGAAGGTGCTTTTACGGGAGAAATCTCCGTTTCCATGCTGGAAGAGATCGGCGTGGATTTCTGCATCGTAGGACATTCTGAGAGAAGACAGTATTTTGGAGAGACAGACGAAACGGTGAACAAGAAGCTGAAAAAGCTCTTTGAAGGACCGATCCGTCCGATCCTGTGCGTAGGCGAAAGCCTGGAAGAACGGGATGCTGACAAGGCATTTGATGTAGTGGGCGGCCAGATCAAGGCTGATCTGGAAGGCATCGACGCTGCGGACGTAAAAAAACTGGTGATCGCATACGAACCGATCTGGGCGATCGGAACGGGAAGAACAGCGACACCGGATCAGGCAGAGGAGTTCAATGTGTACAGCTACCTCAAGCAGCTGATCGACGGCAACGATGTCAGCGTGCTGCTGCGGGTGGCCGATGAGGCCGTCTCGGTGATGGATGTACTGCACTTCTATGTGCCTACCATCGATCAGGTGTCCAACGGCCTGCGCCTTGCGCTGAACCTGATCCGCAAGTATCTGCCGGAGGGCGCGTTCAGCCGCATTTATCTGGACGAGCAGCCGGTGGATGCCGGCAACTATGTGGCCGGTGCACTGGCGCTGGAAAGCAGCGATATGAACACCGCAGGCTTTGCCATGTTCAAGATCAAGCCCAAGACAAACGGCGTGCGCATGTACTGGGCACAGCAGGCCGAAAAGCCCATGACCGCCGAAGAGCTGCAAAGCTTCAATGAAGCGGCTGTGCTGGAAGTGGATGGTCAGGTAGTGCCCACCGATAAGATCCGCTACAGCTACAAGAAGTCCGGCTGGGGCTGTGATGCCACCAGCGAGCTGCCCACAGAGCCGGGCACCTATGTGCAGACGGCAGAGATCGGCGGCAATTACTCCTGCAGCAAGATCAGCCGCAACATCACCGTAAAGTGATGTCGTAAAGCAAAAACAAGGCCCCGCACCAGAAGGTGCGGGGTCTTGCTGTATCCTATGAGAAAAACGGGATCACATGCGGAACCGGAAGCCCCAGCCGCCGCAGCAGCAGTTGCACAGCAGGTTGAGCAGGATCATGCTCCAGCACCAGCGCATGATGCCGCCCGGCTGGGCGTAGGTGGTCTGGGTGCGGTAGGTGCGGCCGGGGTTCTGCAGCCGCTGCAGGTGCATCCGGTACTCGGTGTTGTTGGGGTCCAGCTGCACGGCGCGGCGGGCATCCTGCAGCGCGTCGATGCTGTTGCCCAGGCCCTGATTGGCCAGCGAGGAAAGATAGTACCACCGGGCATTGCGGGCGGTCATGCCGTCCAGCACGCGGCGTGCCTCGGCGTAGCGGCCATTCACCACAAAGTTGCGGGCTGCCTGCATCTCGGGCGAATCACTGCCGCTGTAGCTGGCACCGCTCTGCTGGCTGTAGCCGTTGAACCCAAAGCCGAACCCGAAGGGGTCAAAACCATCGAAGCCGTCAAACCCGTAGTTCTGCTGGCTGTAGCCCTGCTGGGAGCCGCCATAGCTCTGCTGACGGTAGCCGCCATAGGGATTGCCGCCCATCTGGGGGCCGGTCTCGCCCTTGGTGATGGCATCGTAGGCGGCCTGCACCTCCTTGAAGTGCTCCTCGGCGGTGGGGTCGTTGGGGTTCAAATCGGGGTGCCAGCGCTTGCATTTGGCGCGGTATGCTTTTTTGATCTCTTCGTCGCTTGCGCCGCGCTGAATGCCCAGCACCTCATACGGATCTCTCATGGATATACTTCCTCACGTCTCATTTCGCGCGGCCGCAATGCCGCACAATACTCTATAGTCTACCGTATCGTCGTGGAAAAATCAAGTGGATGCTTCGGCATCCCGGCCGGAACGCTTTGCATTGTTGCAGTTGTACTTCAGCCATACGCCGGAATACAGGATGTTGCGCAGCAGGTCGGCGTCCTCCACGCAGGGCAGGCGCTCAAAACGTTTGGCACAGCGTGCCAGCAGCAACTCAAAAATTTCCCGCATCTCTTCCTCGTAGCCGGGCTGCTCGCTCATGGTTTTGAGGGGATTGTAGGCACCCTTCCGCTTGTCGCGGGCCAGATCGTCGTAGGCGTCCATCAGATAGATGAACTTGCCCAGATGGAAGCCCAGACTGCGCAGCTCCGGCGACCAGTGGTCCTGCTTGTAGTCGAACAATTCGGCCATCAGCTCGCCAAAGCAGCCGGACACGGCGTCCAGGTCCTCGCTGCCGGCGGCTTCGTATTCTGCAAGCCGGGCCAGACAGCTGCGGATGGCGGCACACTGCCGGGGCCAGCGGGCTTCGGCGTCGGTGCGGCAGCCGGACAGCAGTTTTTCATAGCCGAGGCCCAGCAGGTTGTGGTCATCCTTCCATTTGTCCTCGGCGTTGTAGTAATGCAGCGCCACGCTCAGGTCGGCACAGTAGTCGGTGGGGCCGCTGGACCGCCAGTTCACGCCGTGTAGCGGGTGCACCGGGCAGCGGCTGCATCCGGTGGAAAGTTCGCTCTCACCCTCATACAGGCTGCACAGCAGCAGGTCCAGAAAGGTGAGATCGTAGCTCAGCGTAAACCGCCCCCGCAGCCCATGCAGCGCGTCGATGCGGCGGCACAGCCCGCAGTAGGCGGTGCGGTAGCGCGCCTGCGCCTCCGGGGAGAGGGCGGTGTGGTTCGGGATCACATATCCAAACATGGCTCAACTCTTTTTGATGAACTGGGTGCCGCAGCGGGGGCAGGAGATCTGGATGCGGCCACGGCCCCGGGGCACCCGGAGCTTCTGGCGGCACTTGGGGCAGCGGTAGTAGTGGTAGAGCTTGCGGTTGGCCCACTGATCTTTCAGACCACGGAACTTGCCGTCCACCCGATCCTTCAGGGTGTAGTAGCGGTAGTTCTCCTCCGTGCGCTTGGAGATGTTGCGGCTCAGGGATCGGTAATAGCAGAGGATCAGCAGCACCAGACCCAGCCAGGTGAACAGGCTGATGCGGGTGAGCAGGGAGATGAGCAGCATCACGATGGAGGCGATGCTCAGAGCCTGATTCAACCCATCGGTGCCGTAGCGGCCGACCATGAACTGACGGAATTTTTCTCTCATACGATCAAGTCCTTTTCGTTGTCAAAACAGCGGCTGAGCGCTGCCGTGGTGTTCCTTGTTTTTAGCATACCAGTCATCCATGATAAAACTTTGAACAGACTGCAAATCTATCATGAAAGGGACCGGATTTTACTCCCGGCAGCGGATGGTCAGATAGGCTTCGGTGTCCAGCGCGCCCTCCATGCGGCAGTGCAGCACGGCCCGCCCGGCCTCGCCGGTGGTGGCCAGATAGGTGCCGCCCATGCCGCCCCGCAGCGGTACGACGGCAGGCCCCAGGATCTTCACGGGGCCCTCGGTGCGCAGCTGCACGGCCTCGCCGCAGTAGGGCAGCAGGTTGCCGTTCTGGTCGATGGCGCGCAGGCTGACAGCGGCACAGTCCCAGGTGGGGCCGTCGGTCAGGATGGGGTTGTGCACCACGCATTCCAGCCGGACGCTCTGCACCGGCTCCCGCACCACGGTGCGCACCGCCCGACCGTGCCAGACGGCCTCAAAGCGGTATTCGGCGGCAGGGCTGCCCAGCACGCCGATGTACTTGTAGTACATCCGCAGCACATCGTTCCAGCCCAGCCGCAGCGAGAGCATCCGTGCCCGGGACAGGGGCGAAGGCTCCATGGCGTCCCGGCGCAGCTCGTTCAGGATGGCAGCTACCTGCAAGGCAGAAGCATGGTCCATCCCCTCATACTTTTCCAGCAGGGAGCCCACAAAGTCGTTGATCTCAATGGGTGGGTGCGGCAGCGCCGCAAACCGGCCGCGCCGGTCGGGGGCAAATTCGGCCACGAAGTCATTGCCGCGGTACAGACGCACGCTCTCGGCGTTGGTGAACACCCAGCAGGCCCCCGGTACCCCGCCAGGCAGGTCCCCCAGTGCCATGGCGGAAGAGACTTCCAGCACGATGTCCGAAGGAGCGCGGGGCGTTTTCTGGCTGGCGTACACGGCGGCGGAGAGTTTCGGGTTGCGGAACAGATCCATCACGCCGTGGTAGCAGATGCGGTCGCCGCTGCCGAATTCCCGGTGGGTGTTGTAGTCGGCCAGGCACCAGCCAAAGCTGCCGGCCACGCCCTGCTGGGCAATGGAATCGTTGAGCACGGCGGCAAAATGCAGGGCCTGCACCAGCCGGTGGGCCTCATCGTCAAAGGGCTTGGCCGGGAAGTTCTGCCCGCCGAACTCGCTGATGAGGTAGCCCTTGCGGGGATCGGAAGTCACCGCGGCGCGGGCTTCGCAGGCGGCACCGCGCCCGCGGTAAGAGTAATCGTTGTAGGCGTAAACATCCTCCAGCAGCTGGCTCTTGCGGTGGTTCCGCGCGCCTGCCGTGGGGCGGGTGGGGTCCAGCCGGTGGATGGCCTCGTTGGTGCGCTTGTAAAAGGCTTCATCATCGGGGCTGCCGTTGACCCGTGCACCCCACAAAAACACACTGGGATGGTTGCGGCACTGGCACACCATCTCCCGGCAGTTCTGCAGGGCCTGCGCCTTCCAGGCTTCGTCGCCGATGTGCTGCCAGCCGGGCATTTCGGTGAACACCAGCAGGCCCAGCTCGTCGCAGGCATCCAGGAAGGCCGGGCTCTGGGGGTAGTGGCTGGTGCGCACGGCATTGCAGCCCAGGTCCTTTTTGATGAACTGGGCATCCAGCCGCTGCAGGCTGTCCGGCATGGCGTAGCCCTGATAGGCGTAGCTCTGGTGCCGGTTGATGCCCCGCAGCACCACCCGCTGGCCGTTCAGGTACAGGCCTCAGGCCACTAACTGGACCGTGCGGAAGCCGAACCGGACCGTCTTTTCGTCCAGCACCCGGTCGGGCAGACCGCTGGTGCCGGGACGGATGAGCTTTACGGTAAGAGTGTACAGGGTGGGGTGCTCAATGCTCCACGGATGCACCCCGTTCAGGGTGCCGGTGATGGGCAGGGCAAGTTCCCCACGGTAGACAGCCCGGCTTCCGGCGGGGCTGCGGATCTCGGCCTGCAGGGTGCAGCCCACCGTCTCGCCCACCGTGGCGGTGTAAATGCGAAAGTCGCCTTCGGCCCGGGCCTCCACGAACACATCCCGCAGGTAGGCGGGCTCCTTGATGTCCAGACTTACGGCACGGTAGATGCCGCCGTAGGTCAGGTAGTCGATGGAACCGCCGAAAGGCGGGATGTTCAGGTCCTCGCGGCTGTCGCAGCGCACAGCCACGACATTCTTCTTGCCCAGATGCAGGGCGCTGGTCAGGTCCACCGTAAAGGCGGTGTAGCCGCAGCCGTGGTGGAACAGCCGCCGCCCGTTGCAGAACACGGTGGCGTCGTGGGCGATGGCTCCGAAGGTGAGCAGGACGGTGCGGCCTGCCCACTCGGCAGGGGCAAAGAACTCCCGGCGGTAGCCGCACAGGCGCTGGTGGTCGTTCTCGTTGCAATAGTTGTAGGGCAGGGCCTTGACCGTGTGCGGGATGCGCACCGACTCCAGCTCCAGTCCGGTGCATTCCGGGCGCACCAGCGCGGGGTCGAAGGTGGGGCAAAACAGCCAGCCGTCGTTCCAGTCGTAGTGTTCCATAGTCGGGTCTCCGTCCATAGCAAAGTTACTTTACTTCTTATAGTAGCACAAAGTTATGAACGAAAAAAGCACCTCCCGCCCTTTTTGCACACCTTTTGGGCAGCAGAAGGGGAAGAGCGCTGCCCAAAACAACAAATGCTCCCCCGGAATGGGGGAGCATACTGCTCAGCGGATGAAGTTCGTCATGGGGCGGGGCGGGTTCTGCGGGTGGTCGAACCCGGCAGCCTTGCCGGCCTCGATGCAGTGCAGCAGCCAGGCCATGTTGCGGCCCAGCTCCTGCATCACAGCGCAGCCCTCGGCGTCCTGCAGCACCTGCTCGGCATTGGAGCCGTGCACCATGGCCCAGTAGGAGCCGTTGACCAGCGGCATGTGGAAGAACTGCGGGTACTTGACCAGCTGGTCCAGCGTGGTGGTGGTGCCGGCGCGGCGGGCCGAGCAGCAGATGGCGGCGGGCTTGTAGGCCAGATATTTGCCGCCTGCATAGGACAGCCGGTCCATGAAGCTGGTCATGTTGCCGGAAGCCGAGGCGTAGTGCACCGGGCTGCCAAACACGAAGCCGTCGGCGGTCTTTGCCTTTTCAATGGCCTCGTTGACCACGCCGCCAAACACGCAGCCATTGCCCTTGGCACAGCCGCCGCAGCCGATGCAGCCGCCCACGGGTTTGCCGCCGACATGCAGGATCTCAGTGTCCACACCGGCATCATTCAGTTCCTTTGCAATGAGCGAAAGGGCGGTATAGGTGCAGCCTTTTTCGTGCGGGCTGCCGTTGATGAGCAGAACTTTCATGGGAATACTCTCCTTTTATGCCAGAATGCGCCGCAAAAGCCCGGCGCTGCCGGTTTTATTGTAGCACAAACCGCCAGACGGCGCAACGCGCGGCCCTTGACAAGAATATGCAGTTGGGTGATAATAAAGTGATACAAAAAACGTGTTTGCAGCCACATCTTCCGGCTGCAAGGAGGAGGAAAGAGAACATG
>OLOB01001785.1_pt1 | contig 13703 bp, 8 predicted proteins | sample 1671911 | NCBI WGS metagenome assembly OLOB01 (sample SAMEA3136625, study PRJEB25190) | human gut metagenome | biome: human gut; feature: human-associated habitat; material: faeces | place: Austria | collected 2013
GCCTGAGCACGAACACCGCGACCGAACCATTGAGCACCCCGCGGCTCCCCGAAGTCCTTCCACGCCCTACTGACGACGTCGTACTCCGCTAGGAATCTCCTGTAGTCCGAACCGACGTCACGACTCCGAGAGGACTGCACCGGAAGAGTTTCCGCCTTGAGCTCGGTGAGATCATAGTCGTAGACGACCTGCATCATCTTCTTGTGAGCAACCCTGCCAAGCCGCCGGGCGGTGACGCCCCGCCATATGTAGAAGGCGAGCCATCCGCTTCCCGCCATGAAGGCGAAGGCCGCACCAACCACCCACATCATCGTGCTGTTCCCACTGCCCGAACCGATGTATGTCGCCAGCTGCCGCCCCATCGCCACGGCTCCGCCATCCCAATCGTCCTGGGCGTAGTGGCTTCCCGCCGCGTTCTCGATCGCCTCCCGCTTGTCGGCAGACAGCCGCAAGTCCTTCGCCGCATAGCAACGCACCCAATGAGACTCGGGCGCCACCACGAAGAGGACCGTTCCATCCACTGGACTACCGACGTCGGAGCCCTGGAACCACGACGAACCTTGTGCGCCGTCGGCTGCGTACTTGACGGTCTCCTCATCAAGGTTGCCGATACCGGCTCCGGGGACCGAGAGCACCACGATACGAACCTCACGATCGTAGTGCTGCTCCTCCAGGCCGCGGCGAAGAGTCTGCTCGTGATAGATACCGGCCTCATCGCGGACGACCACATCGGGACGATGCCCAGATGCGGAGGGGTGGAGGAGCACCGCCGGCAGAAGCAGGATCGCGATCAACGCCCCGGCAATATTCATCACGAACATTGCGACCGCTCGAAGACCACCAAGGCGGATGATCGCAGATTGCTTCACGTGACATTCCTTGTTAATAACCGAGCCAACCTCGAAGGTTGTACCGTCCCCGTTCTCAGCGGATTGAGGTTAGCAGCATCAATTGTCCAATCTCATCCACATGCATGTAGTTCCTCGTCGAGGACCGGCGAACGAGCACGGTCCGGCTCAGAAGCTCGAGGAGGAGCCCGCCCCGGAGAAGCCGCCACCACCCCCGGAGAAGCCACCCCCTCCCGAGGATCCGCCGCCCGGGGTGAAGGTTGACGCCGCGCTGTAGCCCATCACCAGGGACGAGACCGGGACAAAGGAACGGAAGGCCGCGTTGTCGAAGCCAGTGAGGCCGGCGATCGCCGGCGACGCCGAGTTGACGCGGATCGTGGCATGGGGGTCGTACCTGCCGTAGCCGCCGCCCAGGGACCAGGTGCCGCTGTAGGCGGCGTACCGACCGGAGCCGCGGTAGCTGTTGAAACGGCGACGGCGCTCGTCGGCGTACCGCGAGGTATCGACGTCGATGGCGTAGCGGGCCAGGCCGTCGGCCTCCCCGTGGGTGGCGTCGGCGATCCGGTCGAGCTCGTCGAGGGCCTGAGACGGCTGGAGCCTGCCCGCCGAGAGGTCCATGGTCATGTGGTAGAGGCGCTCATGAAACCAGCGAACCTTCTCCCGCGTACCCATCGTGTTGACCGGCAGCCTGCCGGAGGAGTCGATCTTGTGGCACAGGGTGAGCAGCGCCTGGAGGTCCTCCAGGGCCGGGCCCTGCTCGTTGTACCAGGCCTGCTCCCAGCCACGGTCCTGGTTGAGGAAGGTTGCGGTGTTGGCGACGACGTCGTCGAGCGTGTCGAGCGCAGCCGATCGTCTTCGCAAGTCGGTCGCCCTGCGGAGCATGGAGAGACCGAACCACTGGGTGCCTCGGGGGCTGCCGAAGTCCTGCCATGACCGGGTCAGGTTCTCGTACTCGTCGCGGAACCAGCGGTAGCGGGCCATGACCTGCGCCCCGTGGGGCTCGTCGGCCGGGATTCGCTGGGCATGCCGTTCAGTGGCCCTGTAGTCGTGAGCGACCTGCGAGTAGTGGCGCTGCGCCTCACCGGCCCGTCGGCGGGCCATGAGTCCTCGCCACAGGTAGACACCGATACCGGTGGCACCGAGCCCGGCGACCGGGAAGGACAGCTGCAGGAAGAAGGCTCGCAGGTCGCTGCGAGGCTTACCGACGTACTTCGTGGACTCCTTCCCCATGGAGACCAGACCCCCGTCCCAGTCCTTCTCCCGGAACTGGGACTTAGCGGCTTCCTGGATGTCGTTCTCCTGGCTGCTCATCACCTTGACGTCCTCACCGAAGTAGCAGCCCACCTTGCGCGAGTCGGGGGCGACCGCCAGGATCACCAGGCCGTCACTCCAGTACTTGGGGTTCGACGTCGAGACCCACGGAACATCAGTGTCGCTCGCATGCGAACGGGCATACTCCAGCACAGCATCGTTGAGGTTGGAGACGTCCTCACCCGGCACCGTCAGGACAGCCAGGTGGACCTGCTTGCGGAACTCCAGATTCTTGAGCTTGTCGCTCAGCGCTGTGCTGTCAAGCACGCCGGCCTCGTCCTGGACCTCGACCGTGGGCCGGTAGGTGGCCACCGCCTCCTTCTTCGATGGCCAAAGCCATACGATCAGCGGCGAGAGGACCATGGTCAGGCCCAGGATCATGATGGCGGTGAAGGCCACCACTGAACGGGTTCCGCCCGAGCGTGTGGCGGGGTTCTGCCCCAGCTGCTCCATCCGAGCCCCACTTCCCTACTGACTGGCAGTTTTCAGTACCGATAGTAGCGAGGTCCCGGCGACCCCGGAGCCGGGCAGAGACAGCGCAGACAGGAGCCCGGCCGCCCCGGCTCAGAAGCTCGAGGAGGAACCGGACCCGGAGAAGCCACCGCCGCTGTAGCAGCCGGAGAAGCTGCTTCCCGAGGAGCCGGAGCCGCTCGACGGCGTGTAGGAGGAGGCCGAGCTGTAGCCCACCACCAGGTCGGAGACCGGGGTGAAGGAGCTGAAGGACCCACCGGCCCCGGAGCCCGAGCCGGACGAGTCGATGGCGGAGATCGCCGGGGAGGAGGGGTTGAGGCGAATCGTCGAGTGCGGGTTATAGCTGCCGTGTCCCCCGCCCAGGTACCAGTAGCCGGCGTAAGCGGCTTCCTTGGTCGAGTCCGAGTCGTCGTAACGCCGACGGCGCTCGGTGGCGTACCTGGAGGTGTCCGCGTCAATGGCCTCACGCGCGAGTCGGTTGGCCTTCGTCCTCGTCTGACTGGCGAGCTCATCGAGCTCATCGAGCGCGGCCGAGGGCCGGAGCGATCCGTCCTCCAGCTCGGAGGTCATGTCGTCCAGGCGCTGCTTGCGGGAGCGGACCCACTCCCGCTCCTCCTTGGTGCGTTCGGCGATCGAACCGTTCTCGGCGACGTCGGAGCTGTCGATCTCGTGGCACAGCCGCCGCAGCGACTGCAGGTCCTCCAGGACCGGCCCCTGCTCGTTGCTCCAGACGCGGTCCCAGCCGCGCGACAGGCTCAGGAAGGTCGCGGTGTTGGCGATGACGTCGTCGAGGGAGTCCAGACCCTCGGAGCGCTTCTCCAGCTCGGTGGCCCGTTTGAGCGACGACGTGCCGAACCACTGGGTGCCATGGGGGTTGCCGAACTCCGCCCAGGAGCGGGTGACCTCCTCATACTCATCGAGGAACCACCGGTATCGGGCCATGACCTGGGCGCCGTGCGGCTCATCCTCAGGGATCGTGCCGGCCATGAGCTCGGTGGTCTCGTAGTCGTGGGTGACCTGCGAGTAGTGGCGCAGCGCCTCACGCGCCCGACGTCGCGCCGTGACGCCACGCCACAGGTAGTACACGAGCCAGGTGACGCCTGCAAGCGCTGAGATTCCGGGCAGGATGTAGGTCATGACGATGCCACCGCCACCGACCCGGCCGACGACGTCCGCGGTCTTGGCCGCCATGGAGACGGTGCCCCCGTACCAGTCGGCCCGGCGGTACTGGTCCTTGGCGGCGTCCTGGATGGCTGCCTGCTGATCCAGGGTGACCGCGACATCCTCACCGAAGTAGCAGCCCACCTTGCGTGAGTCGGGGGCGACCGCCAGGATCACCAGGCCGTCGCTCCAGTAGTTGGGGTTCGACGTCGAGATCCACGGTACGTCAGTGTCGCTCGCGTGCGAACGGGCGTACTCCAGCACCGAGTCATTGAGGTTGGTAACGTCCCAGCCCGGAACCGTGAGCACGGCGACGTGGAGGTCCTGACGGAATCGCATCTCTTGGATCTTCTTGGCCAGCGGCTCGGTCCGGAGTATTCCGGCCTCGTCGTGGACCTCCACGGTGGGGCGATGGCTCCCGCCGAAGGGCCAGATCACCATGATCGGCAGTACGGCGATGAGGGCAAGGCTCACCGCGATATTGGCGATGAAGGCCGTCACTGACCGGATTCCGCCTAAACCGCCTCTACAAGACTGTTTCATGTGATTCATCCACACTTTCCTTTCTTTCTGCGGAAGTAGGGTGTTGAAGGCCTCGATATCCTGGCGGGCCACCGAGGTAGAAGACTGATCCTATCGAGCCGATTCAGAAGCTGGACGACGATCCGGTTCCGGAGAAGCCGCCTCCGTCATAGCCACCGCTGCTGGACGAACCACCTGATCCGGAGCCGGCACTGATATCCGAAGGAATTGCGGCCGAGTAACCGACGATGAGACTGGATACCGGCGTATGACATATAGGTCCTCCTGAGCTCGAGAACTGATGCCGTACGACACCGTCGGTCACATCAACAGCACCGCCATCAACTCCCATTAATACGGCCACGTCAGGAGTTCCGGGATTAACGCGAATCGTTGTCCTGGGATCATACTCTCCCTTGCTACCAGCGATCTCCCACTTACCTTCATAACGAGACATAGTATTTGCTGGCGGCTCTGACTTCATCTTCTCGTATCGACGCCGGCGCCTTGAAGACCCTCTCGACCCATCACTCTCAACTATCCTGGCCATCAAGCTGTCCACTCGGACGCGCACACCATCAGAAATTTTGTCTAACTCGCTGAGCGCCTGCGACGGAGTAACGCTCCCCTCCCTGAGACACGCAGGTAGTCTTCTCAAATGCTGCAGGCAGAGAGCCGCCCACTCTCGCTCCTCATCTCCGTCCACAGCTACCTTCGACCTCTGAGCCTCCCGGCACAGATGCACGAGGGCCTGAATGTCCTCCATGACCGGACCGCACTCGTTATCCCACACAGCAGGCCAGTCCGATGCCCTTGAGAACAAGATCGCGGCGTGTGAGACGATGGTCTCAAACAACTGCAATGCTTCCGACCGTTCCTTCAGGTCATTGACACTGCGTCGAGTCGCTCCAACGTACCACTGGAAACCATAAGGTTCGGGCAGCTCATTCCACATCCGGCTGACCTCTGTGTACTCACTGTCGAACCATCGACACCGAGACAGAATCAGAGCGCCATGAGTATTATCATCGGGAACGAGTGCAGCGCGTGAGATCGTTTCTTCGTAACCATACACCACCCGGGAGAAGGTCCGACGGGCAATCATATACTTCTTACTGGTATTGGGCCCGCTCCACACATACCAAATGAGCCAAACAGTCGCAACGCCTCCGACACCAAGCAACGTCAGCAAGAAGACAGTCCTTTGCGGGGTGTTGCCGTTCGCAATAAGATCAGCACTTCGCTCCGCCATCGACTTGACACCGCCATTCCAATCCTTGGCACGGAAGTGATCCTTTGCTGAATCCTGAATATCGGCCTGCGACTCTTGCGAAATTTTGAGATCCTCACCAACATAGCACCCCACTTTGCGGCCATCCGGAGCAACAGCAAGGATCAGCAAACCGTCGCGCCAGTAGTTCGGATTGTCCTTAGATATCCACGGACTGCCAGCCATCTGAGTCTCCGCGTACTTAAGGACCTCCGCATTGAGGTTCACCACATTCTGTCCAGGAACTGTGAGAACGGCAAGATGGGTCTTCTTTCTGAAGCGTACTTCCTTCAGATCCGCCTCAAGATCATCAACGTCAAGAGCATTCGCTTCATCATGAATCTCAACAACTGGCTCGTAACGTGGCGCATGTTTTTGAGAGTACCAGTTGTCCACAACGAACGGAGAGGCCACGAGAATTGACGCCACACCGACGTGAATAAAAAATGACAGAACTGCCCGAAATCCACCGAGACCAACTCCCGCCGCATTCCGCATCGCTATCCTACTTTCGTCAAGTCGCACTATCGACGGACAGCACAACGAAGACCGTCACTATCAAGTGAAAATAGACGAATAACCGGCTCCCCTTCACTCAGAAACTCGACGAAGAACCTGCTCCGGAAAAGCCGCTACCAGAGCCGTAACCGGTAACGCTCGAATCACTTCCACCGGAAAAGTCGCTCGCTCCTCCCGCACCGCCACTCAGAATCTGGACATACCTCGATGAGGCGACATAATCCGACAACAGATGAGCCACGGATACCACAGCATCGAAAGGAGTTTCATCGTCTGAGCTGATAGCGCACGCTCCCGGCGAGTCCGCGTTCACACAGATCGTGGACGCAGCATCGTAGCGTCGAAAAGCGTTGTCAACGGCCCATGAGCCACCGTAAGCCTTTCCCAACCTCGAACGCCGCCGCTTATTGAAATGCTGAATCCGAGAGGAAGCACGCCGAGACGCCTTCGCCTTCAAGGCCTCTCTGGCCAGGCTGCGAGCCTCCGCCTTGGAAGCATTTGACATGATCGTCAACTCATCAAGCGCAGCCGACGGCGAGCATGATCCGCTTTCCATGTCAGATGTCACCTGGTTGACACGTAGGCGCCACCAGCGGATCCAGTCGCGAGTCTGAGACGTATCCACCGTCATGCGACGAGAGGAGTCTATTTTTGTGCACATCCGCTCGAGCGACTGCAGGTCTTCCATCAGCGGCCCGATCTCGTTATCCCAGACATCCTCCCACCCCGGCGACATCGTCAAAAAACATGATCCGTTGGAAACCGCCTTCTCGAGGGATTCGAGATCGCGGGACCGAGTCCTCAAAGAAAGCGTCTGCTTGGCCATACCCGCCTGGAACCACTGCGCTCCCGCAGGAGAGCCGAAGTCGTTCCAAGCACGAGTGACATCTTCGTACTCATCGCAGAACCAGCGATATCTGGTCAGAATCTGAGCCCCATGTTCCTCGTCATCAGGAATCGTTGACGCACGCAGCTCAGTCGCATCATAATCGTGGGTCGTGTTCGAGTAGCTGCGCAGCGCCTCCTTCGCAAAACGGCGAGCCATGAGCCCTCGTCGCATGTAGTAGACGAGCCACACCGCTCCACACACTGACAACGCGCCCGGGATCACGATCTTCGTTAATAGGTTGCCAGGAGGCCTCCCAATCAGGTCGGAGGACGTCTCCGCCATGGAGATCATCCCCCCGTACCAGTCGGCTTCAGAAAACCTATCTCCACCAGCAGCGATGATCATTTCCTGCTGCGACAGTGAGACTTTAACGTCGTCTCCGAAGTAACATCCTACTTTTCTAGAGTCAGGAGCCACCGCCAGTATCAAAATTCCATCAGCCCAGTGGTTCGGATTTGATTGGGATATCCATTTCGACGCACCAGTACCGTGATGACGGGCATATGCCAGAACCTCCTCATTGAGGGACGCCTCATTCACTTTAGGAATAGTGAGCACAACGACATGCACTTTTCGTCGGAACTCCATACTCTTGATCTCCGCCACCAATGGAGCCGTCTGAAAGAGATGAGCGTCGTCGCGAACCTCTACTGTCGGATGATAATCTCCCCCGAACGGCCAGAGCCACATGACCGGAAGCGATGAGATCAGTACCAGGCACAACATGATATTGGACACGAATGCAGTCACTGCCCTCAGACCCCCAGCACGGATCAGCATCGATGATTGCACTGTCATCACGTCCTCTCGCTGATAACGGAAATTCTTAACATGACTCAGAAGCTGGATGATGAACCGGCTCCTGAGAAGTCACCCCCGCTGTAGTCTACGGAGGAGCTGCTTCCCGAGTACCCCGACGACCCATCTCCACCCGCGTAGGAAGACAACCCCGAGGTCGTCGGCGCATAGGATGCGGCGGATTCGTACCCCACCACCAGATCGGATACAGAGGTGAAGGAGCCGAGCCATCCCGCCCCTTCCCAGCCCGACGAGGAAGCATCGCCACCAAGCGGCGAGCCGGAGAACTGGTAAGTACTCGAGCTGTGGTTACTCCCACCGTCGTCACTGGAGAATAGCCATTGCCCCGCGCGCACAACATCATGTTCCGAATCTAGCGACGCGAAATAACGACGGCGACGTTCTTCGGCGTACTTGGACGTATCGGCGTTCACTGCGCGACGCATGAGATCCAAAGCCTTATCCCGAACTGATTGCGCCGTTCTCTCCAGCTCGTCAAGAGCATCGGAAGGACGCATCCTGCCGCTCGCCAACGCTATTTCAATATCGCCGAGGCGCGAGCGCTGCTCCTTGACCCACTTCCGCTCCTTCTTCACACCTAGAGGCACGTCCCGAGACGCGGAGATCGTATCGCAAAGCGATCTCAACGCCTGCAGGTCCTCCTGCACCCGCCCTTGCTCTTTCTCCCATGCCTTCTCCCAGGTCGATGACATGTTGAGGATGGATGCTGTGTTTGAGATCGTCGCCCCAAGCGACTCCAACATGACAGCGCGCTTCTTCAATCTGGACACACGCTTCAGCATTCTCCAGGCGAACCACTGCGGACCGCGAGGACGCCCGAATGCTTGCAAGTCTCTAGTGATGCTCGCATACTCCTGGCAGTACCATCGGTACCACATCCTCACTCGCGCCCCATACGGTTCATTCTCAGGGATGATGCGCATATTCAGCTCGACATCCTCGTCGCCAAGGGAAACTCGGGAGTAGCTCTCCGTCAGTTCCTTCCCAACAGCTCTTGCACGCAGGCCGCGACGCAGGTAATTCCGGAGCGCCCATATTCCGATCATGCTTGCCGGAGCCGGGATGATGAAGGTGGTGAGCCAGCTCCCTTCAGCGGGGCGCCCTAACAGGTCGGCCGTCTTCTTCGCCATTGCCAGGATTCCATCATCCCACTTATGGTCATTGAATGCCTTTTTTGCAGCACTTTGGATCGACGCTTGCTGACTCACGGGCAGGCGCGTATCCTGCCCGAAATAACACCCCACCTTCCTGGAATCGGGTGCGACTGCAAGGATAATAATACCGTCACTCCAGTAGTTGGAGTTGGATGAGGAGATCCACGGTCTCGGAGCATCCTGATGGGTGCGCGCATACCTGAGCACCTCGGCATTGAGGTTCCCAATCATGTACCCGGGCACTGAGACAACAACGACGTGAACGTCTTGACGAAAACCTATCTCCTGTATCTTCTCCGCAACCGTGTCAGACGAAAGGATATGAGCCTTGTCGTACACCTCCACCGTCGGGTTGTGTGTTCTACCGAACGGCCAGAACCACATCACTGGAAGGGACAGGATGAGGGCAAGAAACACCGTCACATTGAGAATAAAATTCAAAGAAGAGGTAAACGCCTTCAGAACCCGAACAATCGATCTCAACACATTCATCTCTTTTCAAGTGGATGACGATGCCACCGCGAGCCAACATGTTGGAATGCCCGCTTATCATTCAGTTCCGCGTTCACTTCTGAAATATTCATCGGTTGTATTCGTTTCTGGGATTCGTGGGGTTGGACTTTTGACATGCAGTCGCACCGAGTATCAGACTCCCGGGAAGGTCCCGTCCCCGAGGAATTCTCTGCGCCTCGGCGCATATGGACCGATGCCCGCACCGGCCACGGCGTAAGCATCGACGTCGTACAGGCTCCCGGCGTCACCCCCGGCTTCGACGACGCCTAAGTCTTCCGAGGTGTACATCCAGTGCTGGACATCGAGGTCAGGAGGACCGAGAGGAGCGTCGACACCAGCTGCTGTCCACGCCAGAGCGTTCGCCGAACGGCGGACGTCGGCCCCGATCCAGGCAAGCTCGTCAAGCGCCGCCGAGGGCTGCAGCAAGCCGGCCGACAGCTCCGCGGTCATCTCGCTGAGGCGCTGGTGGTGGGCCCGCACCAGCTCGCGCACCTCCACCGTGCCGCGGGGAGTGAACGCGCAGGAGTCGATCCACTGGCACTGGCTCAGGAGCAGGTCGAGCTCATGAAGAACCGGCTGCTGCTCCTGGCGCCAGAGCCTCTCCCAGTTGGAGGACAGGCTCAGGAACGCGGCGTTGCTGGCGATGATGTCGTCGGTCGACTCCAGCGCGGCCGAGCGTCGCTTGATCTCACGGACCCGCTGGAACACTCCCGGTTCGAACCACTGGGCGCCCCGGGGGCTGCCCAGGTCCTGCCAGGAGCGGGTCAGGCTCTCGTACTCGTCGCGGAACCAGCGGTAGTGGGCCATGACGTGGGCGCCGCGGGTCTCGCCTTCAGGGATGAGACGGGCATGGAGCTCGGTGACCTCGTAGTCGTCGGTGACCTGCGCGTAGTGCCGCAGCGCCTGCTCGAACATGCGCCGTGCGGACAGACCGCGCCACAGGTAGTAGCCGACGCCGCCGGCGACCAGCAGGGCCGGCAGGAGCGCGAGGGCGGCGAGCGAGGGCGCCCACACCGCGACGGCGACCGGTGAGAGCGCGGCCGCCAGGCCCGCCGTCATGATGGCGCAGAAGGACAGCAGCGAGCGGATCCCTCCGAGGCGGATGACGAGAGGAAGGCGCGTGGGCGGCATCGTCTTCCTCTCATGAAACCTCGACATGGGTCCTGGCCGGCTGGTGACTCTGCGGCCGCCGGCCGTGCCTCATCCTCACCCGCGGTCACGCCGTCTGCCATGGGGAGAGCAACACGGGGCGCCCTCGACGAGAGGACACCCCGTGGACGTGGAACCGGGAAAGAGCCTAGTGAACGGGTCGCCCCACCGGCAGGGTCAGACACCCCGTGCTGGTGGGGGCGGCGCCCCATCGGATGCAGCCGGCCCCGGTTCGCACCCGTACGACCAGCGCCGGTCTGGCACGTGTCGGCGTGGCTTCGGGGACGGCTCTCGATCGGACCGGCTCAGGACCGGGCGGCTCAGGACCGGGCGGCGATGGCCTCGATCTCGACGCCGGCCCCCAGCGGCAGGGCGGCCACCCCGAAGGCGGCCCGGGCCGGGAGGGTCTCGCCGGTGAAGTAGCGGGCGTAGACCTCGTTGACGGCGGCGAAGTCGGCGATGTCGGCGAGCAGGACCGTGGTCTTGACGACGTCGTCGTATCCGAGCCCGGCCTCGGCCAGGATGGCGCCCACGTTCTTGAGGACCTGCTCGGCCTGGGCCTGGATGTCTCCCTCGACGAGCGCGCCGGTGGCCGGGTCGAGCGGCACCTGCCCGGAGACGAGCGAGCCGGCCTCCTGACCGGTGGAGACGCCCTGGGAGTAGGGGCCGACGGCGGCGGGGGCGTTGGTCGTGGCGATACGGCTGACGGTCATGGTTCCTCGTTCCTGCTGGACGCTGGGGTTCGGCCGCGTCCCCGGTGGGCGGAGCGGCGGCCCGGGTGGCAGCGCAGTGGCGCCGGCGCCCAGGCCAGACTACCCATGCCTCCGGATTCGCCCGCCCCCCCCGCCCGGGACCTACGGCACTTCCACGGCGGCCCTCGCGGCGAGCCCTCCCACAACGCCGTCGTCGTCGGACATGGAGCCCCGCCGATCACCGCGTCCCGCCCTCGGAACAGCCAGTGTTTCGCACAGCGAAACGGGCTGATCCGGCCAGTGGCACGTGACACACTGTGCCCATGCACGCACGCGCAGGACAGCCAGCACAGCCCGAAGACCTCATCGACGTCGACGAGGTCGTCTCCGCCTACTACGACCTCGTCCCCGACCCCGCCGTCCCGGCTCAGAAGGTCGTCTTCGGTACCTCCGGGCACCGCGGCTCCTCTCTGGACACCGCCTTCAACGAGGCCCACATCGTGGCCACGACCGCGGCCATCGTGGAGTACCGCCGCTCCCAGGGCACCGATGGCACCCTCTACCTGGGCCGCGACACGCACGCCCTGTCCGAGCCCGCCTGGCGCACCGCCGTCGAGGTGCTCGCCGGGGCCGGGGTGACCACCGCCGTCGACGCCCGGGGCGCCTACACGCCCACCCCGGCCGTCTCACACTCCATCCTCCTGGCCAACGGCGCCGGGACCGAGGCGGGGGTGCGCACGAGCGGCCCCGGCCTGGCCGCCGGCATCGTGGTGACCCCCTCCCACAACCCGCCACGCGACGGCGGCTTCAAGTACAACCCGCCCACCGGCGGCCCGGCCGGCTCCGAGGCCACGACGTGGATCGCCAACCGCGCCAACGAGCTGCTCGCCTCCGGGTGGCAGGACGTCCCGCGGGTCCCGGTCGCTGAGGCCCTCGACGGCCCCCACATCATCAAGCACGACTACCTGGAGACCTACGTCACCGACCTGGAGAGCGTCATCGACCTCGAGGCGATCCGCAAGGCCGGCGTGCGCATCGGGGCCGACCCGCTGGGCGGCGCCTCGGTGGACTACTGGGGCGCGATCGGTGAGCGCTACGGCCTGGAGCTCACGGTGGTCAACCCCGAGGTGGACCCGGCCTGGCACTTCATGACCCTGGACTGGGACGGCAAGATCCGCATGGACTGCTCCTCCCCCAACGCCATGGCCTCGCTGCGCTCGACGATGACGCCCGACGCCGAGGGCAAGACCCCCTACGACGTCGCCACCGGGAACGACGCCGACTCCGACCGCCACGGCATCGTCACCCCCGACGGCGGGCTGATGAACCCCAACCACTTCCTGGCCGTGGCCATCGAGTACCTCTTCACCCACCGGCCCGGCTGGCCTGCCGACGCCGCCGTCGGCAAGACCCTGGTCTCCTCCAGCCTCATCGACCGGGTGGCGGCCGCGATCGGGCGCACCCTCATCGAGGTGCCGGTGGGCTTCAAGCACTTCGTGCCCGGGCTGCTCGACGGCTCGATCGGCTTCGGCGGCGAGGAGAGCGCGGGGGCGTCCTTCCTGCGCAAGGATGGCACCGTGTGGACCACGGACAAGGACGGCATCATCCTGGCCCTCCTGGCCAGCGAGATCATCGCCGTCACCGGCAAGTCCCCCTCCCAGTTGCACGAGGAGCAGGTGGAGCGCTTCGGCGCCAGCGCCTACGCGCGCATCGACGCCGCCGCCTCCAAGGAGGAGAAGGCCAAGCTCGCCGCTCTGGCCGCCGAGGACGTGACCGCCACCGAGCTGGCCGGCGAGGAGATCACCGCCCGGCTGGTCGACGCGCCCGGCAACGGGGCCCCCATCGGCGGGCTCAAGGTCACCACCGAGGATGCCTGGTTCGCCGCGCGCCCCTCGGGCACGGAGGACGTCTACAAGATCTACGCCGAGTCCTTCAAGGGTGCCGACCACCTGGCCCAGGTGCAGGAGGAGGCCAAGAAGGTGGTCGCCGCGGCCCTGGGCGGCTGACCTCGCGCTGACATTCCCTCCCCACCGAGCCGGGCATTTCTCGAGGCCCCGACAGTATTTCTGTCGGGCTACGCGAGAAGTGCCCGGCTCAGCACCTGCCCGCCTCCTGCCCTGCCTCACACCACCCTGTCTCTCGCCGCCCTGCCCACGGGGACATTCCACGCGGCCGGGTGCGTGTCCTTCCGGCCGGGGGCATTCGACGCCGTCGGGGACAGCAATCCCGTCCCCCAACGCGCAGGACGTCCCCAGCCGGAAGAAAATGTCCCCGCACGCGCAAGACGTCCCCGATCATGACCGCATCATCCGGAACTTCACCGTCGTACCCCACCCGCACCACCCACGGGGACATTCTGCGAGGCCGGGTGCGTGTCGCCCCGGG
>OLOB01001786.1_pt1 | contig 13692 bp, 13 predicted proteins | sample 1671911 | NCBI WGS metagenome assembly OLOB01 (sample SAMEA3136625, study PRJEB25190) | human gut metagenome | biome: human gut; feature: human-associated habitat; material: faeces | place: Austria | collected 2013
CTCACGTGTGTGAGAGACGGCCCGCCGCGGTTCCGGGACCGGCCGACGTCACGGCCGGGCTACCGGGTCATGACTGGCTCGTCGGCAGTCGCGTCGATCAGTACATGCCACCCATGTCACCGGCGCCACCATCGGCCGGGGCGGCCGGGGGCTCGGGCTTGTCGGCCACGACGGCCTCGGTGGTCAGGAACAGACCGGCGATGGACCCGGCGTTCTGCAGGGCGGAGCGGGTCACCTTGACCGGGTCGGCGATGCCGGCGGCCAGCAGGTTGACGTACTCGCCGGTGGCGGCGTTGAGGCCCTCACCGGTGGGCAGGTTGCGCACGCGGTCCACGACCACGCCGCCCTCGAGGCCGGCGTTGGCAGCGATCTGCTTGAGCGGGGCCTCCACGGCGACCTTGACGATCGCGGCACCGGTGGCCTCGTCGCCCTCGAGCTTGAGGGTGTCGAGGACCTCGGCGGCCTGGAGCAGGGCGACGCCACCACCGGCGACGATGCCCTCCTCGACGGCGGCCTTGGCGTTGCGCACGGCGTCCTCGATGCGGTGCTTGCGCTCCTTGAGCTCCACCTCGGTGGCGGCACCGGACTTGAGGACGGCCACACCGCCGGCCAGCTTGGCCAGACGCTCGGAGAGCTTCTCGCGGTCGTAGTCGGAGTCGGAGTTCTCGATCTCCAGGCGGATCTGGGCGGTGCGGGCCTCGATGGCCTCCTTGTCGCCGGCGCCCTCGACCAGGGTGGTGTCGTCCTTGGTGACGACGACCTTGCGGGCCTGACCCAGGTCCTCCAGGGTGGCGTTCTCGAGCTTGAGGCCGACGGTCTCGGAGATGACCGTACCGCCGGTGAGGATCGCCATGTCCTGCAGCATCGCCTTGCGGCGGTCACCGAAGCCGGGGGCCTTGACGGCCACGGACTTGAAGGTGCCGCGGATGCGGTTGACGACGAGGGTGGCCAGGGCCTCGGCCTCGACGTCCTCGGCGATGATGGCCAGCGGCTTGCCGGTCTGCATGACCTTCTCCAGCAGCGGGAGCAGGTCCTTGACGTTGGAGATCTTGGACTCGACCAGCAGGACGTAGGCGTCCTCCAGGACGGCCTCCTGACGGTCGGGGTCGGTGACGAAGTAGGGGGAGATGAAGCCCTTGTCGAAGCGCATACCCTCGGTGACCTCGAGCTCGAGGCCGAAGGTGTTGGACTCCTCGACGGTGACGACACCCTCGTGGCCGACCTTCTCCAGGGCCTCGGCGATGAAGGCACCGATCTGCTCGTCGGCGGCGGAGATGGAGGCGGTGGCCGCGATCTCCTCCTGGGTCTCGACCTCCTTGGCGTCGGCCAGCAGGCGCTCGACGACGGCCGCGACGGCCTTCTCGATACCGCGGCGAACGGCGATCGGGTTGGCGCCGGCAGCGACGTTGCGCAGGCCCTCACGCACCAGGGCCTGGGCCAGGACGGTGGCGGTGGTGGTGCCGTCACCCGCGACGTCGTCGGTCTTCTTGGCGACCTCCTTGACGAGCTCGGCGCCGATCTTCTCGTAGGGCTCCTCGAGCTCGATCTCCTTGGCGATGGTCACGCCGTCGTTGGTGATCGTGGGGGCGCCCCACTTCTTGTCGAGCACGACGTTACGGCCCTTGGGGCCCAGGGTGACCTTGACGGTGTCGGCGAGGGTGTTGAGGCCGCGCTCCATGCCGCGGCGGGCCTCCTCGTCAAAGGCGATGATCTTGGACATTGAGTTTCCTCCACTGCGTGGTAGGGGTGGCCGGTTCGTGCCCGCGACGGACGGGTCGGTCCCGGGCGTTCACGTCACGCCCGACGCCGGCCCTCACGTTCCAGCCTGGATGAACTTGGTGCATTCAAGGATGCTTTGTCACTCGAGGTGCCCGAGTGCTAACCGCAATGCTGGCACTCTCAGCCCTTGAGTGCAAGGAGCTCAGTTCTCATCGGCACTGAATCCTCCGACGGCGAAGCAGGGAATCCTGCCGGGCCTGCGGGTGGGCCGGCGGGAGGTCCCACAGCCGGTCGTGCCCTCGGGGCCGCTGTCCGGGTCAGAAGGACGGATCCTCGGCCCGTGAGGAGGTGGCCAGCAGGATGAGTGCGCAGGTCCAGGCCAGGGGCGCGGGCCCCGCCGGGGAGCCATCGGCCAGGACCTTCTCCGGCAGGGCGCCGGCAGCGGTGCGGTGCGCCTCGAGCCAGGCCAGCAGCCGGGTCCCTTCCTCCTCCATCCCCAGCGACAGGGCCGACCAGGCCATGAGGGCGGTCTCCGGCGTCCAGGAGACACCGTCATCGCGCCAGCCCGCTCCCGGGGCGAGGCCCCCGGTGGGGCGGTGCATGCGTGCGGCCGCCGTCTGCCGCACCGTTCGGGCCCCGGCCAGCGGCCGGGTGAAGGGAGGCAGGACCAGGGCGATGGCGGCGTCGACGTCGTCGCGTCGCAGGTGGCGGCCCCAGGCGGGGGCGAAGTTGCGCTCCATGGCGCTGCGCACCGCTGTCACCCGTTCAGCCAGGGCCTGAGCGGGGGCGCCGAGCTCGAGCCCGGCCCGGGCCAGCGCCGTGGCCGCCTCCAGCCCCAGGAGCACCGGAGCGGCCGTCCCCAGGGTGAGGACCGTCTCGGCGACCTCCCAGTAGTCGGGCGAGGCAGCCGGCAGGTGGGAGGGCGTGTCCGTGATTGTCAGGAGCCGGGAGGCGGCGCGCTCCAGGGGTGCGCCCAGGCGGTCACGCAGATCGGCGGCGGGCGCGCCGTCGGCCAGGAGCCGGCCCGCGGCCCACAGGAACCATCCGGCGCCGTCGGCCTGGGCGGGGCGGTTGTCCGGCACGCGGCCGCTGCTGGTGTAGCGGGCCTCGAAGCCGCCGTCGGCCCGCTGCCAGGAGGCCAGGTTGCCCAGAACGCCCAGCGCCTCATCGGCCAGGTTCACCGCGCTGAGGGCGGCCGCGGCGAAGGCGGCGTCCCGGGGCCAGACGTAGCGCCAGATGCTCATGGGCGCCGCCACGACCGCACCCGGGGGGAAGACTTCGGCCCCCGGCGGCAGGGCTTCGCGCGAGTCGCGCCCCTCCCGCCCGGTGCCCCCGGCGGAGGTGGGAGTCGGGGCCGGCGTCGGCCCGGCGGACGGTTCGACAGACGGGTCAGCAGGGCCGGCGGGGTTCATCGGGCCCGGCATGAGTGCCGGTCCGGTCAGGGCCAGCAGGTCGGTCAGGGCGCCGTCGGCCAGGCCCGCCCACCGGCCTTGAGGAAGGCGGGCAGCCTGGCGGCGGGCGAGCGCCTGACGGGCCAGGGCGCTCTGCTGCGAGGTCGTCAGGCCCCACGGTTCGGGGGCCCGAGGCAGGCGCGTCCCCGGGACGTAGGCAACGGTGTCACCCGGGGCCAGGGGGTAGAGGACGCCTCCCCCGCCCACGACGAGCCCGCCGCTCAGCAGCGTCGGGGCGCGGCGGCCGAGGCTCACCAGGCGCGAGCCGCCCCAGAGGACCGCGGCGGCGGTGAGCGGGACCGCCGCGGCGAGAGTCAGGAACCGACGACGCCCGGGAAGCGCCAGTGGCCTCATGCCCCTTTACTGAGGCTTGTAGTCGTCACGCAGGATGACGGCAATCGTGGCGCCCTGGGTGCTCTCCGCGGTGCCCTCCACCACGTTGCTGATCCCGAGGCGCTTGCCGACCTCCTCGGCCGCGGGCCGGGCCTGCGGGGAGCTGAAGTAGACCGTCGACTGGGCCGGCTCGGCGTTATCGTAAATCCCGGGGATGACCTCCACCGCGGTGAAGCCGCCGTTGGTGAGCTTCTCGCTGGCCCCCTTGGCCAGGCCGTCGGTGTTCGTCCCGTTGGCAACCGAGACCCCGGTGTTGAAGTCCACGTTGCCGGAGGCGCTGGCCGAGGCACTGGGTTTGGCCGAGGCGGCGCCGCCCTTGTCGCCCTTATCGCCCTTGCTGTCCGCGTTCTTGTTGCCACCGGCCTGTCCGCCCTGGGCGGGCTGAGAGGAGGAGACCGCGTCCGACGAGCCGGAGCCTCCCGAGCTGTTGAGGAACAGCGTCACCGCGCCCCAGGCGAGCGCCGGGACAATGATGATGATCGCCAGCAGCGGCACCCAGCTGCGCCACCTGGGCACCTGGGCACGGTGCACGCCCACAGGAACCGGGCCGTCATCATCGCCGACGTCGAACTCGTCCTCGGGGTAGTCATAGTTGCTCACGCTCACAAGATACCGGTCCGAGCGTCATTCGTCGGGTATTGCTCACCACGTCCGGCTCACAAGGCGGTGACATGGGCCCGGCAGATTCCTGCGGGTATGGCAGGTGGGCCGTTAGGCTCGCGGCGTGACATCCGCCAAGCCCCTGTCCGAGATCATCGATCCCTCCTGGGCGCACGCCCTGGCCCCCGTGGAGCCCACGGTCCATGAGATCGGGGAGCGGCTGCGCCAGGAGGTGGCCTCCGGCGTCGGGTACCTCCCGGCGGGCACCGACGTGCTACGCGCCTTCACCTACCCGATGGAGGACATGCGCGTCCTCATCGTCGGACAGGACCCCTACCCCACCCCGGGTCACCCCATGGGGCTGAGCTTCTCGGTGGCGCCCGGCGTCAAGCCCCCGCGCAGCCTGGAGAACATCTTCCGCGAGCTGGTCAGTGACCTGGGCGTGCCCAGGCCGACGTCGGGGGACCTGACGCCGTGGTGCCAGCAGGGCGTCATGCTGCTCAACCGGGTGCTCACCGTTCGCCCGGGGGCGCCGGCCTCGCACAAGGGCTGGGGCTGGGAGAAGGTGACGCAGCGGGCCATCGAGGCACTGGTGGAGCGCGGCGGCCCGCTCGTGGCGATCCTGTGGGGGCGGCCGGCGCAGTCGCTGACCCCGATGCTGGGGCAGACCCCCATCATCGCCTCACCGCACCCATCCCCGCTGTCGGCCTCGCGCGGGTTCTTCGGCTCGCGCCCCTTCAGCCGCGCCAACGCGATCCTCACCGAGATGGGGGCCGCGCCCGTGGACTGGCGCCTGCCCTGAGCGTCGGGGGTCGGCCCGCTCAGCGCAGGTCAGCCCCCTCGGTGGAATCGCGCCCGTGAGGGCTGCTCAGCCGGCAATGAGCGAACAGAGCACTGCGAATCACCCTACTCCACGAGGGTCGGGATCCACTGGCCAAGGGTTATCCATACTGCACGAACCCCCGACCCCCATGCAGTACACCCAACCCTCCCCCTGTAGCACCCCAACCTCGTGCAGTACACCACCCACCGGCCTCACACCCCACCGGGAAGCGGCATCAGCCTCGTCCCTCGCGCAGAAAACGTCCCTTCATCACCGCCGGAGGCTCGACGGCGCTCAAGCCGGCCCGCTCGGAACACGGCCGGGCCCCATCTGGTAGACACGGCCCCATGTCCGCACGCCAGTCAGACCAGTCATCCCACGCTGCTCAGCCCATGGACGCCGTCGCCACCGGCACCGTCTCCGGTGACGCCACCCACACCGCCCCCAACTCGCAGGCACCGGCACCGTCCCGGGCCCGCCACGCCGCCGGCCCGGCCACGATCGACCTGAACCAGATCGCCCAGTTCCTGCCGCGCACCGGCATCGGCACCGACGTGCACGCCTTCGCCGCCCCCGACTCGGGCACCCCCATGCGCCTGGCCTGCCTGGAGTGGCCCGGCGAAGTGGGCCTGGCCGGTCACTCCGACGGCGACGTCGTCGCCCATGCCTGCTGCGACGCCCTGTTCTCGGCCGCCAGCCTGGGCGACCTGGGCTCGAACTTCGGCACCGCCGAGCCCCAGTGGAAGGGGGCCTCCGGGACAGCGCTCCTGAGCGAGGCCGCCCGCCGGGTGCGCGAGGCCGGCTTCGAGATCGGCAACATCGCCGTCCAGCTCGTGGGCGAGCGCCCGCGCGTGGCCGCCCGCTCCGCCGAGGCCTCCCAGGCGCTGTCCGAGGCCGCCTCCGCCCGGGTCTCCTTCTCCGCCACCACCACCGACCACCTGGGTTTCCTGGGGCGCACCGAGGGCCTGCTCGCCGTCGCCACCGCCCTGGTCTACCCGGTCCCCGACGCCGTTCGCCCGGTCGTACCTTAGAGCGCGCGGTCGTACCCTGAACCCCCAACGCGAGACATAAGGTACGACCGCGACGTCGGGCACCTCGGGAAAAAGTCCTGGTCCTGGTAGACACCGGTGGCGGGCGGCCAGGTAGCCTGTGCCTGTGAGCATCACCCCCACTGAGCCCCCTGAGTCCGCGGGCCCCACCGACTCCGCCGCCCGAGTGGACGCGCCGGCCCTGCGTCTGTACGACTCCGCCGCCCGTGCGATCGTGCCGCTGGCCCCCACGGCCACCCCTGGCCTGGTGACGATCTACCTGTGTGGTGCCACCGTCCAGGGCTCGCCCCATATCGGCCACATGCGCAGCGGCATCGCCTTCGACGTCCTGCGCCGCTGGCTGGAGCGCTGCGGCCAGGAGGTCCGCCTCATCCGCAACGTCACGGACATCGACGACAAGATCCTCAGCAAGTCCGCCGCCGCCGAGCCGCCGGTGCCGTGGTGGGCCTGGGCCCAGCGCTTCGAGCGGGAGTTCGACGCCGCCTATCGCGCCCTGGGCGTGGCCGCCCCCACCTACGAGCCACGCGCCACCGGCCACATCCCCGAGATGATCGACCTGGTCCAGCGCCTGCTGGACGCCGGCCACGCCTACGTCGGCGAGTCCGGCAACGTCTACTACGACGTGCGCTCCCTGCCCGGCTACGGCTCCCTGACCAACCAGCGCCTGGAGGACCTGGCCACCACCGAGGACGAGTCCCAGCTCGATGACGACGTCGAGGCCGACAAGCGCGACCCGCGCGACTTCGCCCTGTGGAAGGCCGCCAAACCCACCGAGCCGGCCGACGCCGCCTGGGACGCCCCCTGGGGCCGAGGCCGGCCCGGCTGGCACCTGGAGTGCTCGACCATGTCCCGCCGCTACCTGGGCGAGACCTTCGACATCCACGGCGGCGGCATCGACCTGCGCTTCCCGCACCACGAGAACGAGCAGGCCCAGTCCCACGGCGCCGGCTGGGGCTTCGCGCGCCACTGGGTCCACAACGCCTGGGTGACCATCAAGGGCGAGAAGATGAGCAAGTCGCTGGGCAACTCCCTGGTGGTGGCCGAGCTGCTCAAGCGCTACGACGCCGCCGTGCTGCGCCTGGCCCTGGGCACCGTCCACCACCGCTCCACCGTGGAGTTCTCCGAGGAGACTCTGGCCGACGCCGCCGCCCTGTGGGAGCGCCTGTCCGGCGCGATCCTGCGGGCCTACGAGTTCTGCGACGGCGGGGACACCAACCCCGTCGACGCCCCCGCAGAGCAGGTGCGCGCCCGAGCCCTGCCGGCCGAGTTCACCGCCGCCATGGATGAGGACCTCAACCTGGCCGGCGCCATGGCGGTCATCCACGCCACCCTCAAGGCCCTCAACGTGGCCCTCACCCAGGCCGCCCCGAGCGGCGGCCAGGGGGCCGACGACGACCTGCGCGCCTCGGCGACCGGCCTCGCCCTGGACCTGCGCTCCCAGCTCGACGTCCTGGGCCTGGACCCGCTGGCTGAGCCCTGGCGCACCCGGGTGCTCGACGGCGCCGGCTCCTCCCAGGGCGGCGCCGCCATGGAGGCCCTCGACCGTCTCATCCGCCACGACCTGGAGGAACGGGCCCAGGCTCGCGCCGCCAAGGACTGGGCGCGCGCTGACGCCCTGCGCGACAAGCTGACCGAGGCCGGCGTCGTCGTCGAGGACTCCCCCTCGGGTGCCCGCTGGCACCTGGCCTGAGCGGCCCGCCCACCACCCACGACTCTTTCGCATCAACTCGCATCGTCACGAACAGGAGGCCGGATGCCCGGCAACGAGCAGTACCCCGGCGCCAAGCGCCGCCCCGGCTCGAAGAAGGGCCCCACGAAGGGCTCGGGCGGCCAGCGCCGCAAGGGCCTGGAGGGCAAGGGCCCCACCCCGCGCGCGGAGAACCGCGTCGGCCACCCCAAGGCCCGGGCGAAGGCCCGCGCCGAGTCCCGGGCCGCCCAGCCCACCCGCGCCAAGCAGCTGGAGAAGATCAAGCGCCGCTTCAACGTGCCCGAGGGCCACGAGATCCTGTGCGGGCGCAACGCCGTGGCCGAGGCCGCCTACGCCTCGGTGCCCATCACCCAGGTCTTCATGGCGGTCTCCGCCCAGTCCGACGAGCGCCTGGGCGCCGTGGTGCGCCGCGCCGCCCTGCTGGGCGCTCCGGTGCTGGAGACCACCAAGCTGGACCTGGACGCCCTGACCGACTCCGCCACCCACCAGGGCGTGGCCATCGAGGTGCCCGCCTACGAGTACACCACCGCCCACGACCTGCTGGAGCGCGCCCGCGCCCTGGGCCACACGCCGCTGCTCGTGGCCCTGGACCAGGTGACCGACCCCCACAATCTCGGCGCGGTCCTACGCAGCGCCGGGGCCTTCGGGGCCGACGGCGTCATCATCCCCGAGCGCCGCTCGGTGGGCGTCAACGCCACCGTGTGGAAGGTGTCGGCCGGTGCCGCCGCCCGGGTGCGCGTGGCCCGTGAGACGAATCTCGTGCGCACCCTGGAGCAGCTGAAGAAGGAGGGCTGCTTCGTCGTCGGCCTGGACGGCTCGGGCAGCACCGCCGTCGAGGACCTCACCCTGGCCGACTCACCCCTGGTGCTGGTCACCGGCGCGGAGGGCGCGGGCCTGTCCCGCCTCGTGCGTGAGACCTGCGATCAGATCGTGTCGATCCCGATCGCGTCGACCGTCGAGTCCCTCAACGCGGCCGTCGCCACGGGCATCGCCCTGTACGAGGTGGCGTCCCTGCGCGCGCAGGGCTGAGCCTTCCGGACTGTCTGTCGTCTCGCCGTGGGTGCGCGCTAGCGCCCGCGGCGAGACTCTTTTGTACGATCACCGGTGGTGCGGGCGTCAATGCGCACGCGCGCCTCAGTATCCCGAGAATCGAATGGGGCGCCGACCGTGTTCCTTTTTGGCGGCGCGCCGCATTGTGAGGATGCCGTCCATGGTGAAGAGGTGGTCTTTCGGCAGGTCGCTACCGTAAAGGAATCGTGGGGCTTCCAGGAGGAGCCCTTGGTGCTGGAAGGCGTCCGCGAGTTCACGGAAGGACATGTCCATGAACGCGTCTGTGCCCCAGCGGTCATCGTGCAGGATGCGAGCCTCGCAGCACCAGAGTTCGGACGCTGGGCGTCCCCCGACAGAGCAGGAACGTGCGGCGACGAGGATCTCGGTCCTCTCCTGACTGGTGCTTTTGAGTGGCGTGGGTGTCGCGGAGGGAGCGAGATTAAAGCCGGGGATGGCGTCGAGGAGAGGCCTGATCGCGAGGCCGCGCAGGTCGCTGCCGATGATGATCTCCGCGCCGACCCACCCGTGCTGAGCGAGCTGCTCGCGCATGCCGTTTGTCTCACCCCAGGCACCTTTGGACACCCAGTAGTCGACAGCGTGCGTGACCGCCTGATTCGGGTCGACCGTGATCAGCGCGTAGAAGTACCTGCGGTGGTTAAGGGGCTCTTCAGAGTTGAGTGTGGGTGGAGGCGTCTAGGCCTCCTGCGATGAGGAGCATTCGGAGTTGGTAGTTGGTGGGGTTGCGGTAGCCTCTGGCGGTGCGTCTGCCTAGTTCGATGATTCCGTTGATGGCTTCGGTTGGGCCGTTGCTGGCTCCGGCTGTGTCGAAGTAGGCCAAGAAGGCGTCCTTCCACTTGCGTAGGGTCCGGCCTAGGCGAGCGATTTCGGGGATGGGACACGTTGGTAGGCGCTCGATGAGACGAGCGGCCAGGTGTCGGCCTTGGGCGGGGGTGTCTTGATGGAAGACGTCTCGGACTTGCTGGGCGCAGTGGTAGGCGACTTCGACACTGATATGGGCCTCATCTGCCGTGAAGGCTGCGCGGAGTCGTTCTTGTTGACGCTTGGTGAGCCGATCACGCGAGGCGCGAAGGAGAAGCCGGATTTGGTAGAGGGGATCGCCTGTACGCCCGCGGTGTCCGGTCGTGTCTTGCTGGACGCGACGACGTACCTCATCAAGGGCATCGCCGGCGAGCTTGACGATGTGAAAGGCATCGAGCACGCTGGTGGCGTCTTGGAGCTGGTCATCAATGGCGTTCTTATATCCCTGGAAGGGATCCAGCGTCGCGATCTGGATACCGGAGCGAAACTGTTCGCCGCGCTCGGCCAGCCAGTTCTTGTACACGGTGCCAGACCTTCCCGGGACCAGATCCAACAAGCGGGCCGTGGGATGATCCTCCCCGCGTGTCAGGTCCACGATGCCGGTGAACTCACGCGGGCCCCGGCGGCGTCGGTCCTGGTGGTGCCACACGTGCTCGTCAACCCCCAATACCTGAACCCCTGCGAAACGGGCGGGGTCATCACAAGCAGCTTGCAAGCACGGCTTGATATGGGACCACACGGTATTCCACGTGGTTCCTAACTGGCGGGCCAACCCCGAGATAGTGGCTCCCTCAAAGCGCAACTGTCGGATCGCCCAGCGGATCGCCCGCACACTCAAACGCGCCCTGGGCGCACACACCGAGTGGTTCTGCTCGATGAAGGTCGCGATCTGGCAGGTGTGTTCGCGGCATATCCAGCGTCGCTTAAACCACCGGATCCGCGCTGGGACCCCGGCCCAGGGCGCGTCAATCATCTCCACCACCACACGCCCGTGACCTTGAGCGATCACCCCACAACCCGGGCAGCCAGCAAAGTGATCGCAGGACTCTATGTCAAGCACCAGACCACACTCACGTCGAGCGACAGCGATCAGATGGAAGCCCTCCAAGTCGACGAGCAGATCACACCGATCACAACGATCAAGCGACACAGAGCAGCAGCAGGTAGGGTGAGACATTGTCGAGGTCCTTGACGACAGCGGGGGTAGAAGTCCGCTCATCATCAAGGACCTCGACCTCTACCCGCAACCCCCGACCAACACCCGGTCACCCACACTCAACTCGGAAGAGCCGGTTAAGGGCTCGGCGGAGAGAGAAACCCGCGCTCATGAGCCACCTCCTCGTGCAAGATCTGTGTTGGCGCGGCAGCGCGGTCCCAATTGGGCTGGGATGCGCTGCGCCGCCAGAATATCATCCTCTGCGCAACCTCCGGGGCGACGAGGCGTGGGAACCCGAGCGGTGACCGACCGAAGAAGGGAGCCTACCGCTTGCGTTTCTTTGCGGCCTTGCGCATGGCAGTGAGCTCGGGGTACGAGAGAGGGACGTCTGAGGGGATATCCCAGCGCTCGAGGTGACGGACGGGCGCCATCATGATGCCCTGCGCGGTGAAGGACTCTTCGAGCGAGCGCATCGACGATTCGAGGTAATCGCTTTCAAAGCCGCTGAGGTTGATCCGCTGCGCCCAATCTGCGAGGCACCACAATTCGGTGATCGGCCCCGATTCGCCCTCGATTGTGCGCGCAATGATATCCACGTCAATCTTGGTGATGGCGGCTCGCTTGACGCGGTTCGGCAGGAGAGAGGAGGCCTGCGGCAGCAGGAGGCTAACAGCGTGCGTGCCGAACAAAAGGTCGGCGAGGAAGGCCCGCCCGCTGTGTCCGATGATCAGCTCAGTTCCCGACCAGCCCCGCTGTCTGAATTGCTCCCGCATGCCGACTTTCTCGGAGCGGATGCCCTTCATCTTCCACAGGCCGACGCAGCGAGAAACGGCGTCGTCGGGGGTAATTGCCAGGCGAAAAACGGTGATCGGGCTGAAAGACGCGTCGAAGTCTCGTTGCATGCTTGAGGCAAAAGAGTCCATCGTGATTCTGTGCTGTTGCGGCTCTATCGGCGGTTCTTCTGAGCCGCCTGACGTAGTGCTCGGAGGGCGGGAAGGGTCAGCGGAACGTCCGTCGGCAGTTCGCGGCTCGACAGGTGCTCCAACGGTGCCAGCATGACCTGATCCGACTGGAACGATTGCTCGAGCTTCCCCAACACCGATGCGAAAAAGTCCTCTTGGAAGAATGTTTCGTTTGTTGACGTGTAATCGAGGCGGCACCATAGCTCGCACATGCGCCCCCCGCTTCCAGGGAGTGGCCGGGCGATTATCTCGACAAAAGTCTTTTCAACGAAAGCTCGCCTGACTCGGTCAGGTATCGCTTTCGGAAACAGTTCGGCAACGGTGGCGGTCGCGCTCGACGTGGCGATCGCATCGGCAAGGAATGCCTTGCCGTTGTTTCCGATGACGAGTTCTGTCCCCACCCAGCCAGCCAGCGCGAACTGCTCGCGCATGCCAGGAGTCTCGGACTGGATTTTGAACGTGCGCCAGTGAGTGACGCAGCGCGCCACAGCCTCGTCAGGAGTGAGCGACAGGCGGAAGACCATAAAGGGTTGCTTGACCATCGAAAGGTTACGGCCTATGCGTGAGAAGAGCGGAGTCATAGTTCTCCTTGGCGTTGAAAGCGAAAGGACGACAGCCTGTCGACGTGTTGCCTGCGCGGCGTATGGTCGCGAGACCGCAGGGCGCAGGGGGTGATCCTCGGGCAGTTCACTGGCGGTGTGACTGGTCGCGAACGAAAGCTGCGGCGTCCCTTCGCAATGCGAGGAGACTCATGTCGGAGAAGACGTGATCGCGGGGGAGATCTCCGCCCCGGAAGAAATGCGGGGCACCTAGCAAGATGCCTTGTTGGGCGAAGGAATCTCTTATTCCCTCCACAGAGGACTTCATGAATGCGTCCGTGACGAAGGGTTCCCTGAGGGCATCTTTCGCGAGGAAACACCACAGCTCTGATGCCGGTTGCCCACCCGCTGAATATGGGCGGGCGGCAACCATAATGCTGGTCGGCTCCTGGATAGAGTCCCTAAATTTCTTGGGCATGAGCTTCGGGAAGGCACTCATCACCGGGAGTACATTGTCCAGGGAACGGAACGCGTAGAATCGGCCGGTCCCGCCGATCGTGAATTGGGTGCCGAGGAAACCGCGGCGCGCAAGCTGCTCGCGTACCCCAGCCTGCTCGGTAAACCCTCCGATTGAGCGCCAGAAACCCAGGCAGCAGTCGACTGCCTGCTGCGGCTCGAGCGCGACGAGATACGTCGCGTACTGGCGCTTATCCCAGCGGTTACGGGACTGCCCTCGCGAGGCTTTGTTGATCATGATGATGAGCTGACGCGCGCGTCGCCAGCCGACACCTCCCTCCCCAAACGGCGCCCGTGATCGGTTGCCGCCGTGACGGCCGCCGGGCGCTCGCTTTGATCAGGTTGACTCGACGCCTTAGAGGGACCAGAGGGAGGAAACGCTTTGCTCCGTTTCCTCGTAGGTCTGGATCGCCTCGTCGAGGAGCTGCTGAGCCTTGGCAAGTACGTCAGCCATGTAGCGAAGTTCCTCCTCGTCGATCTGCATGCGGTTGAATGCTGCGCGAGCTGCCTCGCCCTCCCAGGTGCTCGCAAGGAAATTCTGCGTCTGTGGGATGGTGTCGATGATCGTTTCCATCTGATCCACGCGCTGCCTCAGCGTGCTGGACAGGGACTGAAGTTCGCCCTCGTCGACGTAGAGATCTGCCATAATGACTCCTTCGGGATTAGCTTGTTAGAAGCCCTGAAGATTGCGGACTCGCTCTTCAGTTGCCTTGCTGAGAGCGGTGAGACTCTCCTGCATCGCAGTGAAAGGGTCCTCTTCATCGTTCTCTTCAGCCTCTTGGCGTGCCTGCTGCATCGCTCGCGCGATGTTCTGTTGGGCTGTTTGTCGCAGAGCGTCTGCAGCCTCGGATGTATCCTTCCCGGAGAACACATCACTCAGTGTCGTCTCGCCTTTATCGATACGTTC
>OLOB01001788.1_pt1 | contig 13690 bp, 10 predicted proteins | sample 1671911 | NCBI WGS metagenome assembly OLOB01 (sample SAMEA3136625, study PRJEB25190) | human gut metagenome | biome: human gut; feature: human-associated habitat; material: faeces | place: Austria | collected 2013
GGCGAAGTAGTCGGCGAGCTAACTCTATTTGACCCGGGCCCGCGCTCTACCACTGCTACCGCCGTGGCCACCACTGAGCTGCTGGCTCTAGAGCACAACCAGCTAATGGGCTTTATTGACTCCCACCCCACGCTGGCCAAGGACATGCTGCTCAAGATGGACGCGATGAACGCCATCGTGATGGATTGTTACAACCGATACAGATAACAAAGGAGGCCGGGCAAGCGTGAGGATTGCGGTGATTGGCTGCGGCGCGATGGGCGCGCTGTACGGCGGCTATCTGAGCCGGAACAACGACGTGACGCTGGTGGAAAGAAATCCCGACCGCATCGCGAAAATTCGGGCGGACGGTCTGCGCATCGCCGAGCCGGACGGAAGCGCCGCCGTCTATCGGCCGGGCATCACGGGCGACACGAGCGGCATGGTGCCGGCCGATCTGGTGATCCTGTTTGTCAAGTCGATGCAGAGCGAGGCGGCGCTGGAGGCGAACCGTGCGCTGATCGGCCGAGATACCTATCTGATGACGCTGCAAAACGGCAGCGGCCACGAGGAGGTGCTCCGCCGGTTTGCGGATGACGCGCATATCGTCATCGGCACGACGCAGCACAACAGCGCCGTCACCGGGAACGGCGAAATCCGCCACGGCGGCAGCGGCTGGACGCACATCGGCCCCTTGGTCGGGGACGCGGCGCGGCTTGAGCCGATCCGCGAGGCGTTTGTCTCCTGCGGCCTTGAAACCGACTGCAAGCAGGATATCAAGCGCCTGATCTGGCAGAAGATGCTGACCAACGTATCGGCCAGCGTGCTGACCGGCGTGCTGCAGGTGCCGATGGGCTTCATCGCGGAAAACCCGAGCGCGTGGGCGATTTGCGAAACGTTGGTGCGCGAGGCGGTGGCCGTCGCGGCGGGCGAGGGAATCGTTCACGGTGACGATGTGGACGTTGTCGCCCGAAAGCGCGTTCAGATAGCCCGCAAGGGTGGACACGAGCGTCTTGCCTTCGCCCGTCTTCATCTCGGCGATCTGCCCATCGTTTAGAGCCATGCCACCGATGAGCTGCACGTCGAAGTGGCGCAGCCCCGTCGTGCGCACCGACGCCTCGCGCACCGCGGCGAACGCCTCGGGAAGAAGGGCGGCCGTATCCTCGCCCGCAGCCGCGCGCTCGCGCAGAGAGTCGGAGAAAGCGCGCAGCTCGGCGTCGGTTTTCGGTTTGATTGAGGCCTCAAGGCCGTTGATGGTATCGACGATGGCCTGGTAGCGCTTGAGCTGCTTGCCCTCGCCCATCGTGAGAAGCTTCGATAAGAAACCCATGTATGCCGTCTTTCGTAAGAGCCATATGTTCGTGAGCACCGCGCGAGAGCACGGCACGCAACCTCCTGTACTCTAGCATAAGGCTTGCATGGACCTGGGAAATCCACTACACGACCAGATGCTATGATTCTCGCTTAGAAATGATGCTGTTATGGGGAAATATCGCGAATCGACTACTCGAGCGCCTCCTCGGCCTCTACCGCGCTGCGGTATAAGGCGACGATCGACGGCGACGGGTCGATGCCGAGCTCTTCTGCAAGATACCTTCGGCACGAGAGGTAAGTGTCGATTGCGGCGGCGCGCTGGCCGGCACCGAGCTGCGCCTCCATGAGCGCGGCGCACGCGTCCTCGCGAGAGCGGTCGCGACCGGCCGCCTCGCGCGCGAACCACAGCGCCGCGCGGGGCTCGCCTGACTCCAAAAGCCGCCCCGACGCGCACACAAGCGAGTCGACGAGGTTAATGCGAAGGCGCCTGCGCGCAGCCGCGATGTCGTCGTTGACGTTTTCGCTCGGCAGAAGGTCGCCCGAGTACGACCCGTCGATCGCCTCGAGGTGGTCCCGCCAGCGCTCAAGGTCGATCTCGCCGAAGCTCAAGGCGCGGCAAATGGAATCGAGCTCGGCAACGTCGCTTCGCAGAAGCCGAGCGTCAAGGCGAACACCACCCTGGTCGCGAAGGAGATAGGGGCACGTGCCCTCGTAGTCGAGCCCCCGCTTGAGCTGGCTCCACACCGAGTAGAAGTTCTTGATTGCGCAGCCGTGGGGGCTGTCGGGCCAAAGCGTCTCCAGCAGGCGCTCGCGGGAGAGCTCGCGGCCGCGGGCGAGCACGAGAAGCGCAAGGAGCGTCTTCGTTTTCTGCCTACTGAACGCTTGCATGTCGACTTGCTGCTCACCGATACGCACGTCGAGCCCGCCGAGGAGCCGCACGTAGAGGATCGGGGCCGAGCTTCCAGGCGCACCCGGCGTCTCCGAGCGGATCGGGCGGGCCTCATAACGGTCGCGCGAGGAGCGCTCACGTTCGGCCCGCGCGCGCTCCTCCCGAAGCGAATCGCGCCTGTGAGCTGCGCATTCGGTGAAGCGGGCAGCCTCTATGGCGCGCGCCGCCGCAAGCGCGTCGGCAGCGGGCGAGAATCGCGTAGGCAAGGAACCCTCCTCAACCGCCCGGGAAAGCGACATCACCAAGAAGGCGCACTGCCAGGACATGGCGGCAGAAGGCGTGCGCGCGGCCAGGTCGCAGGCCCACAGGGCGACGCGCTCGACCGCGCGTGCGTCCTCGGGCGACGCGAAGCCCGGCGTCTTCTTCTGCGCAAGAGCCCAGAACGCCATGGCGGCGGCGAAGACGAGCGGCCCGTCGGGCGCGCCGCGCGAAGCGAGCTCGCCCCACGCCTCCACAAGAGGCATCACCCCCTTGCCAACATGTGCCGCGACGAGGGAAAACGCGGCAGCGGGAGCGATCGGGCCCCCGACTTTGGCGCGGGCGGCGAACTCGGCTGCCACCGATTCCGCGCGGCGGCGGTCCTCGTCGTCTCCCAAACAGGAGGCAACGAGCAGCAACCGCGAACGCGATTCGGGGTCGATGCTACGCGAGAAGGCGAACTTGCGCGCGAGGAACAGCGCACAGGCGGCATCGTCGAGCGCGGCCAAACGCACCGCCTCGTCGGCAGCGAGGAGGATCCTGTTCTGGCGCGCGTTCTTTCCTGCGTAAACAAAGAGCTCGTGAGCAGGCTTGAAGCACGCCGCCGAGAGGAGGTCGGCACCGTGAGCGGCAAGCCAGCTCGCGCAGGCGGGCTTCGTCGCGAAAAAGCGGACGACGGCGCATGCCCGTGCGGCCGCCCCGCGTTCGAGCAGCATCGCCGCAATGCATACCGCAAGCTCGCTCGCGTCCCCGCACGTCGACCCGTCGACGACCCGGTCCACCGCCCGCGAAAAGCCCTGGGCAAGCACGGAAACATCGATGGCAACAGCATCGAAGGAGTCCTCCCGAGCGCAGACGCCGAGGAACGGATAGTCCTCCTCTATCAGGGAAATCGCCTCGTTCGCATGACGCGCGCCAACAAGCGAAACAAGCTCGGAGAGGCTTCCCTTCCCCATCGCCAGCATGAGAAACGCCGCGAGCAGAACGCTTGCGGGCGGCTCTTCGGCGGCCATGCCCGCGACGAGGCGGCCTCCATCGTCCAAGCCCCACGCGACGCACGCCGCGCGGCACTTCGCATGTGGGGAGTCCGTCGCCCGCACAGTATGCTTCATCTCATCGTCAGTAAGCAGAAAGCGGCGCGCTGAGAGCTTCACCCTGTCGCGATGCAAATCGGAATAGGCGTCGCAGGTTGGCGTGCACGTTACGAGGACCTCGCTTCCCGCAGCGAGCAGCTCGTCTACGACCTCGGAAAACACCTCGACCCGCGAGGCGTCCATGCGCGGCAGGTCGTCGAACACCACAAGCGAGCCCGCGCCACCGATTTCGGCCACGCGCGATGCGATGATACCGGCGTCGAGGTCGCGCAGGAAGCACGGGCTTTCGCAGTTGACCCAGAATGTTTGCCTGAACGAGAAGACGACCTGCGCATATTCCGCAGCAACCGTCGATTTGCCGAAGCCTGTTGGAGCGACGAGGAAGCGCGCGACGTCGCGGGAGCGCAGAAGGTCCGCGATGAGATGGGGGCGGGAATGGGTCGCAGAAGAAGCGACGTGCTTGGGGCGGCGGCCCTTGCATGAGCACGACATCAGAAAGTCGGACATTGGTGTCCCTCTCCCAAAAGCAAAAGCCACAGTCGGCGATTCTACGCGCCGAACCGATGAGCCGCCATACCGTATGTACGAACGAGGCCTTCGCAACTGCGGGCGCCTTTCGGCTTTGTGTCCCGAAAAGAACCCTGGCCCATGAGGTCCTGAAAGCAAGAAAAGCCTGCAGCGCGCCTTCTGTCGGCGCACTGCAGGCAACTAAAGCAAATTGGGAAGATACCGAAGAAAACAGCGCACGACCGAGCGCGCTTCAGCAGACGATTGGGCGCGATTTTGCCGCGTTCGCGCCAGACCCCTATCGCCTGTTCGCCGCGTTCGCGCCGCGATTTCGCTGCCTGCCCGTCGAGTTCTTGCCAGGTTTCAGCCTATTTCTTAGACAGAAGCTTCGAGATGCGGTCGGAGTACTCGACGTCGCAAAGCCCCGCTTCCTTCGCCAAATCGAGCACGGGGGCGTCGTTCCACAGCTCCTCGAGGCGATAATACTCGCGAGTCTCGGGCTGGAAGACGTGCACGACGATCTGGCCGTAATCGAGCAGCGACCACGATCCGTCCTGCGTTCCTTCGACATGGAAGGGCTTCACGCCGCCCTTGTCCCGCAAATCCTCCTTGATGGCATCGACGATCGAGTTCACCTGGCGGCTGTTGGACGCCGTGACGATCACGAAAAAGTCGGTCTCGCCGACAAGCTCCGCCACGTCCTGCACGAGGATGTCGGTTGCCTTCTTCTCGTCAGCCGCCTGGGCGGCGATAATCGCGAGCTCTCGCGAGGTTTTCTGTTCGTTAGCGCTCACTTGCACTCCTTTCGCTTTGCGTTTATGTACGGTTTCTCGTTTTTCACCGCGTAGGCGTTCCAAATATCTACCGTGCGCGGATGCAGCGTCTTTCCTTGCTCGATGATGAGAATCGTCCAGTACCCGAGCACTGCAACGTAGAGCTCCTCGAGCGTCACGCGGCCGATTTGGGCACGCAGCTCGTCAACGCGCCCGAAACGTCGGTTCGGTTCAAGCGCATCGGCACAGTAGAGTACCATATCAAGCGGCGTCATATCGATCTCGCCCGTGGTGTGGCGCTCGATTGCCTGCAGGATGCCTGCGGAAATAGTGGGGTACTCCCGCCCGAGCGCGGCGGCGGCAGTCGGACCGTGCAGAAGGCGCGGCTGGTGCTCCAAAATCCACGGGTTCACCTGAAGTCCCAGATCGCAGACGCGTTCGCGAATCTCCTCGTCATCGTAGGCCTTGTCCCAGTCGTGCAAAAGCCCCGCAAGCCGGGCCTCGCGCACATCGACCCCGTAGGCTCGCGCGAGAATCTCGGCCTCCTCGACCACGCCCATCACATGGGTAAAGCGCTTCTTGCTGACGCGCTGCTCCAGCTCAGCCTTGCGTTCTTTGAAGAACGCCTCGCCGAGCACCTCGGCGGAATCGCCGCCGCTTTCCTTCCCCACCGTTTAACGCTCCTTTCGGTACAGGCCATGCTCGCATATATAATCGTGCACACGCGACATGGTGAGGTATCTGATTGATTTGCCCTCGCTGACACGGCGGCGCAGGTCGCTTGAAGAGACCGACAGCCCCGTGACCTCGAGAAAGTCAACTGTGAAGGGGCTTTTCTCGAAGGTGGCTCGCATCTCGTCGTCAAGCGTATAACCCGGGCGCGTCACGGCGACGAACCGCGCGAGCCCCGCGACCGCTTCGCTTTCGTGCCAGCGGAAGATCTTCGCGACCGCGTCGGCGCCCGTGATGAACACGAGCTCGACGTTGTCGGGATAATGCGCCCGCAACTCGCGCAACGTGTCGACGGTGTAAGTGTCGCCGCCACGCTCGATCTCCATCGCGCTCACGTCGAAGGCGGGATTGCTCTCGGTCGCAAGGCGGCACATGGCAAGCCGGTCGTCCGCAGGCGTGACATCTCGGTCACGCTTGAACACAGGGCTGCCGGCGGGAATGAACACCACCGCGTCGAGCCCGTACGCCTCGCGCACCTGTTCAGCGCAGGCCAGATGCCCGATGTGGATAGGGTCGAAGGTGCCGCCCATGATTCCCAGCCGGGCAGGCGCACCGTCCGCCCCCAAGTTGTCGAGCCCCTCGCTCACAATGGGTGAACGGCGCGAGGCCACCTCACCAGGACGCGAGACCGCCTGGGCGGACCGCACCTCGCACCGGCCGGGCAGCGGCGCGCGCACGCTCGATTCGCTTGCCAGCGTTTCCTCCCCCATGCGCTAGGACCTCACCTGGCCGTCGCCTCGCAGCACGTACTTGTACGAGGTCAGCCCGTCGGTCGCGAAGGGGCCGCGCACGTGAAGCTTCTGCGTGGAGATGCCTATCTCGGCGCCGAGGCCGAACATGCCGCCGTCCGTGAAAGCGGTCGAGGCGTTCGCGTAAACCGCCGCCGCGTCGACCTCGTTCAGGAAGCGCTCGATTGCCGAAGCGCCCGCAGGGTCGTCCGGGTTCGCCACGATGGCCTCAGAGTGCATCGTGCCGTAGCGGTTTACGTGGGCAATGGCCTCGTCGACGCCCGCGACGCACTTCACTGCGATTTCGGGACCTAAGTATTCGGTTTCCCAATCCTGCTCGCTCGCGCGGTCGACGCGCAGCGCGCTTTGCCCCTGCCCGCGCAAGGCCCCCGCGGCAAGCGCAGCCTCGCAGGCCAGCTCGTCGGCATGAATCGCCACCCCGCGATCGGCCAGCTCGGAGAGCGCCTTGGGAAGAAAATCGGCCGCGATGGACGCATCGACGAGCAGCGTCTCGCAGGCGTTGCAGACCCCGAAGCGACGGCACTTCGCGTTCACGAGGATTTCGCGCGCCATGTCGAAGTCGGCGGATTCATGCACGTAGACATGGCAGTTTCCCGTTCCCGTCTCGATGACGGGGACCTTGGCCGTCTCCACGCAGTGGCGGATAAGCCCTGCGCCGCCGCGGGGAACGAGCACGTCGATCAGGCCGTGAAGCCCCATAAGGACATCGGTCGCCGCGCGATCGGTCGAGGCAACGATGCCGATAGAGCCCTCGGGCATGCCCGCCTGCTCCGCCGCAGCCGAGAGCACGCGCGCGATGGCCGCACACGAGCGGGCCGCCATCGACCCGCCGCGCAAGATGCAGGCGTTTCCTGACTTCAGGCAGATGCCGGCGGCGTCGGCGGTCACGTTCGGACGCGCCTCGTACACGACGGCGACGACGCCCAAAGGAACGCTCACGCGCTCGAGGCGGATTCCAGACTCGAGGGTGCGCCGCTCGAGCGTGCGCCCGAGCGGGTTGGGAAGCTCAGCGAGGCTCTCGAGCGCGGCGGCCATGTCCTCGATGCGCGCGTCGGTGAGGAGCAATCGGTCGATGAGGCTTTCCTTCGTGCCCTTCTCGCGTGCGGCGGCCACGTCGGCCGCGTTCGCTTTAAGAACCGCAGGCGCGCTTTCGCGCAGCGCTTGCGCCATGGCGCGCAGGGCGCCGTTGCGCTCGTCGTCGCTCGTCTGGGCAAGGCGGACGCTTGCCGCGCGAGCCCGCTTGGCGAGCATCTCAATCTCTTCGTACATGCCTGAACCTTTCTCTCGCCCGTTCCCCTCGGTTATCCCAGTTCACTGGGTGGTTCCCAATCGCTACTCGAAGGCGATCAGCTCGTCGCGGTGGATGACCGGCTTGTCGGCGAACGCCGCGAGCAGGCGGTTGCGCTCGAGCTCCTCGCGCGTGCGGCCGCAGGCAAGCTCCACCTCGTCGCTCGAGAACGCCGTGCGGCCGCGGGCGATCACATGCCCCGTCGCGTCCTTCACGTCGACGATGTCGTCGTCGTTGAAGCGCCCCTCGACACGCGAGATGCCCACCGACAGAAGCGAGCTGCCGCGGTGTAGCAGCGCGTTCTTCGCGCCGTCGTCGACGATGAGCGCGCCGCGGGCGGAATCGCCGAGCGCGATCCACAGCTTGCGCGGCGTAATATCATGCGGGCGCTCGCTCGCCGCGAAGCGCGTGCCGATGCGGTCGCCGAAAGCTGCGTGCACGATAGCGTCGGGAGCGTGGCCCAAGCAGATGGTCATGGGAATCCCCGCCGCCATAAGCACGCGCGCGGCTTTGATCTTGGTGATCATGCCGCCCGAGCCCACCGTGGAACCGGCGCCGCCGGCAACCGCCAGGATCTCAGGCCCGATGCATTCCACATGGGGAATGAGCTTGGCGTCGGGGTTCGTGTTCGGATTACCGTCGTAAAGACCGTCGATATCCGAGAGGATGACCATGAGGTCGGCATCGATCAAGCACGCGGCCAGCGCGGCGAGCGTGTCGTTGTCGCCGAACTTGATCTGCTCGACGGCAATGGTGTCGTTCTCGTTGATGATGGGCACCACGCCCAGCTCCAGCAAGCGCAGAAGCGTGTTGCGGGCATGCAGATACGCATGGCGATCTGCCGTATCGCGGCGGGTGAGCAACACCGTGGAGGTGACGATGCCGTGGGCCGCGAACGCCTCGGCATACGCCGTGGCCAAAGCCGACTGCCCCACCGACGCCGCCGCCTGCAGGCTCGGCATGTCGCTGGGGCGCTTCTGGATGCCCAGGGCCTCAAGGCCGCACGCGATGGCGGCCGACGTCACGATGACAGGCTGCCAGCCGGCGGCCTGCACCTTCGCGATCTGGTCGGCAAGCGCCGCCAGGTACTCGTAATCGATGCTGCTCTCCGACGTGGTGAGCGTCGAAGACCCGATCTTAATGACCAGGCGCCGTGCGACGCCCGCCTTAGCATCCAGCTGCTCCATTAGATATCAAGCTCCTCGAACAGATCTGCCGCCGTCCTGGTGGATTCGAACTCGAAGGCGCGCCCGCAGATGCGGATCTCGTCACCATCGACGGCGCCGGCCTTCTCGAGCGCCTCCTCGACGCCCACGCGCTTGAGACGGTGCTGTAGAAACACCACAGCCTCCTCGTTTTCCCAATCGCACTGCACCACCATGCGCTCGACCTGGGTGCCCACCACGCGGAACACACCCTCGGAAAGCTTGCGCACGGTGAAGCGCTTGTCGCGTGCCTCACGCTTGAGCTCCCAGACATGCTCGTACTGCACGTCGGACGCCTCGGCCTGGCGAGCCTGCTCGCGAAGCTCGTGGACCTGGTTGGCGATGGCGGCCTTCAAGCTGTCCACACCCTCGCCGGTGAGCGCGCTGATGCAGTACACCTTCGGGTCGATGGGGCTCGGCGCGAACTCGTTGCCTCCGGCAGCGGCGATGGAGTCGGCCTTGACCTGCGCCTTCAGACGCTCCAGCGCCTCTTCGGTATCCGCAACGTCGATCTTGTTCGCCACCACGATGCGCGGGCGCGCAGCCAGCTCATCGGCGTAGAGTGCCAGCTCGTTGTTGATGATCTTGTAGTCATCGAGCGGGTCGCGGCCCTCCCAGTCGCCCGTGAGGTCGACCACGTGCACGATGAGCGCCGTGCGCTCGATATGGCGAAGGAACTCATGTCCCAGGCCACGCCCTTCGTGCGCACCCTCGATGAGACCGGGGATGTCGGCCACAACGAAGCTCAGATCGCCCGAGCGCGCCACGCCCAGGTTGGGAACAAGGGTGGTGAACGGATAGTCGGCGATCTTCGGGCGAGCCGCCGAGATTTTGGAGATGAGCGAGCTTTTGCCGGCAGAGGGCATGCCCACAAGCGCCGCGTCGGCCATGAGCTTCATCTCAAGCTCAATCCAGCGCTCCTGCGCAGGCTCGCCCAGCTCGGCGAACGCCGGCGCACGGCGCGTGGAGGTGACGAAGTGGATATTGCCGCGGCCGCCCATGCCGCCGTCTGCCACGGTGATGCGCTCGCCGTCGTGGGTGAGGTCGGCCATGAGCTCGCCGGTTTCCTTGGATTCCTCGAAGTATTCGTGGACCACGGTGCCCACCGGCACCTTGAGCACCAGGTCGGCGCCCGTGGCGCCGTGCATGCGACTGCCCTTGCCGTGCGTGCCGCGCTCGGCCTTGAAGTGATGCTTGAAGCGGTAATCGATCAGCGAGGACACGCTGGCATCGGCTTCAAGCACCACGTTGCCGCCATGGCCGCCGTCGCCGCCGTCGGGACCGCCCTTGGGCACGTGCGCCTCGCGGCGAAACGACATGCAGCCGGCGCCGCCGTCGCCGCCCTTGACGTGGATTCGGACCTTATCAATGAACACGATGTGACCTCCATCGGTTTAGGATTGCGTGTATCCCCTGATTGTATACGAAAAAAGCCCCCTGCAAGGCAGGGGGCTTCGCGAATGCATAGATGCCACGCACACGCGTGCGGCTTGTGCTACGCCTGGGGGCGGACATGCACGCGACGCTTCACGCCACGCGTGAACTCCAGCGTGCCGTCGCACAGAGCGAACAGCGTGTCGTCCTTGCCACGGCCGACGTTGTCGCCGGGATGGAACTTGGTGCCACGCTGACGGACGATGATCTGGCCCGTCTTGATCTGCTGGCCGGCGAACATCTTCACGCCCAGTCGTTTTGCGTGGGAATCGCGGCCGTTACGGGTAGAACCGAGACCTTTCTTATGTGCCATTTCATTCCCTCCTTACAATTAAGCGATGGACTTGATTTCAACGCGCGTGAGCTGCTGGCGATGGCCGCGCAGCTTCTTGTAGTTCTTGCGCTTCTTGAACTTGAACACCAGCTGCTTGGGGCCCTTGAACTGCTCGACGACCTCAGCGGTGACCTTCTTGGCAGCTGCCTTGGCCGGATCGGCCTCGACGGTGGCACCGTCGACGAAGCAGATGACCGGAAGCTCGACGGTGGCGCCGACCTCGGCGTCCAGCTTCTCGATGTTGAGCTTGTCCCCGACGGCAACCTTGTACTGCTTGCCGCCCGTTTTCACGATTGCGTACATGTTTTCTCCTACTTTCGAAATAAACGCAAGGCGATAGCTTAGCAGCGCGACCGTAGCAAGTCAACGAAGTGATCGAATGCACAGTCTCCGCGTATCATCGCACTTATTTCCGCTGCGCCTCCTCGGGCACAACATTCGATATGATACCAGATGTTGTGGACACACGCGGCGGCGTTGCCCGCTTTTTCCGCATCGCCGCCCCGCTTCACGGAATGCCCACAAGCTAGTGCGCTTCAGCCCAGGTATCGGCAGCCGAGATATCGGCGAGCAAGGGCACCTTCAGCTCGGCCACGTGCTCCATGACGTCGCGAACCATGGCCGAGAGCGCCTCCACTTCCCCATCGGGCACGCTGAAGTCCAGCTCGTCGTGCACCTGCACGAGCAAGCGAGCCTTGAAGCCCTCTTCCATGAGGCGCTCCTGCACCTGGCGCATGGCAAGCTTGATGATGTCGGCAGCGCTACCCTGCATGGGGTGGTTCATGGCGGTGCGCTCGCCGAAGCCGCGCGTGTTGCCGTTGGCGGCGCGCAGCTCGGGGATATGGCGCTTTCGCCCGAACATGGTTTGAGCATAGCCGTTGGCGCGGGCCTGCTCGACCGTTTCATCGAGATAGGCGCGCACGCCGGGATGGACCTCGAAGTAGCGGTCGATCATGCCCTTCGCCTCGGCGATGGAGATTCCCAGGCTTTGCGCCAGCCCGAACGCCTGCTGCCCGTAGACGATGCCGAAGTTCACCGCCTTGGCGCGGCTGCGCTGCTCGGGCGTGACCTGGTCGATAGGCACGTCGAACACGCGCGACGCCGTCGAAGCGTGGAAGTCGGCGCCGCTGGTGAACGCCTGGATGAGCGCCTCATCGCCGGAAAGGTGCGCGAGCAGGCGCAACTCGATCTGCGAGTAGTCGGCCGAGAGGAACTTGCATCCCGGCTCGAGCGGGACGAAGCACTCGCGGATATGGCGCCCGAACTGCGTGCGCACGGGGATGTTCTGCAGGTTGGGATCCGATGAGGACAAACGCCCAGTGGTGGTGACGGTCTCGTTGAAGCTGGAGTGCACGCGCCCGTCGCCGGCGCGCATGCGCGGCAGCGCGTCGATGTAGGTGGACTTGATCTTCGCCAGCTCGCGATAGCGCAGCACGAGGGCGGGCAGCTCATGGATCTCGGCAAGGTCTTTAAGCACCTTGGCGTCGGTGGAATACCCGCGCTGGGTCTTTTTGCGCGCGGGCAGCCCAAGCACCTCGAACAGGATGTGGCCGAGCTGCTTGGGGGAATCCACGTTGAACTCCTGGCCGGCAAGCTCGAAGATCTGCGTTCGCAGGCCCTCGATTTCCTCGCCCGTGGACGCGCCCAGCTGCGCGAGACGCTCGACGTCGATGGCCGCGCCGGTGCGCTCCATGATGGCGAGCACCGCCACAAGTGGCAGGTCGATATCGAAATAGGCGCGCTCCGAGCCCTCGTCCTCAAGGGCGCGGGTAAGCGGGCCGACCAGAGTGCGCGCAGCGGCAGCCTGCGCGGTTGCGCGTTGCTCTTCGGTTTTCGCCACGGGCAGCACGCCGCCCATATAGGTGTCGAGCAGCACATCGTAGGTATACTCGGACACCGAGGAGTTCAAGACGTACCCGGCAAGCCCCAGGTCGAAGGCGCGCATGGACATGAGCTGCCCATCGTCGACCAGCGCGGGAAGGGCGTTGTCGGCCGGATAGACGCGATGCACCGCCGCCTTGACATCGATTGCGGCGAAGTTACCGCCGGCGACCAAACGCGCAAGCTGGGAGAACGCCGCGTCGTCGGTGAACACGGCGCAGCCCTGCGAAGCGGACACCGCCACGACCGACCCGCCGCCGAACAGCGACTCCTGCTCGGGGTCGACGATGGCAACGCCCACCTGCTCGCCCGATTCCAAGACCGCATCCACAAGCTTCTCGGCCTCTTCGCCGTGCAGGACCTGGCCAACCTCGATGGCAGCTGAGGCGCGCTCGGGGGCCTCGCCCACCAGCTTGAGCACGCGCGTCAGGTGCGCATTGAAGCGATACTTTGAGAAAGCCTCGGTGACGGCCTGCGCGCTGAACGCCGGAAACGCCGCGCCCTCAAGGTCCAAGGGGAAATCCAGGTCGCGCACGATGGTCGCCACCTTGCGGCTGGTAAACGCCGCATCGCGGTTTTCCTCCATGCGCTCCTTCTGTTTGCCGCGCAACTCGTCGATATGCTCGTAAATGCCCTCGAGGCTGCCGTAGGCGCCCAGCAGCTTCGCCGCCGTCTTGTCGCCCACGCCCGGCACGCCGGGGATGTTGTCGGAGCTGTCGCCTTTAAGGCCCAGGAAATCGGGGAACTGCGAAGGCTCCACGCCGTAACGCTCGCGCACCTCGCCCGGGCCGTAGATGGCCACGTCGGTGATGCCCTTGCGCGTGGTGACCACGTGCGTGAGCTCGGAACACAGCTGGTAGACGTCCTTATCGCCCGAGACCAGCAGCGTGCGGTAACCCAGCGCCTCGTCGCGCGCCGCAACGGTTCCCAGGATATCGTCGCCCTCCCAGCCCGTCACGCGCACCACGGGAATGCTCATGGATTCGAGCAGCTCCTCGATGATGGGGAACTGCGCCTTCAGTCCCGGGTCCATGGGAGGACGCTGGGCCTTGTACTGCTCGAGCGCCTCGGTGCGGAACTTCGGCCGCCCGGCATCGAAGGCGCACACGATGGCGTCGGGATTGGAGATGTCGATGAACTTGAGCAGCATGGCTATGAAGCCGAACACGGCGTTGGTGGGCGTGCCGTCCGGGGCGTTCATGGTCGGCGGCACCGCGTGGAAGGCGCGGTGCATCAGCGAGTTGCCGTCGATG
>OLOB01001789.1_pt1 | contig 13684 bp, 13 predicted proteins | sample 1671911 | NCBI WGS metagenome assembly OLOB01 (sample SAMEA3136625, study PRJEB25190) | human gut metagenome | biome: human gut; feature: human-associated habitat; material: faeces | place: Austria | collected 2013
TTCTATTTCATTTTCTTTAAAAACTTTTTCTAAATTTACTTCATCTAATAAATCTACTTCATAGAATTTAAAGTTTTTATTAGTTATTTTTTTTATTTTATCTAATACATCTTTTGAACTATTTATGAAATTATCTACAATTACAATTTCTTCTCCGCTATTTAATAGCTCTACTGCTGTATGGCTACCAATATAACCTGCTCCACCTGTTATTAATATTTTGCTCATATGCTTCCTCCTTTATTTTGCATCATATAAATTGTTGCCTTCTTCTATATCTATTTTTAATGGTACTTTTAATTTTATAACATTTTCCATTTCTTGTTTTAATATATTTTCCACTTGTTCTTTTTCTTCCTCCACTGCTTCTATAAGCAATTCATCATGTACTTGCAATATTATTTTTGATTTCAAGTTTTTATTTTGTAACTCTTTATATACATTTATCATGGCAAGTTTCATAATATCTGCTGCTGTTCCTTGTATTGGAGTATTCATTGCTATTCTACTACCAAATTGTCTTACCATGTAATTATTTGATTTTATCTCTGGAATATATCTTCTTCTATGGAATAATGTTTCTACATAGCCTTCTGTTTTTGCAGTTTCTACTATATCTTCCATAAATTGCTTTATGCCTTGATATTTACTTAGGTATTGCTCTATATATTGTTTTGCTTCCTTTCTTGGTATTTTTAATTGTTCTGATAAACCAAAATCGCTTATTCCATATACAATGCCGAAGTTTACAGCTTTTGCTCTGGTTCTTTGCTCTTTTGTTACTTCATCCATTGGTGTATCGAAAACTTTTGAAGCAACTTGTTTGTGTATATCTTCATCTTTATTAAATGCATCTATCATGTGTTCATCATTTGAAATATGTGCTAAAACTCTTAGTTCTATTTGTGAATAGTCTGCATCTATAAATGTTTTATTATATTCTGGAATAAATACCTTCCTTAAGTTTTTACCAAGCTCATTTCGTGTTGGTATGTTTTGCAAGTTAGGGTCTGTTGAGCTTATTCTTCCAGTTGCAGTAACTGTTTGATGAAAACTTGAGTGAATTTTATGTGTGTTTTCGTTTATACACGGTATTAATCCTTCTACATATGTTGAGTTTAGTTTTCCAATTTGCCTGTATTCAAGTAGTTTTTCTATTATAGGATGAACATCTTTTAATTTTTCTAATACTTCTACTCCTGTTGAATATCCCTTTTTGTTTTTCTTACCCATTGGTAATTGTAATTTTTCAAATAAGATTTCTCCTAATTGTTTTGGAGAATTTATGTTAAATTCTTCCCCTGCAAGCTCATAAATTTCACTTGTTAGTTCATTTAATCTTGTTTTTAGTTCGTTTCCAAACTCTTGTAGTTTTTCCTTATCTACATATATTCCTTGATATTGCATGTCTGCTAGCACTTCAGAAAGTGGCATTTCTATTGTTTTAAACAATTCTTCTGTATCTGTTTCTTTCATTTTTTCTTCTAATGTGTAATATAGTTTATTTATTAGATATGCATATATATAGTTTCTTTTACTTGGTTTTTCTTCTTTTGGCATATCAAATAATGTAAGCTGTTTTTCTTGTGGTTCTTCCTCTTTTATTAATGCATCTGTATTTACCTTCAAATACTCTTCTGAAAGGTATTCTATTGTGTATTTGCTTATATTTGAGTTTAATAAATATCCTGCTATTTCTACATCAAACATAAGGTTATGTGGTTCTATTCCTATTTGTTTTAATAAAATATAGTCTCTTTTTTGTTTATAGCTTATCTTTAATATTTCTTTATTTTCAAATATTGGTTTTAGTGTTTCTATGTTTTTTATAAGATATGCTTTATTATCTTTTTCTGAATATATTGTTATTCCCTCTATAACTGCGCTTAATATTCCTTCTCCTTGTTTTTCTTTTTCGATTATATAATAGCACATTTTTTTTGTTTCGTATATTTCTTGAAGCAACTTATCTATTTGATTTTCTAGCAATTCTTCACATTCAACTTCTATTGCTTGTGTTTCTTCTTGTGGTTCACTTTTATCTAGCTCAAATCTTTCAAGGAATCTATTGAATTTTAGTTTTCGGAACATACTTGTTACTTCTTCTTTGTTCCATTCTGTAAGTTTCATTTCGTCTTTTTGTTTTTCTATTGGAGCTTTTATATCAATTGTGCCAAGGGTTCTAGATAGGAATGCAAGTTCTTGGTTTTGTTCTAGTTTTTCTTTTAATTTTCCTTTTATTTCATCTATATGCTTATATACTCCATCTATATCTTTATATTGTTTAATTAGAGTAATTGCTGTTTTCTCGCCTACACCTGGAACTCCTGGTATATTATCTGAACTGTCTCCTGCTAAACCGTTTACTTCTATTAAACTCTTAGGTGGAAGTTCATATTTTTCCATTACTTTTTGAACTGTGTAGTCTTCTGTTTCAGTCTTTCCTTGAACAGTGTGTGGTATTCTTACTTTAATATGGTCATCTATTAATTGGAAGCTATCTCTATCCCCTGTAAGTATTGTTACTTCTAAATCTTGCTTTTGTCCCCATTTTGCAAGAGTGCCTATCACATCATCTGCCTCATAGCCTTCTTTTTCAATAACTTTTATGTTCATTGCTTTTAGTATTTCTTTTAGTATTGGCATTTGTGAAGCAAGTTCATTTGGCATTCCTTTTCTATTTGCTTTGTATCCCTCATATAGTTTGTGTCTATGTGTTGGTGCTTTTAAATCAAATGTTACTACCATGTATTCTGGCTTTATATCTTCAATTATTTTAAACATTATAGTTAGAAATCCATATATTGCATTTGTATATGTTCCATCTTCTGTCATCATAAGTTTTGATGACATTGTTCCATAAAATGCTCTGTTTAATATGCTATTTCCATCTATTAATACTAAGTTTTCCAAATTTTTCCCTACTTTCAATTATATTTTATTGATTTTCTTTATCTCTTTTTATTTGTTTAATATACCTATCCTCTTCTGCTACAAACTATTAAGACCGCATTATTTATCTTTCTTTATTCTTTTAGTCTCTTCTAATAATTTATCAAAATCAGATGTGATTTTTTGTGTTTTATTAAACTCATTATACTCTTTTTCCGCCTTTTCTTCTGCTTGTTTTCTTGAAATTTTTCCATTATCTTTTAGAATATCATATTTTCTAAACTCTAAAAATTCATTAACACTTTTAGAAAATTCCTCCATTGTGAAGGTATTTTCTCTTTCTACTAAGTCCTCTATATAATCAAAATATCCAGTTACTGCTCGTTCTAATCTTTTTATTTGTTTTTCCTCTAAATAATTTTTAGCAATCATCACATCTGATTTTAATATTCTTCCATCTGGTGAATTTCTCCAAGTTGTCAATCCCATATTTTTCTTGGTATGGTCTGCCTTTTGATATATAATTTCTGCTGCTGTATTTCCCGTAATTGCATAATGGAATTTATTTTGTATCATTGTATAAAATCGATGGGTCATCTCTGAATCTTTATCATAATCAATACTACATTCTGCAAATATATCTGTTATCTGTTGCCATATTCTTCGTTCACTTGTCCTAATTGAACGAATTCTCTCTAATAATTCTTTGAAATAGTCTTTTCCAAATTTTGGTCCGTTTTTTAGTAATTCATCATTTAAAACAAATCCTTTTTTTATGTATTCTTTTAATGTATTAGTTGCCCATATTCTGAAATCTGTTGCTTCTTTAGAATTTACTCTATATCCAACTGCTATAATTGCATCTAAACTGTAAAAGTTTGTATTATAGTTTTTTCCATCATTTGCAGTTATTCGAATTTTTCGAATAACTGATTCTTCTATCAATTCTCCTGATTTAAATACTTCTTTTAAATGATAATTTATAGTATTAACTTCAACATTAAATAATTTAGCCATAGATTTCTGAGTTAACCAAAAATCTTCATTATCATATAAGACTTCTACAGAAATATTATCGTTATTTTGACTTTGGTATACGATTAAATCTTTTAAATTTTCTATTGGATTCATATTTACCTCTCTATAACTTGTAATTTGTCTTACTAAACACTATATTTTTTATTTCCCCACCAGTTTGGTAATACTTCGGATAATTTAATAGTTTTTCTTGTTTCATAATCAGTCAATATTTCCATATCTTTATTATCTCTATCCAATTGCATTAAAAATTCCCTACAAGCTCCACATGGCATTCCACCATCATGCGGAGGATTATCTCTAAATGCAATTAATCTTTTAATTTTAGTTTTTCCTGTATTTATATACATATTCAATGCAGCTACCCTTTCTGCACATAAATTCATAACTCCACTAGCACTTTCAATACAAAAACCTGTAAAAATCTCACCATCTTCGCTTTCAACAGCTGACACAACGTGATGTGCAACTATAAATGGTGATACGTCTTCTGGATGGTATTCTTTTTTTGCTTTCAAATACATTTCTTCCCATATATCCATCGAATCATCTCCTTATAACTTACAGATTGATTTCATTATCCTTTATCTTTCATAATCTGCTTATTATATCTATCTTCTTCTCAACTCCTCGTATCTAACCATTCAAATTCGCGTACCCTGTCGTTCTTCATTAAAACAGTTATAATATCAAGGGTTTTGAGGCTTTTATTCGCCATTTTTTCTTATTTTTCGTATTTTTCATAATCTTATGTAAGTGTTCATACATAAGTTTTTTAAGTTTTTGCGGTTATAATATATAACCTCCTTAAAACTTTTCAAATTATATCATAAAATTTAATTTTTTTCTATAAAATTATAGAAAAAAGAGAGATAAATTCTCTTTAAAGTATATCTCCCTTTCTTCTTTTTATATATTGAATTAAATAATTGTATTCATCTTCATATTTAAACTTAACTTTAATTTTCTTATCTTCATAAACATATATATCATCTATTAGTCCATCTATAAGTTCTCTTGATAATGAATTTACATTCTGATATTTTTCAAAATATTCAATCCATTCTCCAGAGGTACTCATTTTGTCTAAATTCTGTAATTCTTTATAGTTTTCTTCAATATATTCTTCATTTTCCCTTATTTGCCTTCCGTATTCTTGGGTGTAGTCATTATATTCCTTTTCTGTAATAATGCCTAATTTCCAATCCTCGTAAGCCTCTTTTCTTAACTTTCTTTTAATATTCAATGTTTCTTCACATTTATTGATATTTTCTAGCAAATAACTTCTACGATTATCATTAAATGTTTTACTATCTATTTGTCCTTTTATTCTTTTCATATCTATTATAAGTCCAATTTGAACTTTTACGCTTTCTAAAACTGCTTTTTCTAATTCATCATTTTTTATACTATGCTTTGTACAAATTTCTCCACCAGACCTCATATATGCAGAACACATATAATGATAATAATTTCTAGGTTGTCCTTTATATTTTCCTGGTATCTTTTTACTCATTGCCCTTTGGCAATCTCCACATTTAATATGTCCTGCAAATATGGATATTTTTCCATCTGTATTCATTCTTGTATCTCTGTCTAGTATTGCTTTTTGTACCTTATCAAATGTATCTCTATCTATAATTGCATCATGTGTATCTTTTACAATAATCCATTCTTCTTGTGGTACTAATACTCTTTTATGTATTTTATAACTAATTAGTTTTCCTTTGTTTTGAACTAAATCTCCACAATACATTTGATTTCGTAAAATATCTCTAATTGTTGTTGAACACCAAGAATATGTAACTTTATCGGTATTATTCTTAAATGGTGTTTTCATTTTTAAATCTATTGCTCTATGTCCTGTTGGATTTAATATTCCTAATTCATTTAATTTTTTTGCTATTGCTGTTCTTCCATATCCATTTAAAGTAAGTTCATATATCATTCTAACGACTTTTGCTGCATCTTCATCAATAATTAAATGGTGTACATCATCTGGATCTTTGATATATCCATAAGGTGCATAAGCTCCAACATATTCCCCTTTTTTCATTTTTACATTTAATACTGCCTTTATTTTATTTGATATATCTCGACAGTATTCGTCATTTATTAAATTCTTAAAAGGTACAATTATGCTATTAACTGATTCAGGATTTTTTATGCTATCTATTTGGTCATTAACTGCAATAAATCTTATATTATATAAAGGAAATACTTTTTCAATATAATTTCCAACTTCAATATAGTTTCTTCCTAATCTTGATAAATCTTTTACAATAACAGTATTAAATTTCTTTTCATATAAGTCTTCTAACAATTTTTCAAATCCTGGTCTATTAAAAGTAGTTCCAGAAAATCCATCATCTGTATAATAATCATATACTTCAATATCTGAATTATCTTTTAAAAATTGATTTAATAACATTCTTTGATTTGTTATACTATTACTTTCTTCTTTATCTCCATCTTCTACTGATAATCTTATATATATTGCTGCTTTATATTGATAACTTTTCACATTATCTTTTTCTTCTTTATTATATTTACTTTGTCTAGGCATTAGTATTTCCCCCTTCCTTTACAATTTTCAAATAATCCATTGCCAATTTAAAAGCGTCTTCATACTTAAATACTAATTTAATTTTTCTACCATCATTATTGATATAAATTTTTTCTATTAAGTCATTTAACATTTCTTTTGTAATCTTCCTTTGATTTTTATATTTCATTAAAGTATCTACCCAGTTATTTTCAGCAACATTCTTATAACTTAATCTTGCCTCCATTAACTTTGCTTTTTCTTTTTTAATTTGTTCCTTTATATTTTCTTCCTCTTTAACATTCTCTCTGATAAAAGCAATATATTCTTGCTCGTCAATTTCCATATCTCTGAATTTTGTGAAATATTTTGTTCTTTCTTTATCAAGTCTTTCTAATTTATTTTTTAAATTCTCAACATTCTCTTTTATTTTGTCTGCATATTCTTTATTTTCTTTAACAGATAATCTTGCATTTTCAAATCCATTTAGTAAATCTATATGATATTTAATACTTCTAAAAATACATATTTTTAACTTGTCCACATCTATTACATAAGGTTTATCATTTTGATTATTGCATTCTTTACATTCCAATACATATTTATCAATTTCAGTATTATTTATCATACTTTTTTCTTTTATAGTTGCTACTAATGGCTTATTACAATTACTGCAAAATACAATTCCGTCAAATATAGAAATATTTTCTATTCTTCTGTTCCAATTAAACTTTCTATCTTTTCTTATTTTTTGTATATTAAAAAATCTTTCTTTTTCTATAATTGGTTCATGTGCATTTTCAATTATAATGTAATCTTCTTCATCGTTTTTTAATCTCTTATGTACTTTATAACTAATTCCTCTTGTCTTGTTTTGAACTAAATCCCCACAATAAACTCTATTATCTAATATCTTTCCGACAATACTTGCTGTCCATTGTTTTGCAACTTTACTACTTGATGATGTAATTTTTAAAATCTTACAATTATATTCGCTTGGTGTTAATACATTTTTTTCATTTAATTCTTTAGTAATTAACACATTACCAATTCCAGATTCGCATAAATCAAATATTCTTCTTACAACACTTGCTGAAGCCTCATCTACTATTAGTTTGTGTTTATTATTTTCATCTCTTATATAGCCAAAAGGTGGTATTCCTCCTATATATTTCCCCTCTTTTTTCATAACCTCAAATGTCTTTATCAATTTATCTGATACATCTTTGCAATACATTTCATTCATTATATTTTTTAAAGGAAAAATAATATCATCTACTGACTTTTTATCTTTATAACTATCTATCTTTTCACAAACAGATATAAATCTTATATTATCTTTCATAAATGAATTTATCTTATTTCCAACTTCAATATAGTTTCTTCCAAAACGAGATAAATCTTTTACTATAACTGTATTTACTATTTCTTTTTCTATATCTTTCATCATTTTCTTGAAAGCAGGTCTATCAAAAGTTGTTCCAGAAAATCCGTCATCAATATAATATTCTTTAACATTAAGTTCTTTATTTTGTTCCAAATACATATTTAAAAGATCTTTCTGATTGATAACACTATTACTTTCTGCTTTATCTCCATCTTGAACTGATAATCTAATATATACGGCAACATTCCAAACTTTTGATTTATTTATTTCAATATCATATTTACTTTTTCTACCTCTTTTCATTTTCTAAAACCTCCTACACCCAAATAGTAGCATAACCTTTGATTTTATCCTATTTTGCTAAAATTCCTTAATTCTAAAATTTACACATTTGACATTTCTCTCATTTTGTATTCATTTATTAAAGTAGCGTCTATACACTCCATTGGAGATATATTAGAATTATCTGAAAACTCCATTTCCACTACTATATTTCCAACTCTAATTGCATAAGGATTTTTAATCTTTTGAAAGAAATTAAGTATTCTCGATTCTAATGAAGTATTAGAATCTATACTAATATTATCAATTTTATCAATTCTTCTATTTGCAATATCTGCTTGTAAATTTTCTTTGCTTTTCTTTAGTTTGTATTCTAATTGATTAATTTCCTCCATAACTTTTCCTTTCAAAAAAGATGCTAGTAAAAAACTAACATCTTTCTTTATTATTTATTTTTCATATTTATTCATTAAATATTCTGCCATTCCTTCCACTCCATCTTTTGCATATAAAGTTTGTAGTGGATCTATGCACTTTTTAAAATTTCTCATATTTATTTCATTTGCTGATTTTGTTAAATTATGTAATGCAATTTCTCCATAAGCTCTTACTTGTTCCCATGTATAAAGTTCTTTACCCATTTGAAAAACCTCCTAATTTTTATTTTTCTAATTTTTTTCTTTCTTATTTGTTCTTTTTCATAATCTCTCCAGTATTGTGCTTCTTCTTCTAATTCATAAGCTCTTTCTTGTTCTGACTTACTTTTACTGCCACCTATAATTATTAAAATCATAGGTAGTCCCATTAAAAAGAATAATATTATAATCATTGAAATAATATCTAACATTTTAGCCTCCATTTTAATAGTTAAATTATTTTAGCTTTAATTGTTCCATTCATTTATTAGATTGCTATTGTTTCTAGCAACATTGGTTATCTACCACCCAGAACTCTGGTTTGTACTCATTGCGTGGGACGCACCATTATAGAAACATTATGGTCTATTTCTATAACTTTACGCTCGTTCTATGACTATACAAAAGTATCCAAACTACTTCATAATAAGATAACATTCTTATTAGATATCTAAATAGTTGCTAACCCACCTAGAATGTAGTTCTTGTCGTTCTAATAAAATCTATTCAATTTTCAATGTGCATACCATAGTAGAAGTTTTTTAACCCTTCTACTATGAACAGCACAAAAAAATCGAAAAAGTGGACATCAAATTTCAAATTTTTTATAAATTTTTTTATTTCGTATCAATTCAATAGAATATGTAATCAATTCGCTCTTTAAATCCTCGTTAATTTTCCCATCATCATCTTTAGAATTACTATTTATAAGTTTCATTATTTTGTCTAATACTCTTACTAATGCTGTATCATCATATACAGCTTGTCTTAATAATTTTAAAAATTCAGTTTCATATTCCATACCTAGTTCCCCCTGTATTTCTTTAATTTTTCTATCGCTCTACTTCTCCTTTGTTTTAAAGTACAAATCTTATCACCAGTTAGTTCAGATATTTCTTTATAACTTAATCCCTGTGTATATAATAGTTTTAATAATTTAATTTCAGCATTATTTAAAACACCTATACTTGATATATCTTCATTTATGATATCTTTTGAATTTGGACATTCAATTTCTTCTAGTTCAACTTCATAATCTTTTATTTTCTCATAATCTCTATAATAATTTAATCTCATGTGATAAAGTGCTTTTTGCATATAATTTATAAATTTTGCAAGTACAACATCATCTTCTAATTCTTCATTAGGCATAAGAAAAACCTCCTATTTACTCAAATTTCAAACAATTTGAGCAACAGGAGGTCCTCTACATTTTGTATATAAAAATGTTAAAAGAGCAGAAATGTCCATAACCTTTTTTCTGCTCTTTACAAAATATGAAATTATTTTGACTCCATTCAAGACAATTCTCAAATCTACACACCTCTAAATGCGTAGATTTCAAGAACATAAACATAAACATTTCTATAAAGCTACGCCAAAAATCTCTCATATTTTTTCTTTTAGCATGTTTATGCTTAATTCGTATATAGAATGGAATTGTGTTATATATAAAAATAAAAAGCACACAAATAACATTTAAAAATTATTGTGTGCTATCTAAATTATTTTTATATATTAAATAAAAATCCATCTTACTCCTCCCTGCTTTTAAATAACCTCATTGGTAATTTGATGGATTTTTCTTTTGTTTTAATTACATATAATGATTATAACCATTAAAATGTAGCTTTTATTGATATTTTATAATGATAATTTATGACAAATTATAGTTTTCTATGATATTTTGCTTTCTTTTTGTATTTTTCTATTTTAATATAACACATTTTATTTGCAAAATTTGTCGAGCTTTGTAAATATAGCAAAAAATATGTCAAAAGTATTCTTTTGCTCTTTCGCATAACAAATTTTATACTTTTTCAAAGTTAAATGCTATAAATTGGTTCATATATTTAACTTATTTTCTAAAACGAAAACAGATATTGCAAATAATATACAACCCTGCTTCTTTACTAACTACTTTTGAAACAACATTAATAATAGTTATTATAGAAAAAGGGATAAGACAAAATATGTCAAGGGCAGAAAGTTGATTAGATAATACTTGCGCAGAGAACTTTTTTGAATATTAAAATCCGGAATTTATTATATAAAAGAAAATGGATACAAAAATATAGGAAAATTAGAAAAAGGTATAATTGAATATAGAATATTATAATAGCGGAAGAATTAAGAGAAAACTAAAAGGAATGCTCCCTGTCCAATACCGAGAACATTCCGAGTTAGCATAATTTATACTGTTCAACTTTTTTGGTTCAGCATATTTATACTACCTTTTTTTATGATATTTTTAATATATAAAGCATATTTTTCTTCAAATTTTAGTTACTAAATGCAAAAGTATGAGATTCTGTTCCGTATGAAGTTCCACAATATCTACAATAACAAGAATATGTGTTAGTGTATGTTGTTCCTCTTCCCCAGTCAACCCAAATTCTTGATTCTACTGAACTAGCATTATCTTTTATTTGCTTTCCACCATTTTCTGTATATGTTTTTCCATCATTTTTTATTTGATATCCAATACATTGTACTTCTAAATGATTATTCCATCCACGTCCATCATCTTTAATTCCCTCACATTTACCATATGCAGTAACAGGACTAGAACCATATCTATAATTTGCAACATCACATGATGCAAAAACAGATACTGTACCAATTATTCCAAATGCCATTACCCCAAAAAATAAACTTAATAAAATCTTTTTTAAAATTTCTTTCTTCATAAAAAATCCTCCTTTTAATAATGATTATGTAAAATTTATATATAAGATCTATTTTTTATGATCTTATGAACTTATTTACACAACTTAATAATATTTATGCTTTATATATTAAACCATCTTTAATTGTAAAACATTTTTTAGTTTTCTTTGCTAATTCTAAATTATGTGTGACAATAATTATTGTTTTACCTTCCTTATTCAACTGCTCAAAAATATTCATTATATGTATCGTTGTAATGCTATCTAATGAACCAGTAGGTTCATCAGCCAAAATAAGCTCTGGATTTGTAATTAATGCTCTTGCTATTGCTACTCTTTGTCTTTGCCCTCCAGATAGCATACTTACTTTTTTATTCCTTAAATCACCAATTTCTAATTTGTTTAATATTTCTTCTAATTTTATATTCACATTTTTAATAGAATTAAACAATGTTGGTACAAGTATATTTTCTGTAACAGTTTCGTCTTCTATTAAGCCAAAATCTTGTAATACGAAACCAATTTTTTTATTTCTTATATCAGCTAAATTTTTTTCTGATAATTTTGATACTTCTTCTCCATCTAATTTGTATATTCCTTCAGTTTGTTTATCTATACATCCTAAAATGTATAATAATGTAGATTTTCCTGACCCTGAAACTCCTAATATTGAGCAAAAATCACCTTTTTCTATTTTTAAATTTATATTTTTTAATGCCTGTACTTCTAAATTAGTATTAGGATTATAATATTTTTTTAAATTTAATTCCAGTTTATTAAAATACCTATTCTATTTTACATTATTTGGTAATATAATATAGGTATGATATTTTTTTAGTAAGGAGTAGAATTTATGAAAAGAAAATTTTTAAGTATAAGCTGTTGCTTTTTCCTTTCTCTATCACTTATGTGCTGTAGCCAAGTAAAGAGTTCTTTAGATGGTGATGATACCAGTAGTAATTCTGAAGCTGAAACTTTAATAAATGATGCATTATCCGTTAATGAATCTGCTTCACAAGATAGTGAAATCACTACCAGCGATTCTGATGTAACTACATCTGAAAATTCAGAAGAAGATTCCAATACTTCCTCAGTTGTTGAAAAAACAACTACTACTTCTTCTAATACTATTACTACTGCTGAAAACTTGTCTGCCACTGAAGAATCTAGTACTTCGTCACAAACATATAGGTTATTCTTTTATAATCCAGTTGACGGAACAAGATATTATGTAGATGAAGATATTACTGTTGAAGAAAACGCCTTAGTATCTGCTTTAACTTCTGCATTACAAAATAATAACTACAACTCCGACTTTATAGTATTATCTGATCAAATTGGTGTCAGCAATGCTACAGTAGATACTGCTAACAATGCTCTTACAGTTAAATTCAATGATTCATTTGAAAAATATATGAATCTTGATCCAGCTTCAGCATATGAACTAATATACACTTTAGTTAATACTTATGCATATAATTATAAAGTAAATAAAATATCTCTATATTTTAATGATATTCAATATACAGCAGCTCCAAGCGCTGATAAAAATGGTTGGTACGCTCCATACTTTGATTCTTCAGTATCTTATAATAAAAACTAAAAAAATACTCAAATCCATAAGAGGATTTGAGTATTTTTTATAAGTTAATTGTTTTGTTGCTGTTTCATGTCTTAAATTTTATTATTTTGCTATCATTTTCTTTTGTATACCAATAATTCCACAAACTACTTCTTGTATTTATATACCTCCTTTGTTACTATAATATACGGGTTTACGCTATCTCCTAGAGGAGATATAAATTAATAGATTAATATTACTTAATTTTCTTATACAGGAAGCTATTTTTATAGCTTCTCTTTTTTTATAGATATTTTTATTTTTTTAGAAGGATTTAGGTAATTTCCATAGAAATATTAATTTATATATGCTTAAAAGGAGGCTCGGAAATGAAGTTATATCTTAAAGCTATAAAGAAACTTAAAGAATACAGTTGTAATAATTCAATACGTACCCATTGGAAAATTCTTGGTGAAGTATCATTATCTAATGAAGAAAGTGCTACAATTTGTTTTTGGAAACTCTATGGCGGTGTAAATACGGAATATATAAGTCATGATAAAAATCATCAAACTAATATTTTCCTTCAAAATGATGATAAGTTCATAATAAATCTAGATGCTTCAACTTCATATAGTATAATGACACCTTGTGAAAATCGGGAATTTATAATTG